>Ga0206123_10002718_pt1 | contig 15163 bp, 8 predicted proteins | sample Helgoland_Spring_2_FD_160086 | JGI IMG/M metagenome (GOLD analysis project Ga0206123, IMG submission 160086) | Pelagic subsurface seawater microbial communities from Kabeltonne, Helgoland, North Sea - Helgoland_Spring_Bloom_20160316_1 | ecosystem: Environmental > Aquatic > Marine > Epipelagic ...
CGTGGTAGTAAGAGTAGCCGCGCGAGCCAGCCCAATTATTATAAGAATAGTTTCTCCCGCCAAGCATGCTGGAGAAGAAGGCGTACTGGCCGTACCATGCCCAAAATGATCCGCCGGAACCATGAGACCAGTGACCGTAGTGTGGGTTACCCACGTATTGGCTACCCGGCCCCTGGTCATTGGTATTATTCAGTGCCAGCTCGGTTTCTTTGCTGACGGCGTTTACCCGCGCAAGGCTTCCCCCGGAGAGGTCCGCAATCACATTGACAGTGTCTGACATGGCATCGTTAAAGACAGAGGTATCAGCGGCGACCTGGAGAGACTGTAACTCTTCAACCTTTTCGATCCAGGAGTCATAAGATTCAGAGCCATTTTTTACGCCATCAAATCTATGACGCAAGCTGACATACAAGGGATTTTCTTCAGTCGCTTCCTTTTCCAAAACAGAAAGAAGCGGGGACAATTCCGGTCGCTCCTGTTTGAGGACCTGGCTGTATTGTTTGATAATTGTTGCGTTTCGGAGCGCCCCTGAATTGAGGGACTTGCCCAACTCGTCGAGCCTTCTTTCTGCACCCAGTAATTCTGCCTCAACCTCAGCGTCGCCTGAGCTACAGCCCACCAACAGACCGAGCATAAGGATAGCCGCCAAAGTTCTGTAACTTTGTGCAATCCAGGTAAAATTATAGTGTGGACCCATTAACATGGCCTCCAGCGCCTCAAAAATAATGAGAAGCGCATGTGTATCTGTTTATGAAACGCTTTGTCAATTCACCGGCAAAGTTCCTTGAGGTCCTTCAAGTCACCTTTGCGCAGGCGTCGCGACATATTATGTCATTAAGATTCAAACAGCCAGCTTTTTACTTAACTCATCCTGATATAACTTCTCACTAAAACAAGTATAGACCGAGTGGAATGGCACTTACTTAAGCTGCGACAGGCGAAATATACCATCTTTGAGTATCCGAGGAGGAGGTAATGGGGGAGCGTTTCTCAAGGAGCGACTCAACGTAGCGTCGAGTGCCGTGTCAGGAGTGGGCCGCATTCGGAGGGCCGCATTCGGAGGGCCGCGTTCGGAGGGCTGCATTCGGACTACAGGCTCCTGACCAAGCGAGGCTTGCCCAGGAGTGGACCGCATCCGGGGCCGCAAGTTAGCGGATGGAAACGAACCCCTATTACCGGGAACGAAACAGGTTTTTTGGGGGAAACTGCTTAAGTAAGTGCCATTCTAGACCGAGTGCTTTTATTACGACTGTTTCTCCAACAACACATGATACTAAAACCAGATCAAAGTTGCCGGTAAGGGTTGGCTCGGTGACTCAAGCGCTAAATTGCTGAGGTTTATGGCAACAAGAACGCCGGGCCAGTCTACAATCAGAAATTATCTCGCTATAATCAGCAAGATTCCCTGGAACCATCCAATGAACTAACTGCAATCCGGAGTTGCGAAAAATGGCTGACATTAACATAGAGAATTTTTATCGCCATATCGCCCGGGCGCTCAACATTCTCTACACCAGTTTCCCCTCCAAGGCTGCCATCTACGTTGATAATGTTGCTGGCATAGATGAACCTGACGAATACGGACTACATAGTCCCGAATACACCGCAGGTTTCTACGCACTCCTGTGGTTAGAGGAAGAAGGCTACATTCGTTATTCAGATACCATCAGGCAAGATGGAGTAGACCAGGCAACATTGACCCACAAAGCTTTTTTGAGGTTAACCGAAATTGCCGAACCCATCTTTGTCGAGTCCCAGATCCATCACGGTGAAGACTCGAACATTGTTTCAATTGCCCATGCAGAGGACCTCAGCCCTTCCCTTCTGGAGGATCGCAAACTGGTCATCAATCAACTTCGACGGGCAATACGCTCGGGCTCTTCCATCGCAATCACAAAAGTCATCACCTATATCTTAAATAAATAGCCATTCCAGCTAATTCATCGCAAGCCGGCAAATAACCACATCTTCATAACCCGAAATAACAGGTATTAACCCACACAGCGCGCGATCAAGCTCAATTTCCCCTGTGTCTACAAGCAGACGAATACCCTTTGTTTCGCTGGTTGCCCCATCCATGTTCAAACTTTTGGGCGCCTCAATAAAGTCGTGCTGCCCAAGGGATTCCAGCTTCGACTTTGTTGCGACAACAACAAAATTTTTTCGTCCAATCACTTTTAACACCCTGGCGCTAAGCTGTTGATTGCCCCGCCCGAACAAATGTCCCTGGCCACCAATCGGTGTCACCAGCAATTTAACCGGATTTGCCTGTCCCAGATAATTTGCAGACAGGTAGCCATAAAGTTCGTCTTCTCGCGCATCCTCTAACACCAGGGACTCATCACAAATCACGTCAACACCCAGTAAGGTGTTGGAGAAACCGAGTTTTTGCATAATCGCAGCGGTTGTTGTACCCGCACCTACAACATATATCTCGCCGGGCTCCATCTGTTCAATAATGTTCGATGCAATCTCCTCCAACACAAGTGCCTCAACTTCGAGACCACCTTGTTTCACAGCCTGAATATATCTGTGCTCTTCAGGCACCCACATTTCCCCATAGTATTTTGAATTAACGGTGCCTGCTCTCAGTGCTTCTTCGTCAATATCCTTCACTTCACGCTGAACGACACTGACCAGCTCCCCTTGAACTAATTGTTGTAGAACAATTCCAGCGGCCTCGGGTGTCACTGCGAAGACTCCGGAGTGCATCTTAACACCACAGGGAATACCCAGCACAAGTTGTTGGGAACCACGACCCAGTGCGTCATGTACATTTCTTGCGGTACCATCTCCACCCGCAAAAACAATGATATCAACACCGGATACTTCGATCTGCCTGACCGCCTCAAGGGTGTCGGCAACCTGTGTTTCCATGCCCTTGACCCCTGTTTCATGGCAAATCGAATACTCAAGCGATGGCTGAATTTGCGAGAGTTCCTGACAAAGATCACCACCCATCTGTCCCGAGACTGTTCGTACCTGAATATCCTGAAGCTGGGACGACAGCATTGAAAGTGTCCGCATAACTCGACTGGCAACCTTACTCTCATAACCCAGTTCACTGGCCTGCTTGTAGAGCCCTGTCCCGTCGCTGCCCTTGAGCGCTGCCGGACCACCAATTCCGGCAACCGGGTTAACAATCAACCCTATTGTCAGCTTTTGACTTGAACGACTGATGTTGCGCTCGCTCAACCTTTTTTCCGTAGTCGTTTTACGACACCGCTAAAGGTCATCAAAATTTTTTCATCCTGGGTAATTTCTCCCCGCACAAAGACCATTGAACCCGTTTTCAGGGTGACGCTCGCCGCCCCCTGAATCATATGATCAATCTCACCTGCAGCAACAAATTCGCTATTAAAACTCACCGTCACACAATCTTCGGCATAGGCATCAGTGGCAACCATACACAAACAATAATCGGCGAAAGTCATTAATACTCCACCGTGGACAATGCCAGTCATATTGCAGTGTTGCCGAGCGGACCTGAATGCAAATTCATAGCCCTTATCCAACGCCTTGTAATAAAACGGCCCGATATAGTCTTCCGCAGGGTCCGACCCGGCCAATGTTTCATAGCCATTCAACTCGCTCATCTAATTTTCTCTCCGGGATTATCTATCCGGTAGCTTTTGGTAATGTCGCTCACTTGCAAAAGTCTCACAGCCATCAGGCATACCACTTGCCAGTGAAATTGCCAATACCCCGGCCCTTGGTGGTAGTCCTTGTCTCACGAGCTTTATTGCACATGATGCAACACACCGCCTGAATGGCTCAACGTCAAGTTGATCAACTAAAACATTATCGGTACTGATCCTGAAGCGCAGGCCTGCGGCGATACTCAGAATCCACTCAATCGCCTGGGGTCGAACCTCCACCTGCTCAAATTTTTTCTGCTGGCACGCATTTCTTGTTCCCTCGTACCAATAGCCATAGTCCTCCAGTTCCCGGCGCAACTTTCCAGCCTGACACCAGTGAGCCAGTTCATGGAGTGCGCTGGCGGCATAGTCATTTCGAAAATATATTCCTGCATCCGGTCGATTTTCGGCAATGGGTAGATAAAGTGGCTCGGGTGCCCCCCCGAACAGGCGCACTCGATGATCCTTACCCAGCGTTGAATTAAATATTCTGGTAATACAGGCTGCATCGCTCACAAGACTAGCGCCGGGGTTCGATGTGGGAATCAGCAAGGGGAACAACGCTTTCGAGTGACTTAAAATAGGCTTCGGACAACATGTCCTTTCCGGCCAGGAGGTGATCGAGATACCATCTCGCCGGTCTGAGCCCTTCCTGGATATGATCTGCCCTGGCCGTATAAACCCAACTCTCCAGCACCCCTTCACGGGTAATAATTGGCACAATATGCCTGCCATAGCGCACCGGGTAGCCTTCAAACGGATCCATTGTTTCGATTGTTGTGTGGTCTTCAAGTTGGTAGATCACACCCTCCACGACACTACCCGGGGAAGCCATGACGTTGGCTGACGCCGCGCCGGGTACAATCGTTGAGCGCTTGTTAAAAGCCAGGCGGTAGTCGTTCAATGTTCCCGCCATATAACTCCTGATTGCCATCCCGCGCACCCGAACTCTTTCCGGATTCATATTGCTGCCGTAAGCGAAGTAATAACCCGCGCTGCTCATTTTTTCTTTATCCAATAGAGATAGGGAGGCTCCTCGGTCGAGGAGTGGACCATTTCGTGCTTGAGGAACTTGCAGAAATTCGGAAAATCCCAGGAGGTTGATGGATCGGTCGCAATAACCTTGATCACCTCGCCGGACTGCATATCCATGATTTTATTTCGAACTAACATCAACGGCTCGGGACAGCGGAGCCCCGAGGCGTCAATTTCAACAGCTACTTCTATGTCTTTGGGGTCAATATCCATGGGTCAAGGTTTACCGCGGGCTTTCTTTTAAGTCTACCATCAGTATAATTCCGACGGATTTTAACAATTTGCCCTGTTTTTATGATTAAAGTACTAATAGAACGAGTCGTCGCAACGGGATTGGAACATTACTACGATTGTACGATCAAGCGGACCGTCAGTAGTGTCATCAAAGCACCGGGTTGTATCTCCGGCGAGTCACTGGTTGATTCTGAAAATCCCAGCCACAGATACGTGATGTCAAAATGGAATACCAGACAAGATTGGGATAACTGGTTTCATTCGGATCTGAGACGCCAGGTGATTTCAGAAATCACGCCAATGCTCGAAGCCAGTGAAAAAATCACCCTGCTGGAACTAACCCGGTAAAAACACCTGACCGAACACCCTTCTCAGCCATCACCATTTGAAATAGCCCACCCATTGAGAAGGTATTCACCTCCTCAACCGGGTGGACACTTATACTACTGATATTTCAGTTCTTCCTGCAGTTTTTCCGCTTCCGCAATAATATAACCCTGTATACCGACTGCGTCTTCTTCTGTGAGTACGTCAGCAAAACCAACCATACCCAGATCTTTCATTACCCCATCAATAACAATCTCTTTGAAGGCCAGATGTTTGGCGGGTTGCATGTGACGGAGATCAGGCAGTACGCCGCCACCTTTAGCTCCAGGCCCATGGCAGACGCCACAATATCTGTGGTACATCACCTTACCATTGGCAATCTGTTGTACCGTTGCCTTTTGCTCCGGTGGCGCGGGTATCGGTGCGCTTGCCGGAATTGGGGGCAATTTATCTGTGCCACCCAATTTAAATGCCAGAATTCTACCGCGGTTCTTTAGATTCAATTTCTCCGCAGACCCACCAGCAGCGAGCGCAAATGCACCCCCCCAGCCAGCGACCACGGCAATATACTGCTCTCCGTCTACCGAATAGGACACAGGGGGTGCTATCACACCGGTTTGTGCCGCCATACTCCAAAGCTGTTCACCCGTATCCGCCCGGTAAGCTCGCATTTCACCGGCTGAATTCCCCTGAAAGATGAGATTGCCAGCAGTCGACAACATGCCACCATTCCATGAACCCGCATGCTGAATTCTCCACACTTCCTCTTGTTTAACCGGGTCCCAGGCGGAAACGTAACCCCTGACCAGGCCGTCAATCTTGTCCTCTACTTCCTTGTCACCCACCGGGGCATTCAGAACAAAGTCGACCGCCAGATTCCAACGCCCCTCTTCATAGTGAAACTGTGGTTCATTTCCGTAGGCAAAAGGTACATCCAGCGCAGGAATGTATACCAATCCGGTATCCGGGTTATACGCCATTGGGTGCCAGTTGTGCCCACCATAGGGGCTAGGCTTATGGAAGGCTTTTTCGATATCATCACTGCTCATCGACTTCAGGGCTGCAATTGCCTGATCAGGTGTCAGTGAAGAAAGCGGGTTGGCTGCCTGGTATCTTGCATTCTCGGTTTCAACCGGTCGACCTGATTCAGGATCAACGTGAGTAGCCCAGGTAATTGGGATATAGGGCTTGGCTGAAATAAACTCACCCGTCACCCGATCCAGGGTATAGAAGAAACCATTCTTGGGTGCCTGCATAATCACCTTGCGTTTCTCACCGTTGATCTCAAGCTCTGTCAGGATCATGTGTTGAGTCGCGGTGTAATCCCATGTATCTCCCGGTGTTGTTTGGTAGTGCCAGACGTACTCACCTGTATCCGGGTTAAGCGCCACAATTGAGGATAAAAAGAGGTTGTCACCACCACCCGGGCTTCGGACTTTCTGGTTCCATGGGGAACCGTTACCAACCCCGATATATAGCAGGTTTAGTTCCGGGTCGAACGCCATGGAATCCCAGACGGTACCACCACCACCTGTCTTCCACCATTCCCCAGTCCAGGTTTTGGCAGCAAGTTCAAGTGAGGGGTTTTCAAAGGGTTTCGCCGGGTCACCCGGGACTGTGTAAAAGCGCCAGGCTTGTTTGCCGGTACTTGTGTCATAGGCAGTCACGTAGCCTCTGACACCATATTCAGCACCACCATTACCAATGATCACCTTGTCTTTTATGACTCTTGGGGCACCAGTTATCGTGTAGGGTCTGGTCCGGTCAATTGTATTAATGTCCCAATTAACCTTCCCTGTTGCAGCATCAAGGGAAATCAGGCGTCCATCAATTGTGCCGACAAAGACACTTCCTTTCCACACTGCAACGCCACGGTTGACCACATCACAGCAGGCATTCGCGCCCCAGCTTTTGGGGACCATGGGATCATATTGCCAGAGTAATTCTCCGGTTTTAGCATTATTTGCAAATACAACACTCCAGGAACCGGTCGTGAACATTATGCCGTCAACAACAATCGGTGATGCCTCGAGTCCGCGATCAGTGCCGGTATCAAAATGCCAGGCAAGTCCCAGCTTGTTAACATTATCGGCGTTAATCTCCTTAAGGGGGCTGTGGCGACTTTCATCATAGGTTCGGCCATGTGCTAACCAGTTCCCCGGTTCAGCATCTGCATTTTCAATCCGTTTACCATCCAGGGTTGCCGTTGCCTTTCTAATCTTTTGTTCCGATATGGCGGCAGAATTCTCACCGGACATTGAATCATTATTTGTCATTGCTTTAGATGTGTCATCTTCCTGCGAACAGGATGCGGTGAGTAGACTAACAAACAATAGACCCGTAAATATTACAGCTCTGTTTTTCATGAAGTTCGAACCCCTGATTGCTTTGTTTTTATTAAATTTTTGTAAACCTGGCTAGTGGTAGTGCTGGTTGTAGGCAGCGATGCTACTTGAGCGACAATTTGGCTGCAACAAGTCATGCCTGAAGATCGCAAATATTGTGATATTACAGCCCAAATATGGCTAAACCAAATCAAGCCTGCAAATTTTTATTCAGCCGACCTACTATAAGTAACTACACCGGACAAAACGAGGATTTCTGTAACAAACAGGCTTGTAACACCATGAAGGTGAAACAGAAGGAGGAGCGGATTTCGGTTGAAAAAGACCTCAAATCCGGATCCGGGATTTAAGCTCGGGACTCATAAAATTGGGAGTGGATTAGTCTTCGAACAGGCTTCTCGCGGAATACTGATCAAACTTCAATCGATACTTGATAAAGACACCCTCTGCGGTGTATTCACTGGCGCTAAAGTCGTCATCGCTGAAACCATCAAAATTGTAACCCAGTGACATCCAGACGTTTCGGGCCATATTGTAACCCACTGAAACACCATAGGATTGATCTGAAACCCCGGAGTTCCAGGAATTATAGAAACTGCTCTGAAAACCAACGTCCCATTTCGAATTCACATCATGCCGAAGTTCCATGCCATACAGATCTGTAAATCCGCTGTACTCATCATTCTCGAAATTGTCGACGACATACTTGAAGCCATACTGGAAGGCAATTTGGGTATCGTCACCCCACAGGTAGTTGGCATTCAGATTATTCACAACCTTCTGTGTCTGGATATCAAAGCCCTGCCCGCTAGAACTACTCTTGCTCAGATCAAGTCGATTGAAAAGACTCCAACTGCTTTCTTCCGGGCGATAGGAGTAACCCAATTGAACACCCGTGGTTTCGGCAGTTGTCGATTCACCAATATTCTTCTGGTAGTCAAATTTTGCCAGTAGTTGCTTTCCATCCTCGAGGTTATGAATCACATCAGTGACAACATTAAGCTTATCTCCTGATTCAGCACCACGATATTCAACCCGCGTAGTCCAGTCCCAGGCTTCTTTTCTAAACTTGGAGCCAAATGTCACCGCGGTGAAATCATCATCGTTCGGGCTGGAGTAAACTGTAGTGACCTCAAGCGGCGGCGCGGTTCTGGTTGACTTGATCGTCTGGGACCGGTCAACACCGAAATCGAAGCTCCATTGTTCATTCATCTCCCAATGCTGTTTAAGCCCCGCCACTGCAGCCAGTCGTTGGGAATTTTCTTCATCTATCTGCTGGACATTGGTTACCAGTTCACCACCTTCCCATAGCTTGGAACTAAGCCCTATGCGAGTACCCTGGGTATTCTGTTTATCTCCCCAGGTAAACTCCTGCTCGGATTTCAGCGTGATTGACTCGGTGAGCTTATAGTCCAGCCCCACCCTCAGCCTTTTAGGAAAGTTTGCGGCTTCGCCTTTGCCGCCTAATGGGGTATCGGCATTCGCACTCAAACCCATTCGGCCATCCAGGATTCGGTAAGTACCACCAACAAGTAGCTGGTGGGATACCTGTTCTTCATCATTGGCTTGCGTTTTGGCCGATCGTAAACCTGAATTCAGGTTTAGATTGTCTGTCTGGTATTGCGCTGTGCTGGAAATCACGTCCTGAGTGCCACCTGCTGACAACTCGGTCTGTCTGTAGGCTTCCGCCGTCAACTGAACATTATCCAGAAGCTGGTACTTTGCCTCAGCACCAACTTTCCGGGTGCCTGATTCACTTGTATTTTGTTGACCAAGTCCAAAACCACCCTCTTGCTCACGGATGTAGCCAGTTGCTTCAACGTCAGATCCCCGATGAGTAATCTCGGCGAGATATGCGGTCCCTGACGATTCACCGCTCTCAAGTTTACTTGTTGTCGTCGCCAGCTCGGCTCTGATTTCGGTTGATTCGCCCAACTCAATTTTAAGATCCAACCCTGCCAAATCAGTTTCGCGGCCAGCGACACCCTCTTTCACAAGCGTCGCCCCTATCTCGGTGTTTTCAAGCGGCTTGTAAGCAATCCGCCCACCTGCGGTGAGACGATCTTTACCGTCGCCCTCTATTTCATAGTCGACCACAATAAAAACCGGATTGAATGCGGCATCCTGAGAATAAACCGGTGCCTTGAAGAATATTGTTCCAGCATCATAGTCAATGTTGTAATCAACATGCCTGGTCAGATCCTGGGTATGCAGAATCTCTTCTGACCTGAATCTGTCCCGCGTCTGCACAGATATTTTTTCGCTATTCACCAAGATACCGGCACTATTGAGTCGATAAAGACCTGAAGTACCATCACCGCGAATCTCATCTTTGATAAATGCCTGGTCAACTTCGCTCACAAAAGCATTAAACTCGAACTTTTCGCCTTTGTACTCAGACTTCAATCCCGTCAACGAACGAGAATAGTTAGACAGCTCTGTGGTTGAAAGACCCGTGGTAAAATCGCCAAAAACAGCATAAAACTGTTCTTTTTCCAGTTTAAGGTAAAGCTTTTCTTTACTCGCGGCATCGTACTGGGTTGCCGTACGGTCACCATAAAGCGTATAAAAACTGTTGGGATCAATCGCCTGTGTAAGGGAAGTGTCTTCTCTTTTCCCGGTATCATAGGAAAGTGTCAGGACATACTCACCTTTCACCTGTCCTTTTGCATAGAATGCGACGCGGCCATCCGCAGCAAATTCATCGTCGAGATCAGCATCTTGAAGCGCCTCCATATTCCCACTCAGGGTTCTGTGTGCCAGGCTACCTTCCGCTAACCCCACCATAATCCAATCGCGCTTCTCAGGCTCGACAAACACCTCTATTTCCCGGTCAAACTCATCATAAATTAATCTGGCGGTAAATCGCCCACTGTGAGAGACGGGGTTAAATCGAAGGGTGCCGTCTGCTGCAACAGTTACGTAGTTATTCTCCCTGATCTCCGAGAGATCACTTAAATTTAGATCTCTGTCAAAGCGCTGCAATTCCTGACTTTCCAGCGTAAGTGTATGTGAAATATTGAGCGGCTCGCCTTCCCTGTCAGTCAACAACAGTTTCACGGTGACCGGGGTGCGGCCATCAGCAATATTTCCAGAGGTTTCCAACACGCGGATGTCGAACAAATCTCCAACCCTGACAATCTCTATGGTTTCGTCAAGACGAGCGTTACCAAAATTGTCCAGACCCTGAAGGTTAAGTGAGTGAACTCCTGGTTCACCAAAGTTAACACCAATATAACTATAAAGCGTTTTACCCGATTCAGTATCAACCATGCTAAAGCCGATTCGGTCTCTTGGTATCTCAACGCCATCAAGGAACAATTTTGGTTTCAGCCTGCTATCCAGGTCTACTTTCACAGCCCGAACCGGACGCCCCATTCTTTCGCCGTCGTGGATATTTATAAAACCCTGGATTGAAGGGTCTCGTGCCACTAGTGAATCATCGGCAACCAGTTCAAGTGCATCCCAGGTTCCCCGGGCTTTTGCTTCGACAGTTGCATTCAATTTATCAAAACCACCTGCCAGCCGGTTCAGGGGAATCTTATTGACCGCTGTTTTTCCTCTTGGGGTGCCCGCAGACCGAAAACTCAATCTGACGGCGCTATCACCATTGAGCGCATCAGCATCAACAACATGCTGCGATTTCGGCGTGTCATCGCGTTCTTTTAACAGGAATTCAACTCTTCTATTTTGGCTTCGACCCTCTGCAGTTTCGTTACTGGCAATTGGGTACTGATCACCAGCGCCCAATACGTTGAGCTCTCGAAGCTGTATTCGCTGGCTGATATATTCTGCGATAGATGCAGCTCTGGCCTCGGAAAGTACTTGATTATTGGCAAAATACTTTCGGTTACGAGGTGCAATTCTAACATTATCGGTATGGCCAACAATGGTGACGGAATCCAGATTTCGCGTTTTCCAGTTCGATATTATCGAATCCAGTTCCCGGCGATCAGAGTCGCCAAGTTCTGCACTTCGCGTTTTAAATCTCGGTTGAAAAACTTCAATGCCGTTGGAAAGTTTACTTTCAACCTTCTTCCGCTCTTTTGGCTCCAGCGCAAAACGCAGTTCTGCTGCTTCTGAGAGAGTACCAAAATTGAATACTGAACCTACGATCGACTGGCTGGCTTTGGTTGGGCTTCCATTAAGTACCGCTGTGTCTGAGACTATTCTCCAGCCTTTTGGCACATTATAGATTGCACTCACTTTATCCAGCAGAACCTGACCTTCGTTTTTTGCAAAAATTGAAACCCAGAGACCATCATCATCAACTTTTAATGACTGCTCCAGTGAAACCACTGATTCAGGGTCCGATTTCTGGCGTACTGCAAAATCTGCTCGCCAGAGAGTGCCGCCCTGCACGTCCACAAATTGAGAGTATGGAGAACCGGCAAAACGAGTACTCTCGTTACAAGGACTCACCTCGTAACGCGTCTCCAAAGAATCAACATCCAACTGAACAATATGGGTACCAGCTTCGATTCCTTCCATGTGCCACATGCCGTCATCGTCGGTAATAACATAGCTACCGTCCTCAAGATACAGTCGCACACCCGCCAGACCAATCGCCGGGTCTGTTGTCTCATCCTCTGTTAGCTCAACTTTGTTGCCATCCTCATCCAGGGTGCACTGCTGCAGGCTCACCTTGCCGATCAAAATCGCCTTATCCCTGAAGAGATCATCGGTGACCAAAATCCTTGCGGTTGCAACATTCGCGGAGGCAACCAGGTCACCAATCACTGTTGCCACATTAAATGCTGCACCCTTTTCCGCGCCCGGTGTAATTTCAACCACGTACGTCACTCTGGTTGCCGCGGCACTGACATCAGGCAGGTCAATCAACAATTCCCTGCCGGCACTGTTGATCGCCGGATTAGCAGCGGAAACCCCATTAATACGTAATGACCCAGCTTGATACCTGAACCCCTTTGGCAAAGTATCCCGTATTTGAGTATTACTCACTGAGGAGCTTGCATTGTTCTGAACCGAGAGCTCGTATTGAACAAAATCACCGATGGATGCAATCTCCTTATTGGCACGCTTACTGATAAAGAGTTCACCCAGCGGTTCGTCCAGGGGAATGTCAATATGCAGTGCTGGCCCAAGTGGTACCTCAAATTCTCCGCCCCTGGAGCCGTCAACAACCTCAAAGGGTGCACCGGTTAGTGTTTGTATTATTTCCGTGCTGACAACAGACGGATTGATCAGTCCATCGGGTACATTCGAGAGTTGCAACTGGTAGAAACCAGCTGTAACAAAAGGGAACCTGAATTCACCAGTTGGAAAATCGTAAAAAATCCCACCCGCATCGGTAACTTCTGAACCGGAAATAACTGGATTTGGAAAATCAGCAAAGAAAGGACCATCACCAAATACCTGGGCAGGTGCACCCGTTGCGGTATCGATAAGCGTCACAGTGACTCCATCTATGAGTCGTCCGTCTTTGGTGCTGAAGATTTTCCCGAATGGGTCGACTAAAACGAGCGAATCGGAAACATCGGTTTCATCAAAGGCATCCGTATAGGATGTTCTGATAGGTTCATTTTGAACCACTCCCAACATACAACTGCCGGTGGAGGATTCATCCTGTGTGGATTGGATATAGCCAATAAACGCACCTGTATCAATCCCCGTCTCCGTGAGTTCCAAAAACTCCCGGTCGCCACTGGCTTCTACATCCAACTGGATAATGATCTTTTCGCGTACGTTTGGATCATTATTCTGATCCTCATCAATAACTTTAACAAATACAGGCTGCCCCGCCTTAAACGCTCTGGTTGGGACAAGATTCACCACACCGGGTACAGGCACATCAACATTCCGAAGTTCAGAAACCTGCCTGGTTTGGCCACTCACACAGGTGGTAAGACCAACGTCGACGGCAGTCCCAATATTAGGGTTTGGACTGTACTGTAAAAAAAGGATCTCGGAAGGTGTGACCATCGGTGGCTCAATGACCCGGGGTACCCGATGCAGAGGGATATCAATTCTTGGTAGTGCTCCGCGACTTAAGTCAAATTCTATCCCGCGGGATGCATCGGATAAGATATAACGCCCCTCGGATGTTGTATTCAGGTTACGACTGGATGCGGGTGTCAGGGCTTGCAAGTCCTGATCACTTTTTTCCGATAAAGCCCAGCCTCGAGTGTTAAATATTTCCAGCCTGTATCGGCCTGCTGCAAGCGATGGAAAACGGTATTCACCGGGATCAACTTCAACCCGATTGCCTGCTCGATCAGCCAGCGATTCGCCACTCTTTACCGCTGATGGGTAGCCTGCATAAACAGGTCCCTCACCGCGAACTTCAGCGGGTAAACCGGTGGTGACATCCACCAGCGTGACAATAATGCCGTCAATCGTCTCGCCGGTTACATCATTAAATACAACACCAAATGGTGAAAAGAAAATTTCAGCGGCAACCTTATCCTGCTGATCCGTCGGATCAGTGTAGCTGGCGGCGACCGGCGACCTGGCAGCCACGCTTAAGATACAGTCCTCAGCGCTTGTGGCCTCGGATGTTGTCGCTATATAGCCAACAAACAGGCCGGAGTTATTCTCCGACTCTGTCAACAGCACAGTTTCCGAGTCGTTTATACCCGAGACCAATACCCTGATGGTATCTTTTGAGGCCGGGCGAAAGTTCTGGTCGAGATCTGTCACAGAAACAATTAATGCGTCGCCCACGGTGTAGGCATCGGCACTCGCCAGATTCTGGCTGCCACTCACTGCGTTACGGGTAAAATTCTCACTCCCCGCTGCTGGCAAAAAATTCGCCGGTACAGAACAAACGGACGATGTAACTTCAAACTGATTGCCGATCGAGTTAGGTGCCAGGAACTCTATTACGGCTGGAGTCTGGACTGTCGTTTGATCCGCCGGGTCGGTCGACACCTCAATGATAGTTCGGGTTGTCAAACCACCTAAATCGGTGGCAATAATGGTTACAGGGATTTTTGTCCCTGGTTCCAGTGTAACCCCGGGCGCCAATGCCAATACACCATCGACAATAATAAAGCGGGGGTCATCAAGCACGTCAAAAACATGTTCATCAACGGTATCGATATCGCTGACGTGAATCATTCCAATCGGTAAGCCAGGCTCGTTTGCCGGGACAAAACGGTTGTCGATCATGAGATCAAATGGTTCTTCATTGACGTTAATCACTTCGATCGTCAGTGGCAGTCTAAATTCGTTACCATCATTATCAACAGCAAGTAGTGTAATCAGAATTGAAGATTCGAGTTCAAAATCGATCTGTTCGCCATCAACCAATTTCAAATTGTTATTAACGATTTCAAACCGTAAATCGTCAATCACTGATAACAGGTGGCCACTCAACTGATCCAGATCAGTGACAGTCAAGGAAGCCAGAATCTGTCCCGGAGCGTTTTCAACCACAACGCCACCAATACAGCCAGCAACAGATACACAATTAAGATTTATTGCAGTCGGCGGTTCAGAAGCCCCCAGAAGTCTGCGGAACTCTACGCTTACGGAGGTTGGTATGGAGGTAGGAAGATCGTCGTAACTCAACGTTGCATTGTTGGTTATGAAATCCCCGTTTTGCAATTCAGCCCTGGCCTA
>Ga0206123_10002719_pt1 | contig 15160 bp, 11 predicted proteins | sample Helgoland_Spring_2_FD_160086 | JGI IMG/M metagenome (GOLD analysis project Ga0206123, IMG submission 160086) | Pelagic subsurface seawater microbial communities from Kabeltonne, Helgoland, North Sea - Helgoland_Spring_Bloom_20160316_1 | ecosystem: Environmental > Aquatic > Marine > Epipelagic ...
AATTTTTTTGATCTCTTTTTCAATGTTTGGTTTTTCTTCCTCACTTTTCTCTGTTTGTGATTTATTTTCTATAATTAATATTAAATCACCTTCTGAAACTTTATCTCCTACCTTTAATTTTAAAGACTTAATTTTACCCTCAAAGTTTGATGGAATTTCTACACTGGATTTATCACTTTCGATTGTTATCACTGGGTCATTTTTTTGAAGAATTTGACCTTCAGAAACCAAAACTTCTATTATCTCAACATCTTTGAAATCTCCAATATTTGGTACTTTGATCTCGGTTTCTGACATTATAATTTAGTGGGTATTGGTTTTTCACCATCAATATTATATTTCTTTATCGCTTCTTTTGCATATTTTGAAGCTATTAATTGTTCTTTAGCTAAAACACTCAAACTATAAGCAACCAAATGTTCTTTATCTACTTCAAAGAATTTCCTTAAATTTTTCCTAGTATCACTTCTACCAAAACCATCTGTTCCTAAAGAATAAAAACTTTTATTAGTATATGGTCTTATTTGATCTGAATTCATTCTCATATAATCTGATGCAGCCATTATTGGCCCCTCAGATTTACCTAAACATTTTTCAACAAATGAAGTTTTTTGTTCTTTGTCTGGGTTTAAAAGATTATATCTTTCGACTTCCATCCCATCTTTTCTTAACTCATTAAAACTTGTCACGCTCCAAATTTCACTATCAATTTGATATTCATTTTGAAGAACTTCTGCTGCTGCCATCATTTCTCGAAGGATAGTGCCTGATCCTAAAAGCTGAATTTTTGTCTTCCTAAACTTATTAAATTCTTTAATCTTATACATCCCCTTAAGAATACCCTCCTCACAATTAATATCTTTTGGCATTTCAGGATGAGAATAATTTTCATTCATCGTAGTAATATAGTAAAAAACATTTTCTTTTTTTTCATGCATTCTTCTTAAACCTTCTCTAAAAATAACAGCTAACTCGTAATGAAAAGTTGGGTCATAAGTTACACAATTAGGTATTGTCGATGCTATTAAGTGGCTATGTCCATCTTGGTGTTGAAGCCCTTCTCCAGCTAAAGTAGTTCTTCCTGCTGTAGCTCCAATTAAAAATCCTCTTGCTTGGCTATCACCAGCAGCCCATGCAAGATCACCAATTCTTTGAAAACCAAACATAGAATAAAAAATATAAATAGGAATCATTTCTATATCGTGGTTTGTATATGCTGTAGCAGCCGCAATCCAAGATGACATTGCACCAGCTTCATTAATTCCTTCTTCTAATACCTGGCCACTCTTATCTTCACGATAAGAGCTTAACTGAGCAGAATCTTCTGGCTCATATTTTTGACCTTCATGAGCATAAATTCCTATTTTTTGAAAAAAACCTTCCATTCCAAATGTTCTTGCTTCATCAGGAATTATTGGAACTAACCTTGGTGAAATATTTTTGTCTCTTAACAAATTTGTAAACATCCTAACCATTGCCATGGTAGTTGACATTTCTTTTTCACCAGTTGAAACTTTCATAAAATCAAAAATATCTTTTGATGGTGCCTTAATTGGTTTTGCATAGGTTGTTCTTTCAGGTAGATAGCCACCTAAATTTAATCTTCTTTCTTTTAAATATTTAATCTCAGGAGATTTTTCATCAGGTTTGAAATATTCTATATTTCTAACTTGCTCATCTGTTAACGGAACATCAAATCGATCTCTATAGTATAACAAATCATCAACATCTAATTTTTTTGTTTGATGGGTTGTGTTCACACTTTCACCTGTCTTACCCATTCCGTATCCCTTGATAGTTTTTGCTATAATAACAGTAGGACTTCCTTGGTTTTTTGTAGCCTTATCATAAGCGGCATATACCTTGTGAGGATCATGACCACCTCTATTTAACCTCCAAATGTCTTTGTCTGACAAGCTTGATACTAATTCTTGTGTTTCAGGATATTTACCAAAAAACTTTTCTCTCACATAAGCTCCATCTCTAGCTTTCATTGCTTGATATTCACCATCAACTGTTTCGTTCATTATTTTAACTAAATGACCTGTTTTATCATTTGTTATCAACGAGTCCCAATATGAACCCCAAATTACCTTAATTACATTCCAACCAGCTCCACGGAAACTACCTTCTAATTCTTGAATAATTTTTCCATTTCCTCTTACAGGTCCATCAAGTCTTTGAAGATTGCAATTCACTACGAATATTAAATTGTCTAGCTTTTCTCTTGCTGCTAGTCCAATTGCACCCATCGACTCAGGTTCATCCATTTCTCCATCACCTAAAAATGCCCATACTTTTCGACCCTCATCTTTAATAAGCCCTCTGTTAATTAAATATTTCATGTATCTTGCTTGATAAATTGCAAGCATCGGACCTAAGCCCATTGAAACAGTTGGAAATTGCCAAAACTTAGGCATTAACCATGGATGTGGATAAGAAGAAAGTCCACCTGAATTTACTTCTTGTCTAAAACTATCTAATTGTTTTTCATTTAATCTTCCTTCTAAAAATGCTCTAGCATACATCCCCGGAGCACTGTGGCCTTGAAAATAAACTAAATCTCCACCAAATTTATTATTTTTTGCTCTCCAAAAATGATTCATACCAACATCATAAAGAGTTGCAGCAGATGCAAATGTACCTATATGGCCACCTAGTTCTGGAAATTTTTTATTTGCTCTAACCACCATTGCAGCTGCATTCCATCTAATTAAAGATCTAATTCTTCTCTCAATATTTTGATCTCCATTTGATTTAACTTCTGCTTCAGGAGGTATCGTATTTATATAAGGGGTATTTTGAGTGTAAGGAATATTTGCACCCTCACGATAAGCTTTGTTAATTAATTCTTTAATTAAAAAATGAGCTCTTTGATTTCCATCTTTTGATATAACTGCCGATAAAGACTCCAGCCAATCTTGAGTTTCTAAAGGATCTGCATCTTTACCGTTAGTTGCCTGGATAGTTGATTGTTCTTTCTTTTGAATAGATTGTTGAGTGACTTCAGCCTCATCTTTTTTCACTGCTAAAGCTGCTTCAGCTTGTTTAATAATATTTTCGGTATCTTTTGGAATTGGATTTTCTTTTTTATTTTGTTTTGAAGGAACAATATTTAAGATTATATCTCCTCTCGAAACTTTGTCTCCAACTTTAACTTCGACTTTTTCAACCTTTCCAGCAATAGTTGAAGGGATTTCAACACTTGATTTATCACTTTCAATCGTAATTACTGGATCGTTAATGTTTAATTCATCACCTTGTTTTGCAAGAACCTCAATAACTTCAACTTCCTCAAAATCTCCGATATCTGGGACAAGTAATTTTTCACTCATTATTTTAAAGTGTTTTATATACCTATTAATATTATAATTAAGTTTATTTTGACCTGTTATTAGGCTTTTTTATGAAATTCTGTAAAAAAATTGTACAAAAGTTGAATATTTAATTTCTCTCAACACACATAGCTATACCCATTCCACCTCCAATACATAATGTGGCACAACCTTTGCTTTTATTTTGCTTTATCATTTCGTGTATTAAAGTAACTAGTATTCTTGTTCCTGATGCACCAATTGGATGGCCTAAAGCAATAGCTCCACCATTAACATTAACTATTTCTTTAGGAATTTTTAACTCTTTTATTACTGCTATGCTTTGAGCTGCAAAGGCTTCATTTATTTCAAATAAATCAACATCGTCTACACTCCAACCAGCTTTATTTAGCGCTTCTTTAACTGCTGGTATGGGCCCTAATCCCATCAAAGATGGTTCTACACCACATGATGCCCATGAAACTATTTTAACTAATGGTTCTACAGACTTATGGTCAGCTTGTTTTCTTGTCATTAATACTATTGCAGCTGCGCCATCATTTATTCCTGATGAATTTCCAGGAGTAACAGTTCCATTTTCTTTAAAAACAGTTTTTAATTTTTTCAAATCATCTATAATTAAATTACCTCTAGGATGTTCATCTTTATCTAAAACTAAATTTTCTTTTTCTTTATTAATTTGTAATTTGATTATTTCATCTTTAAATTTTTTTCTATTTAAAGCATCTTGAGTTTTTTTTTGAGAATTTAATGCAAAGTTATCTTGTTCATCTCTAGAAATTTCAAATTTATCAGCAACATTTTCTGCTGTTACCCCCATGTGATAATGGTTAAAAGAGTCTATCAATCCATCATTGATCATTGTATCTATTAACTTAGACTCATCTAATTTTTTATTTTCTCTATAGAACAATGAATGAGGTGCTCTTGACATATTTTCTTGACCCCCTGATACTATAATTTTATTTTCCTCTAATTTGATTGACTGAAATCCTGATACTATAGATCTTAAACCTGATCCACATACTTGATTTACAATATGTGCAGGTTTAGATACTGGGATACCAGCATGAATGGAGGCTTGTCTTGCTGGGTTTTGACCAAGTCCTGAAGTAAGAACATGACCCATAATCACTTCATCAATTTGCTCAGGCTTCAAATTTGATTTATGTATAACTTCTTTAATTGCTAGTGCACCCAATCTATCAGCACTCAAATCTTTTAAAGAACCTTTATATGTTCCAATTGGTGTTCTTAAAGCAGAGGTAATTACAACATCATCTAATTTTTTGCTCATTAATTACTCAACATAATATTTTATAAGTTAAATTACATCAAAAACTTTGATATATTGAAACAATTATTAAATTAGGACCGCTGGCCAAATTGGATAAGGCGCTCGGCTACGAACCGGGAGATTCCAGATTCGAGTTCTGGGCGGTCCACCAAAAAGGAAATTAAAATGTTAGATTGGCTTATAAAAGCATCGTTACAAAAATCAGTTATATATTTTTTTATAATTGTTTTAATAATTTTATTAATCTTAACTTTTGTATTATAAAAAATTATGAGCAAAGAATTTGAGCAAATAAGTATTAAGCCTGGATTTATGAAGCACAATGGAGGTGTTTTATTTAGAACAGTATCTGAAACTGAGTATGAATTTAAATCAACGATTAATGAAAATCATTTAAACGCTGCCAACATAACTCATGGCGGTTATTTATCAGCGTTAATCGATGCTGGAGCAGGGACAGCAGCTCACAGGGCTAGTGGTAATTCACCATGTGTTACCATTTCGTTAGATTTAAAATTTATTGGACCATCTAAAGTAGGTGATGAAATAACTGGATTTACAAAAATATTAAAAAAAACAAACACACTTATATTTTTATTTTGTGAATTAAGATGCAATGACAAAATTATTACCTCTGCTTCAGGCGTTTGGAAAATTTTAAAGATAAAACCCTCAAATTTAGGTCCTGGTGGTTAATTTATCTTTTCTTCTATAATTCAGGTAGCCAAAAATTAACAACAATAAAATTGCTATTGGATAAATGACTTGTTTGCTTGGCCTACTTGAATTTTCTATTTTAAGTTCACTTATATAATCACCGATTTCAAAGCCACTTTTTTTCGCTAATCCATTCCATTTTAGATTATCAACAATAATTTTATTTTTTTTTCTCACTAAGCTAATTCCATAATCTTCTAGTTTGTACTCTTCTTCAAAAGAATTTTTATCAATCACAAATAATTTATATCTTTCACCATAAGGACTCGGTCTAGTAATTTTAAAACGCACTTCTTTTTTTGGATCTAAAATAACTGAATTAATGTTGTTAATATCTTGGTATTTATATTTTGGATAAAATTTATTAAGAACAAACTCTGGTGAGAGCAATGAAATAGATATCATTAAAAAAATAATTATCTCATACCATTTCAGTTTACTAATAAACCAACCTTGAGTTGCTGATGTAAACACTAATATTCCTGCCAAGGAAGTTGTTATTACAACTAATGCATGCCAAATATTTTCTATTCCAATCAAAAGAAGTTCATGATTAAATAAAAATACAATTGGAAGAATGCCTGTTCTTAAACTATACCAGAAAGCTTGTAGTCCTGTTTTAAGTGGATCACCTCCAGAAATAGCTGCCGCCGCATAAGAAGCTAACCCAACTGGTGGAGTAACATCAGCCATTAATCCAAAATAAAAAACAAATAAGTGAACTGCTATTAACGGAAAAATAAATCCAGACGCATTTCCAACATCTACCAAAACAGTTGCCATTAATGATGCAACAACTACATAATTTGCGGTTGTTGGTAATCCCATTCCTAACAATAAACATAATATTATTGTCAAAAATAATAATATTGTGACATTATCTTTAGCAATAGACTCTATAACTATGATTAAATTTGTGCTTAATCCTGTTGATCCAACAGCTCCAACTATTATTCCGGCTGTTGCTATGGCTATACCAACACCAACCATATTTAAAGCACCTTTTTCAAAACCTACGATAGTTTGATTAAACCATATTTTAAGAGAGTCTTTAGAAAAAGAATTTTTGATGAGCAAATAAATTAAATTAACTAAAATCAAAGAAATCGTAGCATAAAAAATTGAATAAGACGCAGTGAACCTTAAGTAAACTAACATATAAATTAGAACAAAGATTGGAATTAAAAAGTGAAGTCCTGATAAAAATGTTTTTTTTAAATTTGGTACATCTGCATCATCCATCCCTTTTAAATTTAATTTTAAGGCCTCAAGATGAGATATATAAAATAGAGCAATATAAGAAATTATTGCTGGTAAAAAGGCATGTTTTACAACTTCAAAATAAGTAACACCAATAAAACTAGCCATAACAAATGCTGCTGCACCCATAACTGGTGGCATAATCTGTCCATTAACAGAAGATGAAACTTCTATCGCTCCTGCTTTTTCTTTTGAAAATCCAGTTTTTTTCATAATTGGAATTGTAAAAGTTCCAGTAGTAACAGTGTTTGCAATTGAAGATCCTGATATTAAACCTGTCATTCCTGAACCTAGAATTGCAGCTTTAGCTGGTCCGCCTCTCATTTTACCCACCATTGCGAATGCTAGATCTAAGAAATACTTTCCTCCACCAGCTGTTTCTAGAAGTGCACCAAATAATACAAACAGAAAAATAAAATCTACAGAAACACCTATTGGAATTCCAAATATGGCTTCCTGATCCAACCATTGAAAACCAACCAATCTATTAAGTGAAAGTCCACCATGAGAAATTATTTCGGGTGCGTATCTTCCAAAATATGAAAACAATAAGAAACAAATAGCAATTATTACTAGAGGTAAGCCTATTGCTCTTCTTGTTGCCTCAAGCAAAATTATAATACCAAAACCACCAATAATTAACTCAATAGGTAATTTAAAACTATCTCCTATTACAACACTTAATAAAACACCTCCACGATCAACTAACTGATCATAAAAAAAATATATATATAAACAAGAAAAAGCTCCAATAAAACTTATTAAAATATCAAATACAGAAATTTTTTTTTCTTTTGAAATTGGGTAAATTAAAAATGCTAAAGTTAATGCAAAACCAAGATGAATAGCTCTTGCTGGCAATCCTTTAAACATTCCAAAATTAAAAATGAAAGGAAATGGAGATGCATACCAAAGCTGAAATAAAGACCAAATAATTGCAATTGCTGCAACAATCTTTAGGTGTAAACCTGTAAGATTTTTTGTTGGAGACAAATCCTCATTAATTTTATCTTTTACTTTTTCACTAAAGATTTGACTCATAAAAAATATGATACCTCATTATAAAAAAAAGGCCCGATTAAAAATCAGGCCTTTTAATTTAATTAAGATTGTGGATTACATTAATCCAGCTTCTTTGTAGTATTTAATTGCTCCTGGATGTAACGGAGCAGATAAACCATCTTTAATCATATTTTTCTTTTCTAAAAATCCAAAAGCAGGATGTTGCTTTTTAAAATCATCAAAATTTTCAAAAACAGCTTTTACTACTTGATATACTAAATCGTCAGAAACATATGCACTAGTTACTACAGTAGCTTTTACACCAAATGTAGTCGCATCTTTTTTCTGTTTTGTATAAGTGCCTTTAGGAATTACAGCTTGTGCATAATAATCAGCACCATCTATTAAACCTTGAACTTCAGGTCCTGTTAAGTTGATTGGTGAGGCTTTAGCAGCACAAGTGGCAGCTTGTTCCATTGCTCCATTAGGAAATCCTACAGAATAACCAAAAGCATCGATTTTACCATCGCACAAAGCTTTTACTTGTTCAGATGAAGTAAGCTCAGTCGTAGATTTAAAATAACTATTATCTACACCCATTGCCTTCATTAACTCTTCCATAGTTCCTCTTTGACCTGAACCAGGGTTACCAATGTTTACTACTTTTCCTTTTAAACCAGCAAAATCTTTAATTTTTGCTTTTTTTCTTGCCCAAATTTGAAAAGGTTCATTGTGGACTGAAAATACAGCTCTTAATCCACTAAACTGTTTTCCTTCCCATTTACTAGTTCCATTTACTGCATGATATTGCCAGTCAGATTGAGCAACACCAAATTGAAATTCATCGGCTGCAATTTGGCCAATATTATAGTTTGATCCACCAGTTGATGGTGCTGTGCATCTATATGCTTTAGCAGAACCTTTTTTTCTTCCATGCTCAGCACTGATTGCTGATTTGTGTAACATTTTACAAATAGCATTACCTGTTTGGAAATAAACTCCAGTAGGTCCACCAGTTCCTATTGTGAAGAACTCTGCTGATTTTGCAACACCAGTTAAAGACAAAGATGCAGCTAATATCAGTAAAGCACTAGACAAAGATGTAATTATTTTTTTCATTTTTTCTCCCTCTATATCGTTATTTTTATATTACAATTTTAACAGTAATTAATTAGGTATGTATAGCTAGATTTTATATTGAATCTGACCATTTTTTTAACTTATCAACACCTTCAATGATTTTAGGTGCAAAGTTTGCAATATGATTATTATCAATTTTTTGATTATCTTCAATTTTGTCCATAAATTCTTGGCCATCAAAATCAGTAAAGCTCAATCTTGCCAGCATTCGGGTTTGATCAAAGCCAAAATCGGTTCCCGGTAACATGGCAACACCTGTATCATTCAATATACTGTCACACATTTCTGATGATGAATTAAATTTTTTATTTAAAAACTCCGGCATTAAATAAAATCCTCCTTGAGGTTTATTAATTAGAACTTTATTTGATTTTAAATTTTCATAAACATAATTACCAACTGCACATAATATATTTCTAGATTTATTAATATAATTTGAATGATCATTCTCATATGCTTTTATTGCTGCATACTGAATGGGTGCACTAACAGCTGAAAAAGTTTCACTTGCTAACACATTAATCATATTCTTAATTTCAATTAACGAGTCTGGTACTAAAAAATAACCTAACCTCCATCCACCAGCACCACACCATTTACTTAATCCAGTACTAACAATTGTTTTCTCAGGACAAAAATTAGAAATAGATTGATAATTATCTTTAAAAGTTAATTCTGAATATATTTCATCAGACAAAATAATTAGATTATATTTTTCAGTAATATTTGCTATTTCTTTTAAATTCTCACAAATTTGACCAGATGGATTGTTTGGTGAATTTAAAAATAATAAATAATTTTTATTTTTATCTTTCAAAACAATTTCTTCAATTTCTAAAGCAGTTGGAAACCAATTATTCTCTCTTTTTGTTTGTAGAATTTGTGTTTTATTTCTACCTAATATTGCTTGAGGAGCATATGAAACCCAACTAGGAGCAGGCAATATAATTTCTCCATCAAATATAACATGTAATAAAAACATTAATTCTTTTGAACCAGGTCCAATAATTACACTTTCAGATTTATAGTCATAATTCTTTTTTTTTGATGTGTATTTTGCAACTACATCTCTTAGTTCAGAAAGACCTTGCATTGGCAAATATTTATTTTGGTGTGCATTATCTTGTAGTTCTTTTACAATATCTTCTGGAACTTTAAATGGAGATTGCCCAAAACCAAATTTAAATATTTTTTTTCCTTGCTCTTCTAATCTTCGAGAAGTTTCATTTATAAGCAAAGTTGAAGATGGCTTTAGATCTTTAACTAAATTTTTAAGCATTTTTATTTCGTAAATTACTATTATAGAATTAATCTTAATTATGCTAATCTAAGAAAAGTTAATAGCAAAATGAGAACTTTTTATCGTCCGATTCGGTCATGTTTTAGTCCATTTTTGTTCTTTAGCACCAACAATATCTGGTAGGTAAAAAAAAAAGTACACCAAAAGTAGAAATGACAAAACACAAAATTACTGCTGTTCTAGGACCTACAAATACTGGAAAAACCCACCTTGCTATAGAGACAATGCTCTCATTTGACTCTGGTATGATAGGTTTTCCTTTAAGGTTGTTAGCCAGAGAAGTTTACGACAAAGTAATAAAAAAGATTAGTGTAGATAAAGTTGCCTTAATAACAGGTGAAGAAAAAATTATTCCAGCCAATGCTAAATACTTTTTGTGCACTGTAGAGTCTATGCCAATTGATAAACATTTAGATTTTGTTGGTGTTGATGAAATTCAAATGTGTGCGGATCATGAAAGAGGTCATATTTTTACAGATAGACTCTTAAACATAAGAGGTGAAAAACTTACTATGCTTATGGGTTCAAGTACTATCAAAAATATAATTTCAAAACTAAATGGTGATGTTGAATTTATAAATAGGGAAAGATTGTCAAAATTAACATATGCGGGTCATAAAAAAATTTCGAGAATAAATAGGAAAACAGCAATAATAGCTTTCTCAGCAGAAGAAGTTTATGCAATAGCTGAATTAATCAGAAGACAAAAAGGTGGGGCTGCGATTGTAATGGGTTCATTGAGTCCAAAGACAAGAAACGCTCAAGTGGAACTTTATCAATCAGGAGATGTTGATTTTTTAGTAGCAACTGATGCTATTGGAATGGGTATTAATATGGACTTAGATTATGTTTTTTTCTCTAATCTTAAAAAATTTGATGGAAAAAAATTAAGAAAATTAAATTTATCTGAAATAGGGCAAATTGCCGGTAGAGCTGGAAGATACTTAAATGATGGAAGTTTTGGTATTACAGGTGATTGTAAAGATATTACAGCTGAAGATGTAGAGTTAATAGAAAGCCACAAATTTGAGGAAATTAGAACTTTATTTTGGAGAAACTCAAGCTTAAATTTTAATAATCCTCTTAGTTTGATTAAGTCTTTAGAGGAAAAACCACAGATGGGATGGTTGCGTAAAATTCATGAATGTGAAGATGAAAAAGCCCTTAAATATTTTTTAAAAGATAAAAGTCTTATAAATTTAAATTTTGATAAAAAATTACTCAGTCTTTTATGGGAATGTTGTCAGATACCTGATTTTGTAAAAAAAACATATGGTAATCACTATGAAGTCATAGGAAATGTTTTTAGATATTTGAGTAGTGGAAAACAGCAAATTACTGATGAATTTATGAGATTACAGCTAATAAAACTTGATAAATTAGAGGGAAATGTAGATTCTTTATCAAATAGAATTGCAAATGTAAGAACTTGGTCTTATGTTTCAAATAAAAATAATTGGACAGAAAATCAAGACTATTGGATTGAAAAAACAAAACATTTAGAAGACAGACTTTCAGACAGACTTCATGAAGAGCTTACCAAAACATTTATTGATAAAAGAGCAAGTGTTCTAGCAAGAGGCTTAAAACAGGATATGGAATTCAAAACAAAAATACTTGAAAATAATGATGTACTAATAGATGAACAATTTATTGGTAAAATAAATGGACTTAAATTGATACTAGATTTAAAAAAGGGTGCATTAGAAACAGACATCAAGTCATTAAAAAAAGCAGCCAGACAAACTATTGGGCCAGAGTTAGAAAAAAGAATTCAAACTATTATTGATACAGGGTTAATTGAATTAAATAATGATTTCAAAATTTATTGGAACAATTTTCCGATTGCAAAATTATCTACTGGTCATGATTATTTAAATCCAAATTTTGAATTAATAGTTGATGATATTATTGAACCTATTCAAAAACAAAAGCTAAGTGAGTATATTGGTAAATGGATACAAGATAAAATTAACCTAGTTCTTAAAAGCTTAGTTGATCTAAAAAATCTTAAAGATAAAAATTCATCAATCAAAGCTTTGGCATATCAACTTTATGAAAATAATGGTGTATTAAAAAGAGAGCAAGTTTCTGAATATCTAAAATCTCTTGGTCAAAATGAGAGAAAAATTTTAAGAGAATTAGGAGTAAAATTTGGAAGGTATCATGTGTTTTTATATCAATTAATTAAACCAGAAGCTGTATCAATAAGAACATTATTATGGAAAAATTTTCATCAAAAACATTATAACATTAAGCCGCCAACATTTGGATTAAATTTTTTAGATGACAAAGAGAATAGAAATAGAAATTTTATGCTTTTATGTGGATTTGAAAAATTTGATACTTTGTTTGTAAGGATAGATATTCTAGAAAGATTATTTATGCTAATTATAAATTTATCAAACTCAAAAGAAAATAAAGAAATTAAAATAATACCAGAAATGTTAAATTTATTAGGCTGTAGCAAGGATAATTTTAAAAAACTTTTACAAAAAATGAATTATAAAATATTTGATAAAGATGATGAAACTTATTTTAAATATAACCCTGTTAAAAAATTTAAAAAAAACTTTGTGAAAAAAGTTTCAAATGAAAATCCGTTTAAAATTTTAAAAAATTTAAATCTTAGTTAAATTTCATGTTTTTTAAAAAAGACTCAACTGAAACTGAAAAAAACTTTTTAATTAAAACATGTGCACTATTAATTCATGCAGCTAAAATAGATGAAAAATATACTGAAAAAGAGGAAGAAATTATTAAAAAAACTCTCTTAGAGTTAAATGCTAACAAGGAAAAAATAACTCAAATTATTAATGATGCTAAATCTATTGAAGAAAATTCAAATCAAATTTTAGATTTTACAAGAGAAGTAAAAAACTTACCCGAAAATGATAAAATTAAAATTATAGAAGCCTTGTGGTCTATTATTTACTCAAATGATGAAGCTGATATTTATGAGACAAATTTAATGAGACGTTTGGCGGGCTTACTTTACATTGACAGTTCAACGATGGGCGATATTAAAGATAAGATTAAAAATAGAAAATTATAATGACATATATTGTTAATGATAAATGTATTAAATGTAAATTGACTGACTGTGTTGATGTTTGTCCAGTGGATTGTTTTTATGAAGGCAAAAATATGCTTGTAATTAAACCGGATGAGTGTATAGATTGTGGCGTTTGTGAGCCTGAATGCCCAGTAGATGCCATTAAAGCTGATACTGAACCTGGTAGCGAACAATGGTTAGAAATCAATAAAAAATACTCTGAAGTCTGGCCAAATATAAGTGAAAAAAAAGATCCTCCAACGGATCATGAAAAATTTAAGAATGAGCAAAATAAGTACGAAAAATATTTTAAAGAAAATCTTTAAATCTAAACCTGAAAAAAAAGTGAAAAAAAAAGTTACTATCAAAAAAGTTGTTAAAACAAAAAAAGTAACAAAAGATAAAGTTAAGAAAGCCAAAAAAGTTGTTGCCAAGAAAGCAAAAAAAGTAACCAAAAAAATTACTCCAAAACCAATTAAATCAAAAAAAGCTATAAAAGTCTCTGAACTAAAAGAAGAGACAAAAGTTGATAATCTAAGAATTTCTAAAAGTAACGAAGTAAAACCTGAAATTAAAAAAGTCAAAAAACAAGAAACTGAAAAAAGAGAATATAAAATAAAAGATTATGTTGTTTACCCAAAACATGGTGTTGGTCAAATTACTGAGTTTAAAAAAATTAATATAGGCGGGATTGACGTTGAAACTTACGTTATCAAGTTTGAAAAAGATAAAGCTAATGGAATGGTTCCAGTGAATAAACAATCTCATTTAAGACCTTTAGCAACAATCAATCAAGTAAATAAGTGTATTTCTATATTAAAAAGTAAGCCAAAAATAAAAAGATCTATGTGGAGCAGAAGAGCACAAGAATATGAAGCTAAAATTTCGTCTGGTAAAATTTATGAATTAGCAGAAGTCGTAAGAGATTTAAATAAAGGTGATGATCTTATGGTTGACCAATCTTATAGTGAAAGGCAATTATTTGAAAAAGCTTATGAAAGAATTTTATCTGAGTTTCAGATTGTTTTGAATGTATCTCTAGAAGATACACAAAAGAAACTTGATAAAGCTTTAAAAAGAAACTTGGGTGGTCAAGCTCAACCTGTAGCCTCTGTGCCAAAATCAACTACAACTGAATTGCCTGTTGAAGAACCTATTGCTGATTCAGACGATAATTTAGACGAATAAAAAAAACGCCTCTCATACGGATTGTAATGAGAAGCGTTTTTAGTAAAGATTAGTAAATTACTATCTTTTTCTTTTTTTAGCTTTTTTAGCCTTTTTTGCTTTTTTCTTAGTTTTCTTTGCTGCTTTTTTCTTAGTTTTTTTAGCAGCTTTTTTTCTTTTCTTAGGCATCTTTAGCTCCCTAGTTAAGTTAAACGAATCAAGTTGATTCGCTATTAATATATTTTTATTTTTTTATACAAGTTATGTCAATTCTTTAATTAAAAAGTAAATTTCTAAAAAAATTTTTTTATTTTTGTTTTGTTATGAAAATTTTTTTTATTAATTATGTTAATGTTTATGCGGATAATAATCCAATTTTTAAATATAACTTAATAAAGTTTTTCTAATTGAATTTTATATTTTTCTGTAACTTTTTTTCTTTTCACTTTCATTGTTGGTGTCATTAAACCATTTTCTATAGAAAAATTTTCATCTATTAATTGAATTCTTTTTATTTTTTCTAATAAAGTTAATTTTTTATTTATTTTTTCAATTACATTATTAATTTGTTCTTTTTCTTTTAAAAAATCTTTACTAGGCACTATTAAAGCAACCAAATAATTTTTTTTATCCCCGTAGACCATACATTGATCAATTTCTGGCTCATTAGTAATAATATTTTCAATTTTAGCTGGTGAAATATTATCTCCACCTGCACTTACTATAATATCTTTTTTTCTATCAGTAATTTTTAAATAACCATCCTCAGGATCTATTTCTCCAATGTCCCCTGTATGAAGCCATCCATCAATAATTACTTCATCAGTTTCCTTTTTCTTGTTCCAGTACCCCAACATCACATTTTCACCTTTGACCAAAATTTCTCC
>Ga0206123_10002724_pt1 | contig 15153 bp, 13 predicted proteins | sample Helgoland_Spring_2_FD_160086 | JGI IMG/M metagenome (GOLD analysis project Ga0206123, IMG submission 160086) | Pelagic subsurface seawater microbial communities from Kabeltonne, Helgoland, North Sea - Helgoland_Spring_Bloom_20160316_1 | ecosystem: Environmental > Aquatic > Marine > Epipelagic ...
ATGATCGGCAGAATGTACGGACTGACTACTCCGGCCAATACAGTTTTGCAGAATCTTGCCACAAAGGCCGCGCGACAAAACTCGAAGCCGGGTGAATATAACGCCGAGGAAATCTTGAAATTGATAGAAGAAAGGGGCTGAACCCATGATCAAAATCACCTCCCACGTGGGGTTATATCTGCAAAGGTGCATGCTTTGATGAAAGCTAATTGGAATTACCCCACCCAGGTGTCGGTAGGTGCGGGACGTATTACCGAACTACCGATGATCTGTTTTGAGCGCGGAATGAGAAATCCTATGCTGGTCACTGACCCGGGTCTGGCAAATTTGTCTTTGGTGCAGGATGTTTTGACTTGTTGTCACGAGGAAGGTCTCGGCATCAGTTGTTTTAGTGCAATTAAACCGAATCCAACGGGTGCAAACATTGAAGCCGGCATAGCGGCCTATCTGCAGGGACAGCACGACGGCATTATTGCGCTAGGTGGTGGCAGTAGTCTGGATGCCGGCAAGGCGATAGCTGTTGCCGCCAATCAGCACTGTTCTTTGTGGGATCTGGAGGATGTCGGTGAAAATTGGCGGCAGGCTAATGCCGAAAATATTGTTCCGCTAATCGCCGTCCCTACAACCGCAGGGACAGGTTCGGAAGTTGGCCGGGCAGCACTGGTGATCAATGAAAACGAACAAAGAAAAGTTATCATTTTTCATCCGGATATGATGCCAAAGCAGGTGATTCTAGATCCTGAACTGACACTTGGGTTGCCGCCACTGCTGACCGCGGCAACGGGTATGGATGCCTTGTCACACAGCCTGGAAGCTTACTGCGCACCAGGCTATCACCCGATGGCTGAAGGTATTGCTATTGAGGCTATTCGCCTGGTCAAAGAATTTTTACCCCTTGCTGTAAGTGAAGGTGATAATGTTCAGGCAAGACTAAATATGCTGGTGGCATCGACCATGGGGGCCACGGCTTTTCAGCGGGGTCTGGGTGCCATGCATGCATTGGCACATCCGTTAGGCGCGATTTTTGACGCTCATCACGGTATGTTGAATGCGGTCCTCATGCCCTATGTATTGAAGGCAAACCAGGCTGCGATTGCCCCGAGGATAGAGCGACTTGCAAAATATCTTGATCTGGAACCTGACTTCGATGCCTTCCTGAATTGGATACTCACCTTAAGAAATAATCTGGAGATTCCGGATACACTGGCCGATATTATCGACTTTGGCCGTGGTGATTTGAGCGTCAACCTGGCAGACATAGGACGTATGGCGACCGAAGATCCGTCAGCGGGTTCTAATCCTGTTCTGTTCAGCGCTGAACAGTACCGGCGAATTCTTGAGGATAGTATTCAGGGCAGATTGTAGCGAAGTGCATATCAGGCACATGTTTGACAGGTTCTGGGGGTGTTGGTGAGACCCTGGCCCGCCCCGAATTCAATTGACTTAACCCAGAACCTCTCTAAACTGCCGGCATAGCCCGAAATACCCGACTTCCTACTATTCTTGTCGACATTGGACGCGATGCCGCTTACTTTCTACCGAAGTAGTTGCCAGCAAAGTAGTTTCCAACAAAGTAGTTTCTAGCAAATATTTCCCGCCTGGTCCCAGTCCTTTGGGTACATCATTTAAGTTGAGGTGACATTATGTCGCTTGTTGTTCTGCGTCAGAACATTTCGTATCGATTGATCCTGACATGCTTGTCAGTCTTTTTGTTTAGTGGTTCCCTGTTTGGTCAATCAGGACTCGATAAATCCGGAATTGCGCAGGTAGGTAGTGTGCCTGCCAATGCTTACCTGACCAATGACCGGGGCAGGTCTGGCTGGCAGTGCATCTTTGGTTTTGCAAAACAGGGTGAAGCCTGCGTTGAAATAGTTGTACCCGAGAATGCCTTTCTTAAAGACTATAGTTACGGTAATAGCGCAGCCTGGAAGTGTTCACGAGGGTTCGAACAGGTAGGGAATAGTTGTAATCCCATTGCCGTGCCGGACAACGGCTATTTGGCCGACGGTGTTGGATTGTCAGGCTGGAAGTGTGATCGTGGTTACACCAGGTCCGATGATCTTTGTAATAAGATGGTTGTACCTGTAAACGCATTTTTGGTTGAGGGTAGTTTTGGAAATGTCTGGGAATGCGAGCGTGGGTTCGAAAAGCGACAAAATGGATGTAAAGCTGTCGTGATTCCGGAAAATGCATATTATGCTGATAACTATAGTGGCAATAACTGGAAGTGTTCCCGGGGTTATCGTACCCGGGGTGATTTATGTATTGAAATTTTAATTCCCGAAAATGGCTATCTGTCCCAGACAGGCATTAACCGAAGTCGTGGTTGGTCTTGCATCAGGGGCTTCCTTCCTTCAGCGGACAAATGCGCGGCTGTCAAGGTTCCGCCAAATGCTTACCTGACAGACGGAGGCAGGTCGCCTGGTTGGGATTGTGATAGAGGCTATCTATCAGACAGTTCGTCATGTAACAAAATTAAACTGCCCAGGCACGGCTACCTGAAAGAGTCCGGCAAACAATGGGCTTGCAAAAAACCTTTCAGAAAAGATAGAGAGGCTTGTGTACCAGAGACCCCTCTTACAAATCTAAACAATCCTACAAATACCAACAGGCTATCATGATGGCGGAAGTAACAAATATTAAGATCATTGGTTTTGACGAAGAAAGACCTCCCATGATTCAAACAAGACCTTGTGTTGATCTTGTCTTTCAGCTTGATCAGGAAGCCCCGCCTGAATGGTGTAAATGCTTCTCTGAAGTCACCGGGAAAACACGATACCCTATTTCGATTAATCCTGAGGAAGGGATTTTTATTGAGACATGGGTGAAAAAGCCGGAGGAGATTGAGGGTTCATTGGCTTCCGTGAAAAAGTTTGTTGCGGCAACCAATGTCAACTATGACGATATGCTGCGTCGACGACGTAATGTTGTCCATGTAGATTCACCTGATGTCGTCTTGTCACCCGCACAATTGGCTTTAAATAAAATTGTGGAAAGCCTGGATTTTGAGACTTCCTAGTCACTGGCTCTTCCGGTGGGCTATTCCATACTAAAGCCGCGAGCTTTCAGATAGGCAAGGAAGCCTGCTCGATGCGGGATTGAGTACTGGCGTGTTTTATCTTCAGACCAACCGTAAAAGTCAGCCACGCCAAAACGGTCAGTTTCTCGCTGGTTTGCGGCGGGAATGCTGAAGCGCTGATCCCGATTTTTGTCGTACGCATCAATCTTTTCTGCGCGGTCCGATGCATCGTAACTATCACGATGTACCGTGAGAGCCTGGGGCAGGCGCATGCTGACAAAGCCCTCGCGCGCAGGATATCCCACACATAATCCGGCGATGGGAAAAACATGGTCGGGTAACGCCAATAAGTCCGAGAGCGCATCAATGTGCGAGCGTAGCTCGCTGATAGGACAACACCCCAGACCGACCGATTCGGCAGCCATCGTAAAGGTTTGCATAACAAGTCCCGCATCCACCGCCGCGTTCATAAACTGATCGACATTGTCGTTTGGAAATGGCTTGTGCCGCATTTCGGCGGCAATTCTTATGCGACTGTTATCGCCACAGAAAACCAGAAAGCGTGCTGCTTTTGCAATCCATGGCATTGAGGGTATCCAACTGCTGATGAGCGCGCGTTTTTCTGCGTCGTCGACAACAATGATTGATGCCTGCTGTAAGTCAGACTTTGAACTTGCGGAAAGACCGCAAGCCAGGAGCGTATCCAATAACTCATCATCAATCGGTTGATCGGTGTATTGACGGTGGGTCCTTCGTTCAAGGATGGCAGCGAGTGGACCTTCGGCAGGCATACCGGACCCGACTTGAGTCGGTGCGCCGAATCGATATTCAATCAGGTCGGAAATATTTTTAGGCATGTTTGGCTCACGATGATGGTATGTGCCTCGGAGGCTAATTGAACTCGATTCGCTTCACAACTTCAATTTCGTCCAGTATCAGTGACATATCGAAGTAACGACCGTTGAGCCAGGCATCAAAGTGATCCGAGATATATGGGCTATCTGGTCTGCCGCCGTTACCCCCCGCAATCACAAACTTGAAGCGAAGGGGGTCCGCCATATCAACGACCCACCGAAATGCCGGACCGTGGAACACTTCCTGTTCAATGGTGTTTTTGGCCGGTGGATTGTGCATCGCCATTGCCAGGGTTGTTGGGCTGCCGCCGATAGGGTCTGCACCGACTGTCATATGTTTCCAGGGTGCGTGTTTACGGAGAGAATGACCAAACCTGATCTGATGAATTTTGCCCCAGGACCATTCGCTACCATAATTTGAATTCAGGTAGTCAACAATCCCGGTCACATCTTCGGCCAGGATGCTGTCGAGGATTGGTCTGTGCGCGAGCCAGGGAGACCCCGCCGCCATAAAGTCTTTTATGGCAAATAGATTTAACCCGGGGGCAACCGTGGAGAGCGTTTTGATCAAGGGTGAATTCCCAAGGATAGACTTCAGAAATCGTATATGGGAACGCTTTTCCAGTAGGGGATAGAAAATACAGGCAGCCTTTGAATCGAGGCTGGCCTGACAGTTCCAGTCAGATAACAGGTTAATCGCGAGCTTCAAACTTTTATTGTTCGCCTGATCGCCAATCGCCTGGGCGTTGAGAGACACTAATATATCCGGAAGCAGCGTCCTGGCGCGATAGTCAACCAGATCCAGTTGCATGGACGTGAAATCACCCATGGAAAATTTTCCCGGCGGTGTTTGTGACAATTTTTCCAACAACAGAGCTTCTATTCTGGTTGCACGGGAATCGTGGGTCGGAAAATTGTGGATCGGGTATTCCCCCTGATCCCCCATGGTGTCGTTGTTTGCCGTTAACAGGTAACCATTAACCGGGTTTGTTTCTACCAGAAGTTCTTCTGCGCGGCTTAATCCAAAGTGATATTGCGGGTCAGTACCCGGTAGCGGAACAACACCGGTGATGCCCTGTTGTTTTCCATGACAGGGACGCCTGCGTATCGTGGCTGCGATGTAGCGGTGCATGTTGTTATGCCTGTCAACGGCAATGATGTTGTTTACCAGAGGGCAGACATCATTCTCAAAAAGCGCATCACCTAATTCCGTACAAGTTTTTGCAAGCGGCATTAAAGCCAGGATCCCCGCGGAAGTGGGCTGGTCGCGCATGACCCAATCTAACGAAGTTACACTTTTGTTTTTGCTGCTGTCGGTCAGCCCCAGGGCATCAGTGATTGATTCGAGGATAGGACCGTGGGCAGATTCAGTGACAGTAAAGGCACGGCTGGGCTGGTTGGCGATATCAACCTGGTAAGTCTTTTTACTGCTCGGCATTTCGTTTTCGATGAAAACGTCATAGGTGTCAACAAACCCCGTGGTTAAACCCCATGAAACATCCCGATTGTGTCCCATCATGAAATAGGGCACGCCGGGGAAACTCGCACCGAATGCATCCCAGTTCGGTGCGCTTAAATGTGAATAGAAAAATGTGTTGGGGATGCTGTGGGGCTGGTGAGGATCGGTGGCCAGCATGGGGAAACCGGATGCGGAGAGTTCGCCGGCTATTGCCCAGTTGTTGCTGCCACTCAATCGTGTTTCATTCGGGAACAAAAGTTTTGCGATATTCAGGTCAATATCAAGAATCGAATCTTTGAGTAAATCGATACATTTCTTGTCCTCATCGGAAAACCGCAGGACGTTATTTCTGAAGTAGTCAACGCCATGTTCCGCCATCAGTTTGGCCAGGTAAATTTTCTCTAACCAGGTTTTGTGTTGAAACCAGCCGGTAAAGCGATATCGTGAGGCGACATCATGGCGAGTGTAATGTCTTGGTTCAGTACCCGCCTTTTGAAACTCGGGAGGGATTTCATCCAGGGAGTCGACGTAGGCGTTCACACCCTGGAGGTAAGCATCAACAATATAGTCGCCGGGGGACGCTGGTACTTCTGTCGCTGCAACGTTAAATGCCTTGTGCATTAAATCCTGGGCAATGTGTTTTTCACCCATCACGCTGGACGCAGTGCCTGTCGCGTAAAGATTGCTGAGGTGCAGTTGCCAGAGTCGCTCGCTTGCGCAGGCGTAACCCATGCCTCGATAGGCATCTTCGATAGACCTGGCGAATATATGGGGAACGCCAACCTTGTCCCAACATATTTCCAGGGGTGCCTGTGCTTCCGGAATTGAATAGATCATCGTCTGCCTCTTTGCTTTTAGTTAACCCGGATAATCTGTTCCTCTAAATATGTCAGGTATCCATTGGCGTTCTAGACAAGCTTGTACCCCTGTCCGCTCAGGGGCATCGATCGAATCCGGACATTGGTTGCAGCAAATATTGCGTTGGTAATCGCCGGTGCCAGTGGTGGTAGAGCTGGCTCACCTAATCCGGTTGGGCGGTTGTCACTCTGGATAAAGTGCACGTCGACCTCGGGTGTTGCGCCGATTCTCATCACCGGGTATTGGTCAAAATTGTCCTGCTGGATAATCCCGTCTTCCATTGTGATCTGTTGCATGGCCATGGTGCTCAAGCCGTCGATGACGGAACCCTGAACCTGACTCGTTGCACCGCTCATATTGATAATGGGGCCCACATCCACTGCAACCGTGACCTTATGCACGCGGAAGTTGCGATTAGCGTCAACGGAAACCTCTGCAACTTCTGCCACGTGTGCAGCATGGCAAAAGTAAAAGGACAGTCCAAGACCGGTTCCTTTGGGCATAGACCTGCCCCAGCGAGCAATTTCTGACGCAAGCTTGATCACATCGATTGCGCGGCCGGTGTTGAGTGAATTTACATCACCTTCTTTTATCCATCTTCGCGAGCCCATAAGCTCTAACAGGAATTCAACATGATCACGACCAGCGAGTACTGATAACTCATGGAGGAAACTTTGCTCAACGAAGGCGTTAGTGTTCGAGCCGGGCGCACGCCAGGCGCCACACGGGGTAATCACAGGCATCATTGATTGGCTAACCCTAGCATTGCCCAGGGCTACCATTGGAAATTCATTGCCCCTGAGTCCTGAACCAATCACAGGGTTGCCGTTCTTGGCGAATCCAATATAGTGCTGGTCCCAGGCGGCTAGCTTACCGCTTTCGTCAACAGCTGCCTTCATGTTCTGGAAGCCGCCAACCCTGAAAAAATCGTTATGTATGTCGTCAGTTCTGGTCCAGGTTAATTTGACCGGGACACCTGCGCGATGTGAAATGGCCATGGCTTCCGAGGCGAAGTCGTGCACCGCTCGCCGACCAAAGCCCCCTCCCATTCTGGTTGGGTTCACTTTGACATTCTCTTTTTTGACCCCAAGCATGTTCTCTGCAATTTCTTTCACTTGCCCGGGAAACTGGCTTGGTATCCATAGTTCCATCGTGTCGGGTTGAGCGCCGCTTCCTTTTCTGAAGTCAACCGTGCAGTTCATCGGTTCCATACAGACATGTGCAACATAGGGGAACCGGTAGAACGACTCCAGCGCTTGATTATTTGGGTCACCCAGTGCGCTGTCTACATCAGGTGCGTCCAGGGTAATTTTGCCGTTGTCCAGTTGTGCAATTTTTTGTGCCTGTTCAACCATTTGCTCCCAATCGTCATGGGAGGCGTCAGACTCATCCCATTTGACCTTCAGTTTCGATTTGGCGTCCAGGACTGACCAGGTGTCTTCACCAACAATGGCAACGCCCCCGCGTAAAACCGCCAACCCCTTGAGAAACCCCATTGACGCAATTCCAGCTCTGTCATCGGGCTCAAGAATAAATGCCTGGCTAATACCTGGCAGCTTTTTGATTTCAGTTTCGTTGAAACTGAGTGCTATACCACCGATTCTGGGACAGCGAGTGTAGGAGGCGTACTTCATGCCGGGAACATCAACGTCAATACCAAATTGAGACTGACCCGTTGCGATCACCAGATTGTCTACGCCGCCAACGGTTGTGCCAATGATGGTATAGGATCGCGGGTCTTTGAAAGACAGGGTTTCCGGGTCAGGAACAGGTTGTTTAACGGCGAGGGCGGCAAGTTCGCCGAAGGTCAGACTCTCGCCTGATGTATGAATCACTTTGCTGTCGCGGGCTTGCAGTTCCTGCCTTTCGACCTCCATCGACTCTGACGCTGCGCCAATTAACATCTCCCTGGCGGATGCACCCATTTTGCGCATGGTATCAAAGTTTCTCGGAATGGAAGTTGAGCCACCTGCACCCTGCATACCAAATTTTCCGGCATCCAGCGGTGCATCCAGTACCTCGATATCTTCCCATTTTGCACCCATTTCTTCAGCGATGATCATGGGTAAGGTTGTTTTGACACCCTGGCCCATCTCAGGTGTTGCCGAGTAAATTGTGATCTTGCCGTCCGAGGCAATCTGCACATAGACATTGAGTTCCTTTGAGCCCACAAGTGTGCCCAGTTCCTGGGCGCTGGCGGTTGCACCGAGATTTAATTCAAGCATTAGACCACCACCGGCCAATGCGGAGGCTTTGAGGAAGTTACGACGATTCAGGTTGTTCATGGTCATTAGCTGGCTCCCCCATTTGTACCGTCCACTTTCCGAGTGTCAGCACTGTAGTATGAAGCAGCGGAATGAACCGCGGCACGAATTCGGATATAGGTGCCACAGCGACAGTAATTACCGGCAAGGGCTTCGTCGATGTCCGCATCGGTGGGTTTGTTTTTATTGGCCAACAATGCCGCTGCACTCATTATCTGACCCGCCTGGCAATAACCACACTGGGGGACGTCGTGATCTATCCAGGCTGATTGTAACGGGTGTAGATTGCCGCCATCCGCCAACCCTTCAATGGTTGTAACAGCGCCGGCCACGGCGGATATTGGCATCACACAGGACCGAACAGGGACACCATCGATATGAACAGTGCAGGCACCACACTGGGCAATGCCACAACCATATTTGGTCCCGGTTAATTTGAGTTTGTCACGTAGTACCCATAACAATGGCATCTCCGGGTTAACATCAAGTTCCTGCTTTTTGCCGTTTACAACCAGATTAAATTTGCTCATCGCTTTTATCGATACCCCGACGTGTGTGCTGTTGATTGGACGATTTCGTCACACCTGACTGCATAGTGCCTCATTTGATTTGATGCAACAATGCTCTGTGGGGCAGCGAATTATTCGTAGGCTTTTGAAACTTCATGCCAGGCTTCATCGAATGTTGAGTTCGATGCAAGCAATTGGGGCAGGCTCCAGCCTTTGACTTCAAGATAATATTGCACAGCCAGTCTGTACTTTGCGTAGTAGCTATGTGCGTTCCACAGTTCTGGTCCTGATTCCAGTTTTGCAATATCCCGATAGACTATCTCCGGTGCTGCAAGTGGTTCAAAAGCGCAGTAGTCAGCAAGGCCCTCCATTATCCAGGCAGGCAGGCGTAAGTGGTCGATAGTGCCTAGCAGTTCACCTGTCCTGACATGTGCAAGTTCATGAGCACCGTAATAAACCAGTGTTCGGTATTCGGATATTGGAATCCCATTCGGGGATATAAGCCGATTGGTATCAAAGTTCGCTCCGCTAAGGAAAACATGATTATTTGTCAGCGGGTAGGCTGCAAATCCAAATGCGGTGGGGGGTGCGATAACATTCCAGAATAGTTTTCTGCGCCAGCTTTCATTTGCGATGTAAATGACATACGAGTTGCTTGCCAGACCCAATGGGGATTTTTCCAGTCGTCGTAAAATTTCGCTGCCGATCACCTGCGACTGGTTATGATCAAATGCATGATCCGATTTGAATGTCAGTTGTTCGATGGTGTGGGAATGAGGAAAAAAGAGGCCCGGAAAAGCCGTTAATAACACCAGCGCGCTGAGGACAATGAGCGCCAATGCCAATAGACGGGTCACTACCGATTTAATTGCCGTCACAACTTCACTCCTGACTTATTCTGGATGCTGGTTCAGATGCCGTTTATTGCTCGCGACTGGCTTCGATTTTCTTCTGGCCGAGTCGAAACTCTGCAAATTTGCGACCAAAATGATAGCCGCCGTAGGCCATGCCGAGCCATATCCAGCCGTTAGTCATGTCTATCGTATCTGGCCAGTAGGTAAACCATATCATTGCAGTTACAAAGTTCATGATTGAAGCAATCACCAGATCAACCATACTGCCAATATTGAGCAAGTTTGTAATGGTATGCCAACCCTCGATACTTTCGATGAAACCGAGGGTTTCCCTGAGTTCGATGACAAAAAATGTGATCAGCGCCATGAGTCCGTAAAATCCTCCGCCAAAACTAACCCATTTTTTGTGCAGATAGTTGTTGGCTACCGGCGCTTCCCCTTTTTGGCTTTTGGCCTGTTTTTTACCAAAAATGTCCCAGTCATCTTTTTTGTCGTCATTGATCCCGATGTCGCCATTTCTGAACGAAAAATGGGTGATGGCAAAGGTCAGTAAGGCGATAGGCAGAAATGCCATCAATGCTGCTTGCAGTGCGTCAATATTCATTGGCTTTTGTTAAACATTTTTAGAAGATTCCCATCAAGAAAAAGCTGGCATTGATGTGTCGCACGCTCGATAAGTGATGTCAGATATTCACTGCGGTCGAATTCGCGGCGATGATGACACCAGCCAATTGCGGCGAGGGCGCGGATGAGTAGAAATACCGGGATTTGATCCAGTTGGTTTTGATCAAATCGTCGCACACTGCGGTAACCCTGGCAAAGGTGCTGGTGGATACGGGTGAAATTGGGGTGTGCCTGTAAATGAAAGAGTGCAACCGCAAGTTCGTAAGGGTGCCAGCCAAAACCGGCATCATCAAAATCTATCACTGTAATTTTCTGCCCGGATACCAGAAGGTTGCCGCCATGTAGATCTGCATGCAACATGCTGTAGTTTGCCGGTGGCTTATCCAGTCGCGACAGGTAGTTAAACAGCGCCTCCCTGGTTGCTGAAAAGAGAGCTTTTTGGTCCATGGTGAGTTCCGGTAGTGCCCAGAAAGGTCCCCAGAAAGGCGAGTCACCCATAAAACCGTCCTGGTCCAGATGATGGCGCACAAATCCTGCCGGGGGTTGCCAGTCACTGGATTGGTTGTGAATTAACCCGGCAATTTCGCCGGTTTTGTACATGTAGTCCAGGAGTACATCGGGTTCTGACTGATCATCAACAATTTGGTGTAATGAGCGCCCTTCCAGCCAGGCAACCAGGCCTACTTGCCGAATATCCTGGTCATCCATGACAGCAACGGGTTCATAGTAAGTGCCATCGGGCTTGGCCTGGCCGATGGGAACCAGAATACCGGCATCGTTTAAAGCCGAGGTCCAGATTTGCTCTGACTCAAGTTCCGCCACTGTGTGATAACCCGGGCGGTGAACCCGAAGCGCAAATCGCCGACCATCGATGGTATCCAGTTGGTAAACCAGATTCTCGCCCTGGGAAATCAGTTCAACTTCCTGTGGCTTGAGATTCCATGCGGCCAGCGCCTTAATGCCTGCGGTTTTTGCCAGCGCCGCAAGATCTTTTGTTTTGAAAGTTGTCATATTGCGATCTTAATCTGCTAGTTGGTCTTTAGGACCTCATTAAATATATTGAGGAAATAGTCGGCATTCGACTTATCGAATACCAGGGGTGGTCGAAGTTTGAGGACATTGCCCTGGGCGCCGGCATTGCTAACAAGGATGCCATTGTCCTTTAGCCGATCAGCGATACGTCTGGCACCCGCTGAATCTGCTGTCCTTGAGGCAGCATTAGTGACCCATTCAATACCAATAAACAGACCCTGGTCTCTTACGTCGTCCATAAAGTCGTAGTCCAGGGCAATAGCCCTGATATTCTCGGCCAGGTAAGCACCTACCTCCCGGGTGTTCTGCTCAAGCTTTTGCTGTTCAAGCGTGTCCAGAACCGCAATACCAGCCGCCGCCTGTAAAGGGCTGGATGCAAAAGTATTAAAATAGCGGGTGATTAACCTGAACTGATCAACAATGTCGGCCGATGCCGCCGTTGCTGCGAGCGGCATGCCATTACCCAGTGGTTTGCCCATGGAAACGATATCAGGCAAAAAACCCATCTTCTCATAACCCCACCACTCGCCGGAACGGCAGACTCCGGCCTGCACTTCATCGGCGATAAAAACGCCACCGGCCTCATGTACCAGTTGCACCGCTCGAGCCATAAAACCCTCGGGGATGTTAGGCAGACCTTCATTGGCCAGTAATGGGCAGAACAGAACGCCCGCAAATGGAATGCCGTCTTCCTTGAAACCTTCGATTGTTGCAGTCAACTGCTGAAGATAATATTCAGCAGGATCAATTTTGGATTTCCCGGCAGCACCATCATCTTCAATTGGCTGGTAAAGCTGGGGGTATGGAATGCTTCTGATTTCTGCTGCCGGGTCCTTGCTCACCGGCAAGTGACTTAATTTTCGGACCTCTGCGCTATTTCCGTGGTAAGCGGCATCAGTACAAATGATCCCGCGTCCGCCGGTTACCAGTCTGGCCATCATCAGCGCAACTTCGTTGGCCTCGGTTCCCGTGCAACTAAAGACTACTTTCTCGATACCTTTGTGGTGATGCCCCAATAATCGCTCGCCATATTCGAGGATAGATTCGTGAAGATACCGGCTGTGGACATTTAGCGTACTGGCCTGCTGAAAAAGTGCCTCAGCGACACTGGGATTAGCGTGCCCGATGCAGGGTACATTGTTATACATATCCAGATACTTTTTGCCGTCACTGTCAAATAGCCAGACGCCGTCGCCCCGCACAATATGTACCGGCGAGGTATAGAACAAGGTGGCGTTTCCGAGGATAGCTTTACGTCTGTCGATTAATGATAGATTGCTCATGAAGTGGCATCTCCAAATCCGGTTTTAAAATACAGTGACCAAAAAGCATTCGACAATACTATTTTGGTGCATCCCGGTGACCTGCTGCTTCAATCGGGCGATCCGGGCATTCCGTTGTTATATTACATTCATCATCCCTTTTTTTCCCATCTGCTGCTTATCTGTTATTTAGCTGTTTTGCTTAGGGTCTACAAGCGATACACTCTGGGTTCCATATCAAGAATAAACAGAGGGTTGTATGAGATACGAATCACCGACGACCACCAAAGAGGCGGTCGCCCTGCTTTCCAGGGAAAAGGGTCAAGCCTATGTCCTGGCAGGTGGTACCGACCTGCTGGTGCGGTTGCGAATGGATATGATTGAGCCAGACCTGATGGTCGACATCAAACGTATTCCAGCAATGACAGAGATCACAAAGACGGCGACGGGTTTTAAAATCGGTGCCGCAGTATCTGGTGCAACACTGGGTAAAAACAAGGCATTGTTAAAAGCGTGGCCTGGCGTTGTTGAAGCAACAAATCTGATCGGTTCTGATCAGGTTCAGGGGCGCTGCACCATGGTTGGCAACTTGTGTAATGCATCGCCGGCAGCAGACAGTGTACCTGCAATGATAGCTGCAGGCGCAAAAGCTATTATTGTCGGCAAGAAGAAACGCACAGTGCCGGTTGAAAAAGTTATCACCGGGCCCGGGCAAACCTGCCTTGAGAAAGGTGAGATTATTGAGGCTATTACGCTGCCTGCTCCCGCCAGGAAGTCAGGAGATGCCTATCTTCGCTTTATTCCCAGAACTGAGATGGATATTGCAGTCGTGGGTGTTGGGATTAGCATGACACTGAAAAAAGGTGTTATTGAATCAGCAAGAGTGGCACTGGGTGCTGTAGCGCCGACTCCGCTTTTGGTGAAAGAGGCCGCAAAAGCCATCATTGGAACCAAACTTGATGATGATGCCCTGGATGCGCTCGCAGCAGCCTGCTCCGCAGCCTGTAATCCGATTGATGATAAGCGTGGCACCATAGAGTATCGACAACGCGTGGCAGGTGTTCTTGCCAGGCGAACAGCAAAAATTGCCTATGACAGAGCAGGGGGTAAATGATGGCGGGTGTACATGTAACGACGACAATTAATAGCGACCCGGTTGAATATGTTTGTCCGGCGGATGAATCACTCCTGGATGTGCTCAGGGATCGCCTGGGTTTGATGGGCGTAAAAGAAGGTTGCGGTACAGGTGACTGTGGCGCCTGTAGTATTACCCTCGATGGTCAGTTGGTCTGTTCTTGCCTGGTCCTTGGTGCTGAAGTGGAAGGCAAAGCCATCACGACGATAGAAGGGATGGCTGATGGCGAAAAACTGCACCCATTGCAGGAGCAGTTCATTAACAATGCTGCGCTCCAGTGTGGTATCTGTACCCCGGGCTTCCTGATCGCATCAAAAGCTTTGCTGGACGAAAATCCAGATCCGACAGAAACAGAAATACGGTATGCGCTCGCGGGTAATCTTTGCCGATGTACTGGCTACGACAAGATTGTAAAAGCCGTACAGGCCGCCGCAAAAGATCTGCGTAAGCAGAACAAAAAGAAGAAGTAGGAGACATTGAATATGAATGATCCAAAATATACAGGACAGGAATTCAAAGTTGTCGGCTCCAGAGTTAAACGACCTGACGGAATAGACAAGGTCACCGGTCGGGCGAGATATGGTGCAGATATGAATGCCCCCGGGCAACTTGTCGCGCTGATGTTACGCTCGCCACATGCACATGCCCGTATCAAGAAAATTGACACATCAAAAGCAGAGAAACTGCCCGGCGTAAAAGCAGTTATTACAGCGGCGGACTTGCCAGACTTAACCGGCGGTAATCCGGGACTTTTTGATACGCTTGAAAATTGTATGGCAAGAGACAGGGCGCTTTATGATGGCCATGCCGTCGCAGGTGTTGCAGCCATTGACAAGACAACCGCAAAAAAAGCACTCAAGCTGATTAAAGTGACTTACGAGAAATTGCCCCATGTCACTGATGTTGATGAAGCGCTGTTGGCTGATGCGCCGATTGTTCAGCCAAGGTATGCCCAGGAAGGTCGCCACGGTAACCTGATAAATAAAGGAGAATTTGGCCAGGGTGATGTTGATGCCGGATTTTCCGAGGCTGATGTCATTGTTGAGCGAAGCTATAAAACGGGCCAGACCCACCAGGGTTATATCGAGCCCCATGCCTGTCTGGCGAGCGTTAGCCCGGACGGCACTGGAGAGCTTTGGGTTACAACCCAGGGTCACTTTTCCTACCGTAACACCTGTGCCCAATTGTTGGGGATGGACATTGCCAAACTGAAGGTAACTTCCTCGGAAATTGGCGGTGGTTTTGGCGGCAAAACCCACGTTTGGATGGAGCCTATTGCACTT
>Ga0206123_10002725_pt1 | contig 15144 bp, 13 predicted proteins | sample Helgoland_Spring_2_FD_160086 | JGI IMG/M metagenome (GOLD analysis project Ga0206123, IMG submission 160086) | Pelagic subsurface seawater microbial communities from Kabeltonne, Helgoland, North Sea - Helgoland_Spring_Bloom_20160316_1 | ecosystem: Environmental > Aquatic > Marine > Epipelagic ...
ACCATGGAGTCGTAGAACGGACTGATCTCGCCGCCGGCGGCCACGCAATGATCCGCGCGAATGCCGATACCGGCCGGCTCACGCCACGCATGAATACGCCCGGTCTGGGGCATGAAATCGGCGGCCGGATCTTCGGCGCATAGACGCACTTCGATGGCGTGGCCGTCGAACGTTATTTCTTCCTGCGCCAGTGGTAATGGCTCGCCCGCGGCGACACGCAACTGCCAAGCGACCAGATCCAGCCCGGTGATCATTTCCGTGACCGGGTGCTCGACCTGCAGGCGGGTGTTCATCTCCATGAAATAGAAATCGCCCGTGGTGCTGTCGAGCAGAAATTCGACCGTACCGGCACCCCGGTATTCGATGGCCGCGGCGGCATCGACCGCGGCCGCACCCATCCTGTCGCGCAGGGCCGTACCCACCGCCGGCGACGGGGCTTCCTCCACCACTTTTTGATGGCGGCGCTGGATGGAACAGTCGCGCTCGCCCACATGAATCACGTTGCCGTGCGTGTCGGCAAACACCTGTATTTCGACATGACGCGCGCCGACCACGGCTTTTTCCAGAATCAGCTCGCCGGAGCCAAAAGCGTTTTCGGCTTCCGAGCGCGCGGATTGGATGGCCGCGCCCAGATCGTCTTCGGATTCCACGAGCCGCATGCCGCGGCCACCACCGCCGGCAGAGGCCTTGACCATGACCGGGCAGCCGATCCTTTTTGCTTCTGCGATCAGCGTGTCGTCGTCCTGATGCTCGCCTTCGTAACCGGGCGTACACGGCACGCCCGCTTCGATCATGCGCAGTTTCGACGCTCGCTTGGAGCCCATCAGGTCGATGGCATCCGCCGTGGGGCCGATGAATACCAGTCCCGCGTCTTCGACGGTACGGGCGAAGTCCGCATTCTCGGCGAGAAAACCGTAGCCGGGGTGCACCGCGTCCGCGCCGGAACTGCGGGCGGCTTCGATGATGCGCTCGATATCTAGATAGGACTCAGCCGCCGCCGACGGGCCGATACGCACCGCCTGATCGGCGGCAGTCACATGCAGCGCATGGCGATCGGCATCGGAATAAACCGCGACCGTGCCGTAACCCATGGCCGCGGCGCTGCGGATGACCCTCAGGGCAATTTCGCCGCGGTTGGCGACCAGAACCTTGGTGAAACCCATCATTGCCCCACCCACTCCGGTTGCCGTTTTTCGATGAAGGCGCGCGTACCCTCGCGGCCTTCCTCGCCCATCAGACAATCGACGAACGATTCCGCCGCGTCATCCAGAATCTGATCCATATCCACCTGCCCGACTTTCTGCATGATGTCCTTGGTGGCTGCATTCGCGCCCGGCGCGCATTGGCCGATCTGTTTGAGCACGTCGGCGAGCCGCTCATCGCAGGCCGCGCTATCGTCGGCCAGATAATGCCCAACGCCGAGCTCGACCGCCTCGGCACCGTCGATCATCGCGCCGCACACACCGATACGCCGTGTCTGGGTCAGGCCGATACGCTCGACCACGAACGGCGCGATCTGAGCAGGCGGCAGGCCGCGCCGGGTTTCCGGCATGCCCATCCTGGCGTCGCGCGCAATGATCGCGACATCCGATACACAGACCAGCCCGAATCCGCCACCGAGAGCGGCGCCCTCGATGACCACGACCACCGCCTGCGGCGCGCCATCGATCTGGCGCAGCAGCGTGCCGAAACCGCGGCTGTAATCCGAGATGGCCTGGCGCCGCTCGGCATCCGTTCCCGTATTCGACGATTGCGAGACTTCCTTGAGGTCGGCCCCGGCACAGAAATGCCCGCCCGCGCCACGCAGCACGACAGTGCGGATTTCGCGATCGTCACGTATAGCCTCGAACGTCCGGCTGATATCTCCCACGAGCGCCTGATTGAGCGCATTGCGGGCATCCGGCCGGTCGAGGGTGGCGTGCAGCACGCTGCCCTCGCGTTCAAGTCTCAGATGGGTCGTTTCGGGTAAGGCCATAGCGAGAACTTTCCTACAAAAAAGACAGACTGGCGAAGCGCCAGAAAAGCAGTAATGGTCCGCAAATGAACGCAAATGGGAAGACAGATGAAGACAAGAAAAACATGTGTCTCTTTGCCTTATTTGCGCTCATTCGTGTTCATTTGCGGACTGTTTCCTTCAAGAGGCCGGCCGGGACAACAGCCCCAGCTTCTTGGCAATGATCTGCAGCATGACTTCATCCGCGCCGCCGCCGATGGAATGCAGGCGCAGGTCGCGGTAGAACTGGGCGGTGCTCGATTCGGCCATATAGCCCTGCCCACCCCAGAATTGCATGCAGGTATCCGTGAGCTGGCGCGCCAGCCGGCTGGCCTTGAGCTTGGCCATGGAGGCATTGAGCGTCACGTCGCGTCCGGCCACCAGATCGCCCGTGGCCTGATACGTCAGCGCGCGGGCGGCCTCGAGTTCGGTCTTGAGCTCGGCCAGCGTGAAATGCACATACTGGTTATCGACGATGCGGTTGCCGAAGGCCTTGCGTTCCTGGGTATAAGCCACGGTGTCGTCGTATACCCGCTCCATGGCCTGCAGGATGCTGGCCGACAGAAACAGCCGTTCTTCCTGAAACTGCTGCATCTGATAGACAAAGCCCTGGCCTTCTTCGCCGATCAGATTACGCGCCGGCACGCGCACGTCGTCGAAAAACACGAGGGCGGTATCCGAACAACGCTGGCCGAGCTTGTCGAGCTTGCTCTCACGGTTCACGCCCTTGGCATCCAGCGGCACCACGATCAGCGACTTGTTGCCGTGTTTCGACTCGCCGCCGGTCACGCACAACGTGCAGGCCCAGTCGCCCTGGGTACCGTTGGTGATCCACATCTTCTGGCCGTTGATGATGTAGTCGTCGCCGTCGCGTTTGGCGGTCGTGGTAATGCCGGCCACATCGGAGCCGGCGCCCGGCTCGGATACCGCGATGCAGGCGACCTGATCGCCGGCGATCGCGGGCGCCAGATAGTCACGCTTGAGTTCGTCGCTGCCATAACGTGCCAGCGCCGGCGTGGCCATATCCGTCTGCACGCCGACCGCCATCGGGATGCCACCACAGGCGACGCGGCCGAGGCTTTCGGCGAATGCTACCTGATAGGAATAATCCAACCCCAGGCCGCCATGCTCTTCCGGCTTGGTGATACCGAGCAGGCCCAGATCGCCCAGACCCTTGAACAGCTCGTGCGCCGGGAAGATCCCGGCGGCTTCCCACTCGGATACCTGCGGGTTGATCTGTTCTTCGATATAGCGCTCGGTGGTGCGCTTTATTTCTTCGTGTTCGTGGGTGAAGTCCATGGTGTTTCTCTTTAAGTCATTTATCCGCAGATTTACGCCGATTAATGCAGATTAGATATAGGCGCGCCGAAGCCGCGCAAAGCAGTGTTTGTCCGCAAATGAACGCAAATTTAAAGACAGATGAAGACAAGATATCGTTTTCTGTTTTTCGTATTTGCGTTTAGCAGCTTGCTGCGTTCGCGTGCATTTGCGGACCATTCTTGCCTGTATTGAGTGCCTCAATCCGCCTTTATCTGCGGATAGATTTGCCTGTATTACCAATCAGAAACGCGCCACGCCGAAGTTGTTCGTCTGCACCGTACGCTGTCGCGCTTCGCGGCAGACGGATAACGTCATGGCGAGCACACGGCGGGTGTCGCGCGGGTCGATGAGGCCGTCGTCGAACAGTCGGGCGCTGCCGTAGAAGGCGTGCGCCTGTTCGTCGAACTTTCCGGTGATCTGGGCATGCATCTTCTCGACCATGCCTTCCGGCGGCTTTTCGCCCTTCGCGGCATACTTGCCTTCGGTGACGATCTGCATGACGCCGGCGGCCTGCTCGCCGCCCATTACCGCGGTACGGCTGTTGGGCCAGGCGAAGATGAAATCCGGATCGAAACCACGCCCGCACATGCCGTAGTTGCCGGCGCCGAACGAGCCGCCGACCACGAAAGTAATCTGCGGCACATGGGCGTTGGCCACGGCCTGGATCATCTTGGAGCCATGCTTGACCATGCCGCCCTGCTCGGCATCCTTGCCGACCATGTAGCCAGTGATGTTCTGCAGATACACGATCGGCATATCCGACTGGCAGCAGAGCTGGATGAACTGCGCGGCCTTGTTCGCGCCCTTGGTCGTGATCGGCCCGTTGTTGCCGATCAGCCCGACCGTCCGGCCTTCGACGCGGCCGTGACCGCACACGATCTGCATGTCGAAATCGGCCTTGAACTCCTCGAAGTCCGAGCCGTCCACCAGCCGCGCGATGACCTCGCGGCAGTCATAGGGCGTGCGGTGGTCGGCGGGCACGATGCCGCAGAGTTCGTCGATATCGTATTTCGGTGGCTCGTATTCCGGCGCTTTGTTGACCGGCAGCGAGGCATTCCAGTCGAGTTTGTCCACGACCTCGCGCGCCTGACGGATGCCGTCGGTATCGTCGGCGGCCAGATACTCGCAGGTGCCGGCCGTGCCGGCGTGCATGTCGGCGCCGCCCAGTTCCTCGTCGTCGGCGATTTCACCGGTAGCGGCCTTGAGCAACGGCGGCCCGGCAAGAAACACCTTGGCCCGGCCACGCACCATGATCACGTAGTCCGACAGCCCCGGCATGTACGCGCCACCCGCCGTGGACGAGCCATGCACGATGGTCACCTGCGGGATGCCGGCGGCAGACAGTCGCGCCTGATTGGCGAATGTCTTGCCGCCCTGGATGAACATTTCGTCCTGGTACATCAGGTTGGCGCCGCCGGATTCGATCAGGGACACCACCGGCAGTTTCTGCAGCCGCGCGATCTCCTGTATCCGAAGGCTTTTCTGCACGCCCCAGGGCGTCATGGTGCCGCCCTTGATGGCGCTGTTCGAGGCGTTGATCATGCAGCGCGTGCCGGCGACATAACCGATGCCGCAGATCGTGTTGCCGCCCGCCAGCGAGCCATCGGTGTCGTCATGCGTCATGTAGCCGCACAACGTTGACAATTCCAGAAACGGCGACCCGCGGTCGAGCACGAGATTGACCCGGTCACGCGGCAACAGTTGCTCGCGTTCGCGATAGCGCTCGGCCTTGCTCTGCTCGGTGGCATGCACCCTGGCTTCGACCGCGCGCAGCTCGTCAACGCAAGCGAGCATCTCCTCTCGGTTACTCTTGTAACTGTCCGACTGGACATTGGCGGTGGATTGGATCACCGGCACGGCACACTCCTGCTGACGTTGATGCTCACTTCTTCTTGCCGGGCAGAATACCCATCATCTTGCAGATGATGCCCAGCATGATCTCGTCGGCGCCGCCGCCGATGGACATCAGCCGCGTGTCCCGGAAAGCGCGGGAGACTTCGGCCTCCCACATATAACCCATGCCACCCCAGTATTGCAGGCAGGAGTCGGCAACCTCGCGGGCCAGACGCCCGGCCTTGAGCTTGGCCATGGAGGCGAGCTTGATCAGCTCGGCATCGCCCGGCTCGGCGACATGGCGTTCACAGCAACGATACGTCAAGGAACGCAACGCCTCGATCTCGGTGGCCAGCTCGCCCATGCGGAAATGCACCGCCTGATTGTCAATGATCGGCTGGCCGAAGGTGTGACGCTCGCGGGTATATTCGATGGTGGCGTCGACCACGGCCTCCATACCCTTGAGGCACGACGCAGCGCCGAACATGCGCTCTTCCTGAAACTGCTGCATCTGCATCATGAAGCCCATGCCTTCCGCGCCAATGCAGTAGCGTTGCGGCACTCGCACATCGTCGAAGAACAACTGCGCGGTATCCGACGACCACATACCCAGCTTGTGCAGCTTGCGGGTACGCTCGATACCGGGCGCATCCATGGGCACCACGATCAACGACTTGTTGGTGTGCGGTTTGCCCTCGGAGGTATTGGCCATCAAGCAGATCCAGTCGGCCTTCATGCCGTTGGTGATCCACATCTTGGAGCCATTGATGACGTAGTCGTCGCCGTCCTTGGTCGCCGTGGTCTTGAGCATCGCCACATCGGAACCCGCACCCGGTTCGGAGACGCCGATCGCGGCCACGCTGTCTCCGGCGATGGCCGGCGCGAGAAATTCCGTGCGCAATTCTTCCGAGCCGTAGCGCGCCAGTGCCGGTGTGGCCATATCGGTCTGCACGCCGATCGCCATGGGCACGCCGCCGCACTTGATCCGGCCCAGCTCTTCGGCGGCAACCATGTTGTAGGAGTAGTCCAGACCCATACCGCCGTCGGCTTCGGGCTTGTTGATGCCGAGCAGGCCCAGATCGCCCATTTTCTTGAACAGCTCGTGCGAGGGGAACTGTTGTTCGGCTTCCCATTCGTCGACATGCGGGTTGATTTCGTTGTCGACGAACCGGGCTACGGTCTCACGCAGCGATTTGTGTTCCTGAGTAAATTCCATATCTCGTCACCTTTTCCAGAAAATTTTATTCGCAGTTTCAAGTCGATTAACAACAGCCGCGGAAGGCGGTTCTTGTCCGCAAATGAACGCAAATATAAAGACAGATGAAGACAGGATTCTCTTTATGTCTTATGTGCGTTCATTCGCGTTGATTTGCGGACTATTGCTGTCTGTATTCAGACGCATACGTTCAATCGAGTTCCGCCGCCAACGCCGCCGGCACGGGCACGGCGAAATCCAGCAGCATCGGCCCCAGACACTTGCCCTGGGGATCGGCCCGCAACGACGCGATTCCACCACCGCCGAGCACGTTGGTCAGAAAGAAGTTGAAGCCGTCGATGCCGGGCAGCTCCCAGTGGCGCACTTCGCCATCCAGCAGGTGTGCGAAGTAATCCGCCACCGCGTCGTCGGTGAGCGCGGCCCGCAGATACGGCAGATATTCCGGCTGGCGCGCGATGACGCCGATGTTGCCGTGGTCGCCCTTGTCGCCACTACGCGCCAGCGCCAGCTTGATCAACGGGACCGCGACGGCGTCAGCATCAGCCGTCCAGACATCGGCGCCGACCGTATCGGGCAATGCAGCAGGGTCGTAACCACCACTGCCATCGATTTCCATATCGATTCGACGGCCGTCGACATCGGCCACCACCGGCACATCGGTTTTGGGCACCAGGCAAGAATACAAGCGGATGACGGGGCTGACGTTCGGCCGACCACCGAAATAGCCGGTGACGCCGGGCGCCATGCCGGTGGCGGCCTGGGCCAGCTCGCGGGTGAAGATCTTGAGCGCGTCCTTGGATTCATGACGCACGGCGATCTTGACCATGACCTCGCGGGTGTTCGCAGCCCCTGGACGGGCGTTGTCGCCGTATAACGACTCGGCACCCAGCGTTTCCACGTCATGACCCGCGTACGGGGCAAAGCCACGCTGGGCGAATGTGCGTTCGGTCTTGGTGATGATCGCCTCGGCATTGGCCCGCGCCTTGGCGGGGGCGTCGATGCCACCGACCATGAACAGCGCAGTGCAGCGGTAGCCGTCCATATAGGTCGCCGAGACCTTGTAATCGGCGTTGGGCGCCTGACCGGTCGCGCCGGTGACCTGTACGCGGTCGTCGCCGGCCTGGGTCAGCTCCACTCGGGTAAAATCGCAGGCCACGTCCGGCAGCAGATAAGCGCGGGGATCGCCGATCTCGTAGAGCATCTGCTCGCCAACGGTATTCGGGCTGACCAGACCGCCCGTGTGATCCGGCTTGGTGACCACGAAACTGCCGTCACTCGAGGCCTCGACGATGGGAAAGCCCATGTCGTCAAAACCGGGGGCCACCCGCTGCCAGTCGGTGAAATTACCGCCTGTGCACTGGGCGCCGCATTCGATGATATGCCCGGCCAGGCTGCCCTGGGCGAGCTTGTCGTAATCGTCGGTCTGCCAGCCGAACTCGTGCATGAGTGGGCCGAGCACCACGGCGCTATCGACACAACGACCGGTGATCACGATATCCGCGCCTTCGGCCAGGGCGGCGGCGATCGGCGTCGCCCCCAGATAAGCGTTCATGCTGACCAGCTTTTCCGGCAGGGGTTCGTCGCCTTCCAGCGGCTTGAGCCCGCTCTCCAGTTCGTCGCGGCGGCCCATCAGATCGTCGCCGGTGACGACCGCGATATTGAACTCGACACCGGCTTCGGCCGCAGCCGCCGCCAGCGCATCCCGGCAGGCCTCTGGATTGATGCCGCCGGCATTGCTGACGACCTTGATGCCCTGCGCCTTGATTTCGGTCAGCAACGGCGTCAACGCATAGCGCACGAAATCCTCGGCATAGCCGGCATTGGCATCGCGCTGACGCTTGGCGGCAAGAATCGACATGGTGACTTCCGACAGATAGTCGAACACCAGATAATCCAGCTGCCCGCGGCCCACCAACTGCGCCGCTGCGGTGTTGGTATCGCCCCAGAAAGCGGACGCGCAACCGATACGTATTGAATCCACGGTGGCTATGCTCCTCGTTAGAGACTGCTGTATGACGCCCGGGCCCAAAGGCGCCGTGCACGCGGCGCTCCAGGGATCGCGTGGGCACCCCTGTTATTCACGACGCAAGATAAAGAAAAAAGGCTTCTTCATTTTCTTGGCATCCATCGCACCCAACACGGTGCTGTCGTCGATTTTTCTGAAGACATCGTTAATGGGGAGCTGGTCGTAAATCATGGTCGCACTGGACTTGCCGCGATAGGTCGTCGAGCGCAGCCGGGCTTTGGAGCGTGATGTCCTGAATAGCGGCATGAGGAACTGAAAGACCTTGCCCATTGCCGCCGATCTGGGCAGGGACACATGATCCGCCATCCTCACTGGCAGGCCCATGAAGCCGGGATTGACAGAGGCCACCCCGCCGCCCGGCTTCGAGAAAACCAGGGGATGAACATCTTCACCACTGCCGAAGCGCTTTCCATACCAGTGATATGCCTCAAGTAAACCGTCCATCGGATGGTCGGTGTCGAAACCCTCTCCTTTCCAGTTCCCGAGCATGAAATCCGCATCGACGGGCTCCAATGCATCAAACATCTCGAGCGCCTGTTCCGTGCTTGCACTTCCTGCATTCAGTCTTTCGGCAAGTTCCATTCCTATACGACCTCTACGGATACAGGAGCCATCCACTCGAAACAAAAGGATCGGCTACTGCAGACGATGTTCCAGGCCTCCCGGCATTGTTCCGGCCGACTTGGCACATTTCATAATCCAGTAGCGATCCTGCTATGCGGCCGTTTCTATGTCAAGTGGAGTGACTTAGTTTAAGGTAAACTGATCATACGACAGCTTCAGACAGGGCACGAACATGGCGAGCGCAAGTCCGGCGGCGGCCTATCAACGCCAGGTATCGGCTGAAAAACGCAACGCGATTCTCGATGCGGCACTGGAGTGTTTTCTCGGACACGGCTTTGCCGGCAGCAGCCTGGATCGCATCGCACGCCACGCCGAAGTATCCACCGCCACCCTGTACCGGCATTTCCCCACCAAAGACGAACTGCTGGCACAGATCATCGAGCGCCCCTTTCTGGCGGGCGTACCGGAATGGCTGGAAAAACTGCCGCCGGGCGATCCGGCCGCGGCGCTTCCGGATATCGCCGACAACTACGCACGGATGATCCTGACGCCCTACTTCCACCCTCTCGTGCGGGTACTTATCGCCGAAGCGCTCAGGCTGCCGGAAATGGGGCGCGCGCTGGAGCAGCGCGGGCACGGGCCGTTTCTTGCGGCGGTCACCGAATACTTCGCGCGTGAACACAAGCTCGGCACGCTGCATGTACCCGATCCGGGTCTGGCCGCCGAGCAGTTTCTGGGCATGATTTCGGCTGTCGTGTTCTGGCCGCGCATGCTCAACGACCAACGCCGCCCGTCCGCCGCCAAGATCAGGCGGACCTGTGATGAAGCGGTGGCGACTTGCCTGGCGCGCTACGCGGAGAAGAAATCAGTCCGCTAGTGAACGTAACCGCAGCAAGCTGCTAAACGCCGATGTATCTTCAAGCAGCGTGAATATACGGACCCTTCATGAAGTCTTGCGCCACGGCAATCGCGGCGGCACCCGCCACCAGAGCCACAGCACATAAATCCAGATCAACGCGTAGGCGACCGCGAATACCCATAACGGCAGCGGCCAGAAAATCAGCCGATTGATCCAGCCGGCGATCATCGGCGTCTGCGCGCCGGCACCGCTAAGCTGGTCCTGCCAGATGGTCAAAAAACAGGCACGGCCAGCCACTGCCTGGACCGCGACCACGGTCAGACTCAGCAGATGCAGCAGTCGCCAGGTGAATCCGTGAACCCACGACCAACCGCGCCAGGCGCCGAGCGGGATCAGGATCAGCCCGGCGATATTGAACACAATGATCGCTCCATGCACCAGCAATACTGTGAGTGCGGCGAACGACATCGTGAGTACGCTTAACGCCTAAGTTGAGGGACGTTCTGCCGCGCTGGCGCGCGGCAGAACGTCCCACTCGAGCACCTTGCTAGAGGTCTGCATCGTTTACCCCCGCAGTCCGTAACCATAGAAGGAATCTCGCCACGACCCGCGCCCCGATTACCAGACCGACAGCTAAGACACATTTGAACGAAGAAGATAATAGCCACGTGAACTCGAACGGCTTGGAGGCCGAGGCTACCTGGATGATTGCGGAGATTAAACTTGGGATATTGAACAGAAGTATGAGCACGCCCGAGACAATAAACGCGGACGCTGTTAAAGCCTCTGCATCGAGCTGGCCGAACTCCATTTTTGATGGAAGACCCAACGTCGCAAAATAGGCGAGCTTCGGCGCTAGAACCCAAACCAGGCTCGCTACTACGATTGGACCACATACGATACCGGTAGCAATGAGGATAGGTAGACTACCAACCTCATCCTGGCGCCACCAAAAGGGCACGAACTCGGCTAACGTGACTATTCCATATAGAGCGATATAAATCGCCAGCAAGCGCAGGCCTAGAGTGGCCAAGTCCTTAGATTGCACCTTACAGACCTCTAACCATTCTCGTCAGGCAACGACGCCTTCGGCGCCGCCGCAAGGTGAAAACCGTCGTACGGTTTGCTGCGGTCATGATCGGGCAACCCCATCAGACCGGTCGCCAGACTGGAACCACCGTCGGTCTTGATACAACTGCCGGTGATGAAAGCCGCGCCTTCCGACAACAGAAACACGATCGCCGAGGACACTTCGGCCTCTTCCCCCATGCGCTTGAGCGGCGTCGCAGCCTTGCACCTGGGGATGATGTCGCGGGCAAACGCCGGATCGTAGGAATCCATGCCGGAAGATAGAATATAGCCTGGCGCCACCGCATTCACGCGCACCCCGGATACCGCCCATTCCACCGCAGCGGACTCGGTGAAATTGAGCATGCCCGCCCGTGCCGCACCGCTATGGCCCATGCCGGGCATGCCGTTCCACATGTCGGCGAGCATGTTCACGATGGCGCCGCCGTTTTTAGCCATGTGTTGCGTGTACAACTCGCGCGCCACCAGAAAACCGCCGGTCAGATTATTACCGACCACGGCATCCCAGCCTTTCTTGCCAATCTTCGCCAGCGGCATCGGGTACTGCCCTCCGGCGTTGTTGACCAGCCCGTGAATCGGGCCGTTGTCCGCCAGCATGGTCTCGACGGCGGTGCGCACGCCGTCCTCGTCGCGGATATCGAACGCGTAGTGCGCGGCCCGGCCGCCGGCCTGCTCGATCTCCGACGCGGTGCGCTCCAGCTTGTCCGTACTGCGCCCGGTAATCAGCACCGTGGCGCCGAGGGCCGCCAGTTCGTGCGCCACGCAACGACCGATACCCGAACCGCCGCCGGTGACCACGATGGTCTGGTTGTCGAACAGCTGGTCGCGAAATACAGATCGATACATGGATACTTTCCCGTGTGCTGAGGCTAGGAGGCAATAAACGAGCGCCAGAACATACAAGCTGTCGTTCCAAAAAGCGACCTGATGAGATTGCGAACCGGCGTTTCGTGACTCGGCCGGCAAGACGCATCACCCAGCCCGAGGCCTGAGCAATATCGAGTGTCCGCGCGTATAAGCATCGCCTCAAACCAAGGCATATATCCGCAGATCATCAGGAAAGGGGGGGGGGCTGTCTGTATTCATTCGCGTCTATTTGCGTTCATTTGCGGACCCTTTCTGCCTGTATTGCATACCTTCAACTGACTACATCTGCGAATATCCCCGTGCAATTCAGAGCCCACAAGAAAATGGTTCATCAGGCACACTACCCTGAACGAACGTTCGCTATATCACGGCTCGAACACAGCAAACCTCGACAGCACAGAGGAGAATCGCATGAGAGCACTGCTATGCAAGCAATGGGGGCCACCGGAGTCGCTGGTGGTCGAACAGCTGCCGACACCAGAGCCCGGCGCCGGCGAAGTGCTCGTGGCTGTGCACGCTGCAGCCGTCAATTTCCCCGACAGCCTGATCATCGAGAAGAAATATCAGTTGCAGCCGGAGCTACCCTTCTCGCCCGGGGGTGAACTGGCGGGCACCGTCGCGCAGATCGGCGCGAACGTCGAAAATTTCGCGCCCGGCGACCGGGTGATCGCCTTTACCGGTTACGGGGCGTTTGCCGAGCAGGCCGTGGTGAGCGCGCAACAGATGATCCCGATGCCCGACGGGCTGGATTTCCAGACCGCGTCGGCGTTCGTGATGACCTATGGCACCAGCTACCATGCGCTCGCCGACCGCGCCGCACTCGCCGAGGGTGAGACGCTTCTGGTGCTGGGTGCTTCCGGCGGCGTCGGCCTGGCGGCCATTGAGATCGGCAAGGCGTTGGGCGCCACCGTGATCGCAGCCGCCTCGACCGACGACAAACTCGCGGTCTGCAAGGAACACGGTGCCGACACGCTCATCAACTATCAGGATAACGACCTGCGCGAAGCGATCCGCGAACACACCGGCAACCAGGGCGTGGATGTGGTGTTCGACCCGGTCGGCGGCGACATGACCGAAGCCGCATTGCGCAGCTGCGCATGGCGTGGTCGGCTGCTGGTGATCGGCTTTGCCGCAGGCGATATTCCCAAGCCGCCGCTCAATCTTGCGCTGCTCAAGGGGGCGTCGATTATCGGAGTGTTCTGGGGCAGTTACGTCGCGCGTGAGCCCGGCAACAACGCATCAGACCTGAAAGCGCTGTTCGGCATGCTGGCGAAAGGCCAGCTACGCCCGCATATCGCCGGCACCTACCCGCTGGAACGCGGCGGCGAAGCGATCACGGCACTAACCGCGCGCAAGGTCTCGGGCAAGCTGGTGATTACGCCTCAGGAGTGACACCCGTCTGAACGTCGATCGGCTTTTAAGGTCTGGCCTACAGAAAACCGCAGAGTTCTCGGGCCGGATTGCCGTCGGAGCGACTACCGGCTGGAGCAATCGGCTCCCGGCATATCCGCGGACATGATCCGACAGCGTGGCGTCGGGTATCGGGGCAATGTATGCCAGTCGAGCCCTTCTCTGCATAGGTGGCAAACCAGGACCGGTCACCGGTCTCCATGTCGTTGTCCTCCGTACGGGTTGGCCGTTCAGTCGACGGCCAGACCGCCTGTTCGCTCATGTTGCCATCGATAGGCCTGCGGATTCCGGCGCGCATCATCGATCGCGTCCCGAGCCAACTTAATGTAACGATACCTTGCCGGGATCACACGCAGTACCGTACGCAAGGCGCCGATCACTATCCGGAACCGGCGTTCGTCGCGCCGGGTCCACTCGATCTCGAAGCGGGTGCGGAAACTGCACGGTAACGTGCCCACTAGGATCAGCCGGGTAACCGGGGCGGCCCCGCGGAGCAACAGCCTCCAGACGGAGTCCGGCAGCTTCAAGCCGGGAGGTTTCGGGACTTCCCGGTAATGGCTCTCGCTGAGCAGATCCGCCGCCACGTCGCCCATGATCAGACGGTTCTGGATCATATCCTCGAAATAGTCCCAATAGTCCGCCTCGGTGGCGGGCAGATCCTTTTCTCTCAGGCCGAGAATCAGCCCCAACCGCCGCCACTCCCCGAACGTCTGCTGACGCTGGGCCAGTGTCAGCGGATTGCCGAACAGTTCGTGCATGCGCACCGTGGCATCGAACCCGGTCGCGTGTACCCAGCCATAAGCCTCTGGATCGAGCGCATGATAACGCTTGCCATGCTTGTCCACGCCCTTGATCCTGCGATGGAATTCCCGCAGCGCGACGCCATTCTGGATGGCGGCTTCGGGACGCTCGTAGATCACCGGCCAGAGCATTTCGTGGGATCGCCGGGCGCGTCCCCAGGGATCCGTCTTGTAGACAGAATGCTCGCCTACGCCCGCTTCGATCACCGGATGTGCGACCTGCAGCGTGAACCCCTGCAGCAACATGACATGAAACATGTGCGAGCCGAAATCCTGCCAGGTGAGGGAATCGGGTTCCAGCGGCTCGGGGACGGCCCGCCGGCTCGCAACGTCAACGGCAAAAGCACTGGATTCGGGCATTACACACTCCGGATTCCTGAACAACACGGCTTGTCCACTGCTTTGCATGACCCACCGGTCACCGAGCGGTCAAGCCTCTGACATACACTTTAATCCAAGTATTTGCTCGGATATACTCGGATTCCATGCCTGTTCGGCTGCACCCGGGGCGGTCACGATAAATGACTGATTACGAACCCAAAAAACGCCCCACCCAGGCGCGCTCGAAAGCAACGTTCCAGGCCATGCTGGATGCCGTGGCTCGGATTCTCACGCAGGAAGGCTACGCCGGACTCAACACCAACCGCGTTGCCGAAGTCGCGGGCGTGGGTATCGCCAGTCTGTACGAATACTTCCCGGGCAAGGAGGCCATTGTCGCTACCCTCGCGGAGCGGGAGCTCGACACGCTGGTCAGCCGGATCGCCGCACAGCTACCTGCGGCGGTACAACAGGGCGGGCGCGCCGGCCTGCGCCATGTGTTCGGGGTGGCCGTTGGCGAAGTAGCCGCACAAGCCGAGTTATACCGGGTATTGCTGCGCGAGATTCCTTTCGTGGCGACGCTGCCGGCCGTACAGCGTCTGCAGGAAACGGCCTTTACCCATGCCCATGCCGCAACGACCCAGGCACGCGAGTCGCTATCGCTGCCCCACTTCGAAAAGGACGTATGGCTGCTCTGGCAGATGATCTACAACACCCTGCTGGAAATCGGATTTGCTGGCGTGGACCCCGACGAGCGCGGGCAACTAGTCGAGGAATTCGTGCGTCTGGTGGCACGCATGTTGTTCCCCGACAACAGCGTGGTGGCAATGGAGGATTGATGGCGGAACC
>Ga0206123_10002726_pt1 | contig 15144 bp, 17 predicted proteins | sample Helgoland_Spring_2_FD_160086 | JGI IMG/M metagenome (GOLD analysis project Ga0206123, IMG submission 160086) | Pelagic subsurface seawater microbial communities from Kabeltonne, Helgoland, North Sea - Helgoland_Spring_Bloom_20160316_1 | ecosystem: Environmental > Aquatic > Marine > Epipelagic ...
TTGTTAAAGGAACAATAGGAGAGACCCTTGTTTGCACGGAGTTACAGTTATGACAAAAAAACTACAGAAAGACAGTAAGTATGCATTAGCTGATGCTGATGGAGATGGGATAGTTACAGACGAAGAGATGGATCGCCATGCCACCTGGATCAGGCTTGAGAACGAAGATAAACAAGCTGACACACAAAGAATGATGGCTATTGTTTCCATGTTTGTATCTATTATAGGTGTAGCATTTTTGTTGCTTCCAGTAATTTCTCTTGACAGAATGGACGCAATATCTTCAGTATTATCTACATTTCTAATTGCTAATACTGGAATAGTTGCGGCATATATAACAGGTTCTGCATTATCTAAAACAAAGATGAAATAGGAGAATAAAATGGGAAAAGGACAAAAGCATTATTTTAAAGATGGTAAAGAGTTTAAGGGAAATACTCATAAAATGCCTAACGGTTCTTTGCACACAGGTTTAAAACACACTAAAGGTTCTAAAGTAGTAGTACACTTTAAGGAACTTTCAAAAACATCACAGAAGAAAGCAGGGGGATAATATGTTTGGATTATTAGGCACAATTCTAGGATTTGCATCATCGGCTGTTCCAGCCATCACAGATTCATTTGCTAGAAAGCAAGACAATAAGCACGAACTAGAGAAAATGCGAACAATGGCTGAATTAAGAGCATCTGGCTATGACCACGATGTTAAAATGTACGAAACAATGGGTGCGGATAATGAACACGACAGACTTATCCAGCACGACATAAGTATTAATCAAGGTGTAGGTTTTATAGCAGGATTACAAAAATCAGTTAGACCTGTCATAACGTATGCTTTTTTTCTTTTATTCGCCACAATAGAGATAACACTTTTATTGGAGGCATTAAAAACTGGTATTGATTTTGCTGAAGCTATCCAAGTTTTATGGGATGATGAGACAAAAGGTATATTTGCAGCTATTCTGGCCTTCTGGTTTGGGTCTAGGGCTATTGATAAAGCAAGGAAAGTATAATGAATTTAGAAGTATTAATAAAGCAATTGGAAATTGATGAAGGCTTAGTTGAAGCCGTTTATTTAGATCACTTAAATTTAAAAACGGTAGGAATTGGGCATTTATGTAGACAAGGTGAACCTGAATACGACATGGAAGTAGGAGATCCTGTAAGCAGAGAAAGAATAAATGAACTTTTTAATGAAGATGTAGAAAGTGTACTTTCCGACTGTAACAGGCTTTATCCTGACTTTGACGAGCTTCCAGAAGAAGCCAAACAAATAATTTGCAATATGATGTTTAATATGGGTTTAGGGCGTTTATCAGCGTTTAAAGGTATGAAGCGTGGTGTAGATGCAAGGGATTGGGAGTCAGCCGCAAATGAGATGGTAGATTCAAAATGGTACACTCAAGTTACAAATAGAGCAGAAAGATTAGTTGAAAGAATGAGACAAATACAATAAACACTAGTAAAACTAATTATTTTTTGTTAAATTAATACAGAAAGGTGGTTTCCTTGTTACAGAACACAGCTAATATGGGTAGATTTGGCGATACAGAGATGGCTCACGTTAGTCCTGGAGAAGTCGTGGTCCCACGTCCAGTTCTGGAAAACAACCCTAATCTTGGTGCTGGAATTGCTACTGCGATTGAAAACATGGGGGGAAACCCAGAGCGTTATGTAGTTGGTTCACAGAGCAACAGCATTAATCCTAATACTGGAAATCCAGAATACTTTTGGAAAGAATTACTTTCTATAGGAAAATCTATTTTCGGCTCTAAAGCGGGGCAAGATATTATTACAAATGTAGCTTTGCAAAAGTTGTTGGGTGGTAAAGTAAATGCAGGGCAAGCCTTAGCTAGTGGATTAGTAGGTGGATTAAGTGGGGATTCAGGTTTTTTTGGTGAAGGAGGAGGCCAACAAAAACCTAAAATAAAAACTGTAGCTAATAAAGCATCAAATCCCGTAGAAAGCATAGCCCCTGTTGCTAAGAGAGCAAAAGCAGAAGGCACAATGGGGATAGGTAGTCTTCTTGGCGATGCAGTAGCAGGTAAAGGAAAAGATAACTTTTTAAGTAATTTATTAAATAGTAAGGGTGGGGAAGCTTTGCTATTTGGTTTAGGTTCAACATTCCTAGATAAGATGTTTGGAAAAGAAGAAGAACAGCCTGGGAGAAGACCTTTTGGAGGAACTACTGAATTTAGACCTATCTTAGGGGGCTATAATTATGGCGGTCAAGTTTACCAAAGAAGAGATGGCGGAATAATGCCTAGTGAGGGTTCGGGTACTGAAGATGATGTTCCTGCAATGCTTACTGCTGGTGAGTTCGTGCTTACTAAAAAGGCTGTAGAGGGTCTTGGCAACGGCAATCTTGATCGAGGTATACAAAACGGTTATAAATTAATGAATAATCTTGAAGGAAAAGCATAATGGCTGAAGTTGTAGAAAGCATTAATCGTCGCCCAGAATACATAGAAGAACGTGAAAAAGCTTTATTAGATCAGATATTCGGAAAATATAACGAAGAAACTGGTGAATACGAAGGCGGCACTATGCAGCAGGAGGATCTGTTCAGAGTACCTGAATACAGACAGCCTGGACTTGACCCTTTAGAAACAAAAGCTCTTGATTTAGCGGGTAGTGAAGGATTTATTAACAGATATTCTCCATATTTCGATAAGTCTACTGAAGCCATAGGTGGCGGCTTAGATACTATGGAAAAGGGTGCGGGATACTTTGATGATGCAAGAACTTCAGTAGATGCGGGTACTGGAACCTTTGATCCTGCGACTGCGACATCTAAATTTATGAATCCATACAGGCAAAATGTTATTGATGAAGCAATGTCTCAAATAGACAGGCAGGGCAAAATAGCACAAAATAATATTTCAGCTAGAGCCATACAGTCAGGGGCTTTTGGTGGTTCTAGAGAAGGCATACAAAGAGCTGAAAATGATAGAAATATTTTGGCTCAAAAATCTCAAACTATAGCTGGTCTTTTAGACAAGGGTTATGGTGACGCTTTAAAAACATCTTTAGGTTCGTTTGAGGAAGAAAAGAAAAGAAACTTAGAAGCAGGTAGATTGACAGGTGGATTAGGATCTTCTTTATCAGGTGTTGGAGCTAACATGGGTAATGTTGGTGGAACTGCTGCTGACGTAGGTAGGGTTTATGGATCTATGGGTCCAAATGATTTAAGGCTTATGGCTGGTCTTGGCGGCGGAAAAAGAGCATACGATGCCGAAGGAATAGAGATAGCCCGCAAAGAGGCTCAAAGGCCACTTGAGGAGGCTACTAGACCTTTAGACTACGGTTACGCCGCGTTAAAGGGAACGCCCTCAGCAGGGATATATAACACTTATAGGCCACAGCCTGCCGCTAATCCATTTTTAAGTGGAATAGGGGCGTACACAGCCATCCAAGGCATTAACCAAGCATAGGGGTACGAAAATGGCTGAATTATTTCCTGAAAGAAAAAACAGACTAAGGCAAGAAGGTCTTGGTGGCCTTAGAGATAACTTTTATAATTTTGCAAAGAAAAGTGGTCAGTCAGTTGGCCCAACTTTAGGTGCTATGCTTAATAGCTATACGGCTGGACTTAATACACTTTTTGGAAGAGATGAAGACGCTATAAGGGATAGAAACCAAAGAGATGCTTATTTAGAAAGAATAAAAACTATACAAAATGATGACGGAACTGCATTTGGTGTTGGAACAAAACCATTTTCAGATTTTGAAATAGAAAAAAAGTTACTTGAAAATCCTTATTACCAAGATTCACCAACTAGTAACTCCTTTCTTTCAGGATTAGGGTTTAACAAAAATATATCTTCTGAAGAGCAAGAACTTTTAGACCAGAAAAAAGCTAGTCTTTTAGCGTCTAGAAAAAAAGTTATTGATAAAAGCAATGATTCAAGTGAATTTAGCAATACTCCAATAGTAGAACCTCTAGAGGTAGATACAGAATTTGAAAGATATTCTGGTCCTTTTGAAGATATTTATGAAACGATAAACAAAAGAGAAGTTGCGCCTAAGAAACAAGCTTTAGCAGACGAAAAAGAAAATTTAGATACATTTCCTAAATTAAGTATAGAAGAAGCTGCACAGGCTGAAGATGCACAAAGAAAAATGGACGCTAAAACTGAAGCTGAAGCTGGGTATGAAGACGGCGGAGAAGACGCATACGAAAAATTACAAAATTCGGCTCTTGAGGATATAGCTAAATCTAAAGGTGAAACAGTAACGCCTGCTACAAGAGAAGAGCTATTAGCAAAATACAAAAAAGAATTTTACGAAGCTACAGGTTTAGATCCAAGTGGTAAAGCAGACAAGAGTTCGGCTTTAATGGCTATGGGTCTTGCTTTAATGCAAAACAAAGCTGGTAAAGGTTTTAATGTTGGTAAGATGCTTAGTGCAGTTGGTGAAGCTGGAGAGAAAGCTCTTCCAGCACTTACAAAGGCTAAAGCTGCGGCTAAAGCCGAAACTGTTGCCGCAGGAAAATATGCTTTAGAAAGAATACAGGCAGGAGAATCTGCCTCCGCCGCTTTAGCAAAAGAAGCGAGACTTTATAAAAAAGAACTATATTTAAAGAAACTAGAGATTGAAAGTGAAGCCGCAAAAGCTAAAGCAAAAGGTATAGAATATAAAAATGTTAGTTCAGATGACGTGGTTAAAGATGTTCCATTAAGTTATGGTGTTGTAGATGGGAGAAGTGTTTTAGCAAAACCTCTAGCAGAATCAAGAGGAATAGTTGGAGCTTATAACAGGTACTCTCACGCTCAAACAATCTTAAATGAGATGGAGAGCAATTTACAAAATTTAGCAAATGCAGATAGTCCTACTTTAAGAAAAATAGTAGATAGGGTTAAAGGAGTTGCTGTTGGATTGGGAATTACTTCAGCTTCCCAGGCGTTTGGGGAAGAATTAATTTCTGATGAAACAAGTACTGATAATAAAAGAAGGCTGTTAATAAATGAATATAAAAGACTTCTTTTACAAGAAAGTCAGGTTTCAGATTTAGATTTAAAAACTCTTGAAGCGTCTTTCGGAAATGCTGGATTGTTTGGAAACGTAGAACAACAAATTGATTCTTTACAAAATATGAAAAATTATTTTAGCACACAGCAAGACAAAACATATGAAGCCCTATTGCAAATGAAACTACCAGAACTTTATACAAATCAAAATGAATATAATAATACGCAAAAATATATTTCAGACAATTTAGACAAAACTTATACAATAATTCCTCTATCACAACAAAGTAATACTAAATCTATTGCAACATTAGATATATCTAAAGGCGGTTAATATGGGTGTTATAACTATAGAATCAAAATATGGACCGATAGATATTAAAATATCTGGTGATGAGCCAACTTTTGAGGAATCAAATCAAATAGAAAAAATTTCTGCTAGACCAGAAAGTTTTTTACCAAAAGAAATAATTTCTGAACGTAGCGCACAATCTGGGGGTGGAAATATATTTGATAGCAATTTTGACACAACTACTGGCGTTCAAGATACAGCTCTAAGAGCAGATTTAAGTAGAGCAGATAGGTTAAGTGAAAAAATAAAAGTATTGCAAGGCAATGGTTTAAGTAGTGAAGATTACACTCAAGATAATAGAGGCCAATTAGCCTTAACACCTTCTGGTGCTAAAAAGTTTGGTATAGAAACAGATAAAAATATAGTTATAGATGAAAGTGGCTTTACTAAAAGTGACATTGTTGATCTTGCTGGTATTGCTCCTGAAATAACTGGCGCAATAGGCGGCGCTCTAGTAGGTCAAGCTGTTATTCCTATTCCTGTTGTCGGTGCTATGTTAGGAGCCGCTTTTCTTGGTGGTAGTGGAAGCTTACTTGAAGAATTTTACGAAATATCAAAAGGATTTTCAGATCAAACTCCAGAAGAAATAGCTAAACAAACTGGTAAAGAAGCTTTAATAGCAGGTGCATTTGAAGGAGCAGGTCAGGCTGTATTTAAAATTTTAGGAAAAGTTTTTGGTGGACCTACTGCGTCTAAGCTTCCTCAATCAGAACGTGACGCAATAATGAAATCTATAGATATGGGAATAGATCCTAGTTTAGACCAAATGGGGGGGAACGCTCTCTTAGCCAGACAACAGGCTATGTCCGAAAATATCTTAAAATCTTCACCTAGATTAGTGAAGAATAATGCAGCTATTAATAAAAAAATAGATGAATTGTATTCCAAGGCTGGAGTTGGTGTAGGTAATTCAGATGATCTTGGTGCAGCATTAAAGCAAGCATCAGAGGACGGAAATACTGCATTACTAACTCAAGCACGAGATGCAAGTAATGACGTTATAAAGCATATGACTGATTTGTCAGATGAAGTGGGAAGAGCCGCAATAAAAGATGTGCAAATAAATGATGATATATTTAGTGCTTTAACTCAATCGTTTAAACATTTTGATGACATACAAAATAGTTATTATAAACAAATAGATGATATAACCGCTACTGCATTAGGTCAAAAAGAAATAATTCCAATAGGTAATCTTAACAATTTATTATCCAGGGACGTTGCTGGTTACAAATATTTAGTAGGAAAAACAAGCCAAAATTTAGAAAAAGATATTATAGACACATTTTCTGCTGAAGGGATTGAAGGTTCAAAAGCATCTTTTGAACAACTATATAGGGCTAGAAAATCTTTAAGTGACATCAGGATGCAAAATGGTGGAGAGTCTGGAATTAATCGGATGACTACTAAATATATAGATGAAATAGACGGTATTTTATCTGCATCAAATTTATCAGACCTTACTGTAATTCCAATTCAACAATTTTCTGGATTAGGAAAAGGATCGAGAAATACGTTATTAGCCGCTACAAAATCTATTAAAGAAGCGAGAGAACAGTTCTCTAAAGGTATGGCTCAATTTGATTCTTTAAGAGCAACCACAATCTATAAAGATATAGCGGCAAAAGTAAGAAACGATATAGAAGTAGACCCCTCTGAAATAATGGAACAATTAATAAAATCTAATAGCCCGCAACAAAATTTATCTCGTTTAAATAGTCTTAAACAAGTTTTTGATGGCGCGGCTAAAAGAGCTGGAACTACTAGTCTTTATGAACCATTTAAGAAAAGAATGGCGGGAGAATGGATAAGAACTAATTTAGAAAAATCTATTAAAGCTAACGCTCCAGAAAAATTCTCAGGAAAAACTTTTGCACAAGCATATGATAAATTAGGAAAATCAGCCGATGAATTTTTTGGTGCAGATGCTCAAGCAGTAAAAAAATTATCAGAACAAATGGATGCTTTGTCTTTAACAGATTTAAATCAAAGCGTAATAGATGATGTAATTGCAAAAGCTGGTGTAAACTCAGCAGGAATAAATTTATTAAAAAATGTAATAGGAAAACAAAAAGAATTAACTACTTTTAACAAAAATTCTGTAATGAAAAAACTTAGAGATGGTAATTTAGAAGAATCAGAAGCCGCTTTAGTTTTAGCTAATCCTAACACTTCAGCTCAAGATATGTCAAAAGTAATGACTTTATTAAGTAAACAAAAATCAGGATCAAATAAATCTTTAGAAGACGTGCAAAGATTTTATATGGATAATATAGTAGGTGATTTTCCAGATAATTTCTTAACAGACCCTAAACAATTTAGACTTTTTGCTGATAGATTGTTAAAAGACTCTGATGAAGCAGTAGTTGCAGGATCTACCGTAAAATTTGGAAAATTAGAAATAATTTACGGAAAAGAAATGGCAGAATCTATGAGAGATTTTGGAGAGGTTTTAAAACTTAATTCTAAATCTGCCGATGCAGGTAAATTAGTCGCCGCTGGTATCGCCGCTAGTCCTTTACAAAATTTAGATAGAATAGCCAAATTTTTTGTTTTAGGAAGAATGTTTTCTCTTCCTACTTTTTATTCGAACTTTGTAAAAGCTTACAAGGCAGATGCAAAGGGAAAAAGCGGTTTAGCCGCCGAAAATCTTAAAAAACAACTTCTTGTTAGGAGTATAAGTCAAACTATGGGATTGTTAGGAGTTTCCGCAACAGGAGAAGGTATAGACCAAGCAAAATCATTAGCTAGTAATCTTACGAATGATCTTACAAATGAAATTGCACCAAAGCCAACACCAACAAGAAACACTCCAGTTCCAAATGTTCAACCAGGAGCTTTGGAAGACTTACCCTATAAAGTAGTTCCGCCATCCCCACTAAGTGCTAAAACTTCTATACGCCAAAGGGCGATGGGAGATCCAACAATAGCGGCGACATTACTTGGCGGTCTTGGTAGTGCGAGTTTATTAAACCGTCCTTAGTCTTCGAGTACTGACTCGATTCCATATCTATTTTTAGTTTCTGGAAATGGTTGCATTGGCCTGACGTTTTCATAAGCTTGGTCTACAAGCCTAGAAAGTTGTCTTCCTATTGATCTGTCTTCTACATCAGCAACATGGACAAGTTTGTCGTAAGCACTTAGAGTAAGGCTCACCGATTTATATTTAAGTGGATTTGGCATATAAGGATTCCTTTAAAAAATGTTAGTAAAAGCACCATATAATCCCAGAAGATTTGGGTCAAGGTCTAAATACAATAATAAAAAGGTAACCATAAACGGTATAAAGTTTGATTCTAAATGGGAGTCTGAGCGTTACCTATATATAAAGGCTTTAGAAAGAGCTGGAACAGTAAAAGATTTAGAATTACAGGTACGTTTTGCATTAGAAGTAAATAGAGAAAAGATTTGTACTTATATTGCGGATTTCAGGTACAAAAAGCAAGATATGAACGGAATTTGGACAGAAATTGTGGAAGACGCTAAAGGCGTTGAGACACCTGAGTTCAAATTAAAAAAGAAGCTGATGAAAGCTTGTTTAGGTATTGAGATATATTTAAGTAAAAAAACCTCTTGACACATATGCTACGTTGTGGGATTAATGTTCCCGTGAACGAAACAAATATCAAGGAGGTCATAAAATGGATGGTGTTGAGCTATTCGAAAGACGCGAAGAATTACGTTATATCGTAAAAGATCTAAGCGCAGAACTAAAAGAAATTGATGAAAAGCTAGAAGATTTATTCTTACAAAAGTCTCGTGATACTTTGAGATCGCTGGGTAAAGACTTTGGCACAGCTACTATTGCAGAAGGCAACAGTAGGTTTAAAATTAACATTCCTAAAAAAGTAAAATGGGACAATGATATGTTAAAGGAAGTGTTTGAGGGAATGAATCCTGATGATGCTAACCACTTTGCAAAAGTAACATTTTCTGTAGATGAGCGAGTTTATAATGCGGCTCACAAAGAAATCAGGGATCTTCTTGAACCCTGTAGAGTTACTGAAATGGGTAAGTTTAAAATTGATAGAGAGGAATCTTAAATGAAATTACAAATTATTTCTGCTGACGAGCGCATGAAAGAAAAGCGTGGTCACAAGATTGTAGTATGTGGTCAGAGCGGTGTAGGTAAAACTACACTTGCTCGAACACTGGACTCAGATAAAACTTTGTTCATGGATTTAGAGGCTGGAGATGCCGCTATTGAGGGCTTGCCTATTGATGTTATTCGTCCAAGAACTTGGCCTGAGTGTCGTGATCTAGCGTGTTTCTTGGGTGGTGGAAATCCATCCTTGGCAGATGAGTCTGCATATAGTCAAAAGCATTTTGAATATGTATCTGCTCAGTATGGTGATCGTGAGGCTATGATGACAAAGTATGATACTTTGTTTGTTGATAGTATTACAGTCGCAGGGCGTTTGTGCTTTCAATGGTGCTTACAGCAACCCGAATGTCATTCTGACAAGAGTGGTAAGTTAGATACCAGAGCCGCCTACGGTTTACACGGTCGTGAAATGATGTCGTGGCTTACACATCTACAGCATATTCGTGAGAAAAATGTTATTTTCGTGGGTATCTTAGATGAGTACACAGATGACTATAACAGAAAGCAGTATAACCTTCAGATTGAGGGTGCGAAAACAGGAAGGGAAATGCCAGGTATTGTTGATGAGATAATTACGATGGCAATCCTAACTGGAGAAAATGGACAGTATCGTGCGTTTGTGTGCGATCCATTAAATGAATGGGGCTATCCTGCGAAGGATAGGTCTGGCAGGCTCGAAACTCTCGAAGAGCCTCACTTAGGTAAATTAATTGCAAAAATGGGTAGCGGAAAACCACAGTCTGAAAGACCTTTGGTATTTGTTGATCCTAAAAATCAAAATTCAAATGAAGGGAAAATTAAAGATGCTTAATTTAAATAATACACCTGTTGATGAATCAACAAAAGAGTTTGAACTTATTCCACACGGAACTGTAGTTCGTGCAATTCTCTCATTAAAACCTGGAGACATGGAAGTTCCTGAGTTTGGTAGAGGTAACTGGTTTAAACAATCGTCGAATACTGGAGCAAAGTGGACTCAGTTAGAACTAACTGTCTTCGGTGGACCATATGATCGTAGAAAAGTTTGGGACAATATCTTTGTAGATGGTTCTAAAATGGGCCAAAGCGGTATCCCAGTGGCTAAAGAGATTGGTCTAAGAACTCTTAGATCTATCATCGAAAGTCATAATAATCTTGATCCTACGGATATGTCCGAAGCGGCACAATCTAAACGGCAAATCTCAGGTATTGACCAGTTGAATGGCATGGAAATCTGTGTTAAAATTAAGGTCGAAAAAGGCACAAATGGGTACGCAGATCAAAATAAAATGTTAGTGGTTCTTACTCCGAACTCAAAAGATTTTATCTCTGGTGGTGCGGCTCCTATTAGTAGCCAAGCTCCTCAACCTCAGTCCACAGCAAGTGGTCCTGTTCCTGATTGGGCTAGATAAAAGGCTAAATGTGAGTGGCTAAGGTGTTTATGACCACGCCGATTCACACTCTGACGAGGGGCAGAGTGCCACAAACCCCTCACCATTCTCTCCATTCCAACTAGAGGTTAATTATGATACTAAGACCATATCAAGATGTAGCGGTATCAGACGCATCCAAAGCTTTAGATGACAGAAAGAATACAATCGTTGTCGCTCCTACAGGTGCAGGAAAAACGATTATGCTTTCTGCTTTAATTGGTAAGAGATACAAAAAAGGTAATCGTGTCCTAGTTCTACAGCATCGTAACGAGCTTGTAGAACAAAACATGATGAAGTTTAGTAAAATAAATCCATCTATGAAAACTAGTATTGTCAATGGTACAGTTAAAAACTGGGATGGTGATGCAGTTTTCTCAATGATTCAGACGTTATCAAGGGATAACAATCTGTCTAAAAGACCTAAGTTTGACATGGTAGTGGTAGATGAAAGTCATCACGTTGCCGCTGATACTTATAAAAAAGTAATCAATGCCGTTAGAGATGATAATGAATATTCAGAGATTGTAGGATTTACTGCCACGCCTAACAGAGGCGATGGAAAAGCATTAAAAGGTATATTCGATAATTGCTCACATCAGATTGAGCTAACCACCCTCATTAGAGAAGGATTTTTAGTTCCGCCAAGGGCGTTTGTAATTGATGTTGGAGTTAAAGATAAACTAAGTGAAGTTCGTAAACTGGCAAACGAGTTCGATATGGAACAAGTCGAAGCCATAATGAATAGAACTATTATTAATCAGCGAGTGGTTCAAGAATGGCTTGATAGATCAGGGGATAGAAAGACTGTTGTATTCTGTTCTACTATCAATCACGCCAATGCGCTGCTTGATGAGTTTTTAGCTGAAGGTATAAATGCAGAAGTTGTAACAAGCGAAACACCTAAAAAAGATAGATCACAGATTTTGCACGATTTAGAACATGGCGATGTTCAAGTTGTAGTAAACGTAGCAGTTTTAACTGAAGGTTTTGATGCTCCACCAGTGTCGTGCATTGTGCTGACAAGGCCATGTTCTTACAAATCTACAATGGTTCAGATGATTGGTCGAGGTCTAAGGATTATTGATCCAGAACTTTATCCTAATACAATTAAAAAAGACTGTTTGGTTTTAGACTTTGGAACGAGCATCATCACTCACGGTGCTTTAGATGAGGGTGTAAACTTAGCGGGAAACGAAAACGATGGTGCTGAAGGTGTAGCTCCAACTAAAGAATGTTCTAATTGTGGTTGGATTGTTCCTCAAAACTCTCGTGTTTGTCCTAACTGTGGTCATCTGTTCGAGGGGCAAGATAAGTCTGAGCTACATGACTTTGAGTTAACTGAATTTGATCTGATGCAACTGTCACCATTTAGATGGATAGACATCTTTGGTAACGGCAATTGCATGATGGCAACTGGATTTGACGGATTCGGAATAGTGGCTACAATAGGTGATAACTCAATAGGTCTTGTGAAGTCTCAGAATGGACGCTTAAAGGCTGTTGCGATTGGTAGCAAAGTACAGGCTACTTCTGCCGCAGACGACTTCCTGAGAGAGATTGAGAGCAGTAAAGCAGCTAACAAAAGCAAGAGGTGGTTAAATGATAGAGCTACACCAAAACAAATGGAACTTTTAAAGAAAAATAATGTTGAAATCAACTTTATGGATTTCTCCTGGACAAAGTATAAAGCCGCCTGTTGGTTGAATTATCTTTGGAATAAAGATGGAATAGATAAAATGGTTAAGGAAATGGGTTATGATAAGAAATAATCTTTTAGATGCGGCTAAAGCAAAGATTAATGTTGATAGAGCTGATGTCTACGGTGATGCAAAGTTAAATCACAAGAGAATTGCAGATGGTTGGAACGTCATCATAAACTCTATTGATGGAGACATTAATGAGGGCCATGTGGTTCTAATGATGGATTGGTTAAAGACATCTAGGTTGCTAGAGTCGATGCACCATCAGGACAGTTGGGAGGATAAAATTGGCTATTCAGCTCTAGGTGGAGAATTTATGATAAAGGAAGAGCAAGATGCCAAGGTTTAAGATGAATGTTTTTTTAATTAGTGAAAACACTGAAGGAGAAATATTTACGAATGAATTTAAAATGATTTGTTTTGTTAGGAATAGTTACGACGACCAGGAAGTAGCTGATCGTGCTGGAGAAATAACTAACGATTATATATTAAAATCTAAAAATAATGTTCTGTTTGGCTCTTGTTTTTATTCAGCTAGAAAAGATGACAAACCTTACAATTGGGAGATGTTTTCTTTTAAAGACAAAGGCCTTGACGAAAAGTATACAGAAAGAGATTTACGTCATATGATAAAATTATACACTCCAATTGAGTATATTAAAAAATTTAAATTATTTTCCAAAAAGGAAATGCTTACTAACAACAAACGAAAATTACATTAAGGGGGATACATGACTGATAAAATAAGTCCATTTAAAGAAATAGGACATGTGTGTAAGAAATTTGGTTGGGAAACTAAATTATGTGAAATGTCTCAAGAGCAAATAGAAGTATTAATTTATGCAATACAGCAAACAACACCAATCGAGGAGGAAATTTCCATTGATAGACTTGAAGAGAACTACTTTAGAATCACAGGAAATTGGCCGACAAACAGCACCATCATCCCGTTCTAAAGATTTAGAGAATCAAATCTCAGACGCAGTAGACGAGAAGATCGTTGAGAATAATAAAAAAATACCGAAACGCAACTATATAGGCGCTTCGTCAATTGGTGAGGAATGTAGCAGAAAAATACAATATAGGTTTATGAACTATCCTTCTGATCCAGAAAGGGAATTTACTGCAAAGACATTGCGTATTTTTCAGTTCGGACATGAGATCGAAGATTACGCGGCTAAATGGTTGCGTGATGCAGAGTTTGATTTAAAAACAGAAGATAAGTCTGGAAAGCAATTTGGGTTCGCTATAGCAGAGGATCAAATAAAAGGTCACATAGATGGTGTTATATTATCTGGGCCAGTACCTATTGGGTATCCTGCCTTGTGGGAAAACAAATCTGCGAATGATAGAAAGTTTAAAGAGTTTGTAAAGCACGGTGTTGCTAAAACAAATAAGGTTTATGCGACTCAGATAGCACTCTATCAAGCCTACATGGATCTTACGGAAAACGATTGTTTATTCACAGTTGTTAATAAAAATACCAGTGAAGTTTACTATGAGTTAGTTCCGTTTGATAAAAAACTTGCTCAAGAAGCAAGCGATAAGGCAGTAGACATCTTGACTAGTATAAAAGCAAATGACATTCTACCTCGCATAGCACAAAGTAGAGATTTCTTTTTATGCAAATTCTGCGAGTATCAAGACTCGTGTTGGGGAGAAGAACTGAAATGAAAAAAGTGGAGGGTGAAATGTCGGTAAACATCACCCTCCTAGATTAAAACGAACTTTATGTGGTGGGTACAGAATAATGGTAGTAATAAGACTTAGCAATACTAAATCCAGTAATTTAGCAGAAGAAATCAGTGACAAAGTGCCTCGTAGCATACAGTTGCAAGCACTGGTGGATACATACCCAAACGGTGTTATCAGAGGCACTCAATTTGAGATCGGATCGCTAAACGGTGAGGTCGGAAAATCTCTAAAAATTTCTGTAGATTCTAACCGTGCTGACTTTATGCAGGGTATGGATTTTAGTACCAGTGAGGGTATCGGAGGTATCGCAAAGATTATGATGGAGGGTCGAGGAATGACCCTGAGAGATGTTACGGAATATTTTAGTGACTATTTAGATGGGCCAGAATACACCAGACCACCAGAAAACCCGATAAAACCTAATTTAGATGCGCCAGCTCCAGCTAAAGCTAAAGTTCAGATAGATATTAACACTCCTTTTGATGGTGAGCATTTCTATGTATCGGAAGATGGTGAGATCATTTGCTCTGTCCGTAGATACATATCCAAAGATGATTCGGGTGAGATTATGCGAGGATCGGACGGCAAGGCCAAAAAAGAATTTAGACAGTTCTCAGGTCAAAGCACATATCCTAAAATGCCCGAAACTCGTCCCTTGTACAACATTCCAGACATTCTGGAAGCAGAGCGCGTTATCTGGGTTGAAGGTGAGAAATGTGCAGATGATCTAAAAGCTATGGGCTACACAGCAACCTGTAACTTAGGGGGTGCAGGTATGTTATCTGTTAAGTCAGCTCCAAGTTACGACTTCTCTCCATTACAGGGTAAACAGGTTATTATCTGGCCTGACAATGATAGTGCAGGCATAAAGATTGCAAAGTTAGTCCAAGATTTATCCTCCAAAGCAGGG
>Ga0206123_10002727_pt1 | contig 15130 bp, 14 predicted proteins | sample Helgoland_Spring_2_FD_160086 | JGI IMG/M metagenome (GOLD analysis project Ga0206123, IMG submission 160086) | Pelagic subsurface seawater microbial communities from Kabeltonne, Helgoland, North Sea - Helgoland_Spring_Bloom_20160316_1 | ecosystem: Environmental > Aquatic > Marine > Epipelagic ...
TCTGCGGGGAGGACAGCGAGAGCGCTACCGCCTCGCGCTTGAAGTCGTCGCTGAACCACCGTCGTGCTCGAAATCTCATCCATCTTCCTCTTCGAAAGATGGTGTCTACTTTTTTGGGGCCACTCCAGTGTTTCAACTATTCACTATTCACTATTCACTGTTAACTATTAACTGTCTTTTATGATTGTTCCCTGGCAAGAGATTCCTCCGGATACCCTGGATAACCTGATCGAGGAGTTCGTCACCCGTGACGGCACCGATTACGGCGAGCAGGAAATCGGTACCGGCACTAAAGTCACGCAGGTCCGTGAACAACTGCGGCGCGGTCAGGCCTCGGTGGTGTTCGACGACGCCACCGAGACGATCTCCATCTTCACCCGCGAACAGCTCGACGCGCTCGACCGCTCGTAAGAGCGGGCCTTGTGGGAGCGGGCCTCGCCCGCGAAAGGGAGCGAAGCTCCCGGCAGGATCCCAGAGACCGTTCAACAACGCCGTTAACCACCTTTCTGGAATCCTGCCGGCCGGCGTAGCCGGCCTTTCGCGGGCAAGGCCCGCTCCCACAAGGTTGCTCCTACATTAAGGCGTCCGCCGTTCAGGCGATCACGATCAGCAACAGGTGCACGGCGCCGGCCAGCAGCGCGACCCAATTGCTGACGATGCCGAACTGGCGCGCCCGCACGGGGCCGCCCATCAGGCCCCAGGCGTGCGCCAGCCGACCGCCCACCAGCAGGCAACCATAGACGTGCAGCGCCAGGCCGTTGCCGTTGTTCCCTTCCAGCAGCGCCATCAGGATCAAAATCACGGGGGTGTATTCCACGGCGTTGCCGTGGGCGCGGATGGCGCGGCCCAGCTCACCGCGCCCGCCATCGCCCAGGGACACACCGTGGCGCAGCCGCAGGCGCACGACATTGGCGGCGAGGGCGAGGATGATCAGGGCGGCGAGCGCCGCGTACAGGGCGGTGGTAAGAAACATCAGGGACTCCAGTCAGGTTGTTTTTTTCGTTTGCGGACAATGAACCGCTCCGGCGCCAGTGCCGCCGTCAGTGCCCGATCCACCGGCGGCGGTTGCTGGCTGAGCAGGTCGGCGAGCAGATCGGCGCACAGCGGCGTGCCGGTGATGCCCCGGCTGCCGTGGGCGATGTTCAAGTATAGGCCGGGCAGGACGGTGTGCGGGTTGGCCGTGGCGTCCGGCAGGGGCCCCACCAGGGGCAGGAAGTCCAGGCTCTGGCAGCGCATCGCCACCCGTTGGTCCACCACCTCGATGGCGTCGCCGCCCAATTGTTGCCAATGGGTCGGTAGGTAGCGGCGCAGTTGCGCCAGGTTGGCGTCGTCGTCCGCCGGCCGGGGCGCCGGATCGTGGTCATGCAGATCGAAGGTGGCGCCCACGCAATGCAGCCCGTCCAGAGGAGGAGTCAGGTAGCCGCCATGGCAGTGTGCCTGTGTCCAGCCGGCGCTGGCGGCGGTGGGCCGGCAATAGCTGACCTGACCGCGAATGGTTTTCAGCGGCAACCAGTGCAGACCGGGCAAATTCTGCGCGGCCCCCGCGGTAGCCAGAATCAATGCGTCGGCGTGTTGTTCGCTACCGTCCGCCAGGGTGGTGCGCACCGGCTGGTCGTCGGTGGCGGCCTGGAAGGCGGTCACCGAGGTGCGGCGCACCGCGATGGCGGGGTGATCCAACAACTGCCGGCACCAGGCCGGCGGCGACAGGTAGCCACCGCCGATCAGTTCCATGGCGTCGCTGCCTAGTGGTCGCAGCAGGGCTTCCGGCCAGGCGCCGCGGCTGCGGGCGGTGCCGATCTTGTCGGCTTGTTTGGCGTCGACGAAGTGCTGCGGGACGCCGTTGAGGCGACCCTGGCCCGGCCCGGGAAAGCGGTGACGATGCAGCCAGCGCAGTGCGTGCACATAGCTGAGTTGGTAAAAACGGTTTTGTTCGGTGAGGTGCGCGCTGGGTGTGCTGTAGACCACGCCGGCGCGATTGCCGGAGGCGCCGGCGGCGATACCCGCCGGGTCCAGCACGGTGACTCGCCAGCCGCGTTCCGCCAGAGCGCGGGCGGTGGTGGCGCCCGCCAGGCCGGCGCCGGCGATCAGCGCATGCCCGCGTTGCACCGGGGCCGGCTGCCAGGGGACATCACCGAAACGGCCCACCAGCATGTGCCACTTGCTGCCGAAGCCGTCGCGCCGGCGCGTCTCGAAGCCCGCGTCCAGCAGCCCCCGGCGCACGAACCCGGCGGCGGCGAAGGTGGCCAGGGTGGCGCCGGGCCGGCTGTGCGCCGCCAGTTCGGCGAACAGCGCCGGGCACCACATGTCCGGGTTGCGGCTGGGCGCAAAGCCGTCCAGGAACCAAGCGTCGACACGGGCCGGGCATTGTCGCCACAGGGCGGTGGCATCGCCGAGCATCAACGTCAGAGTAATGTTGTCCGCCAGTTGCAGGCGGTGGTAGCCGGGGCTGGCCGGTGGGTACTGGTCAAGCAGAGCGCTGGCCGGTGCGCCCAGGTTGGGCCAGGGGGCGAGAGCGTGGGCCACTTCCTCGCGCCGCAGCGGGTGCTTCTCCACCGACCAGAGATGCAGGCGGGCGGTGGCCGGTGCGTGTTCGAGAAAGCACGCCGCCGCCAGCAGCATGTTGAGCCCGGTGCCGAAGCCGGTTTCGCCGATCACGAATTGGTCGCCGGCGGCGAGGCCGGCGAAGCGTTGTTCCAGCCGATTGCCGTCCAGGAACACCCAAATGCTTTCGCCGCGACCATCCAGACGGGAGAAGTAGGCGTCGTCGAAGTCCGTGGCTACCGGCGTATGGTCGTGCCATTGCAGACGGGCCGGTGTGATCGGCGCGAAACCATCGCCGGCGGCGCGGGACGATCCGTTGGACATGGTTGGGCGGGCTCCTCACACTACGCGCCTTAACGCGGCAAACGACTTTTCCGGACGCGGGATCTTACCATGCTATTGAAGAGCCGGCCGTCTGATGGGCCCGGAATTCGGCCAGCGCCCGCTTGCTGATTTGCAGCAATTGGCGGGTTCTAAGCGCCCGGGAGGCGCACTCCACCCGCACGAAATGGTCGCCGTCCACGGTCACCAGCAGCACTTCACTGAGGGGTTGGCGACCGGGCTGATTAACCAGATAGCGTGCGCTGGCGGTGAGGTGGCCTTCCAGGTCGAAGAGCCGTTCGCTGGTAAAGCGGATCGACTGATTATCGCTGTTGTAGACTCTATTGATGCGCCGCTGGCGTAACTGGCCATAATGACCGGAGACGATGCGTTGCTGGTCCAGGTCTTGCCAGCCGCCGGGCAGGCCGTAGACCGTCACGGTAAGGCGGGTGCCGGGGTCGCCGAATACCCATTGCCGCCAGCCGTCCCGGTCGCTGCTGATTTCACCATCGCTTTCCAGGCCGGCGAGCTGTTGTGGAGCGTGAAAGCGGGTTAACGCCAGGGGCTGGTCGGTGACTTGCCGGGGCAGGGTGGCGCTGTCGTCACCTTCAAGGTTGCGGATAGTATGCGGCGGTGTTGGGGTGGTGCAGGCCCCCAGGCTGGTCAGCCCGGCGGTGGTGATGACGAACAATAAGGTGCGATGGAAACGCATTGTCGGGACTCATTGCGAACAGGGCTTCTTTTTACAGGATCGGCCCCCCGGCCGTCACCCGATACTGGCGCCGACACTGCCAAATTGAGGTGTGAACGCGATCAGTCACTGATAAGGACGAGCCAGAGGACCAAGGAGGCAATGGTGGCGCAACGAAAACGATACCCGGCCGTTCTGCTGTTGCTTGGTCTGGTGACCGTGCCGTTTCTGGTGGTGGCGGTGCTTCTGGTGCAATACCGGATCGGCGTGCATGAGAGCTACCAGCGCATGCTGGATGAAATTCAGGTGTTTCGCGCCGGTCTGGCGGTGACCGGGCCGTTGGAAGAGATGCGCGATCTGGCGCCCGCCCGCGCGCATCTGAACGCCGCCGATCTGGAACGCCGCTTCCAGCAGGCGCGGGCTACCACCGCGGCGCGGCTGGACGATTTCGTACGCGCGGTATCCACCAGCGCCATTCCCAGTTTGCTCGACCAGGCCGGCGTGCTGCGCCGGGAATGGCAGGAACTGAGCCCGGCCACCGGCCTGGCCGGGCGCGATGTGTCCGGTCCGTTCGAGAATGTGGAGCAACTCAACGGACGGTTGCACAACACCCTGGCGGCGGCGCTTTATATGGGCGACATCGCGGTGCCTATCCAACCCAGCCCCAATGAAGCACTGTCCTTGCCGCTCAACGGGCTGCGTCGGCTGCGTCACGACGTCGGCATGGTTCGTGCCATTGCCATCTATACCAGCCTGGGCGGCGGCTATATGAGCACCGTGGATCGTCGCCAACTGGAACGTACCCGAGCCCACCTGAATGAGTTGATCCCGCAGGTCGAAGGCCAGATACAGGCGCTCGCTTCCCGTGCCGGGGTGGCGCGGCTACGCCAGCAGTGGCGGACTACGCGCACGGAATTGGAAAGTTATCTGCAATGGTCGGAACAGAATCTGGTGCTGACGCCGCGGGTGACCGTCACCTGGCAGGACGCCCTTACCGAGGGCCGCGCGCGGCAGGAGCGATTGCGCGACCTGGCCGGCGCAATCACCGCCGTGGCTTCGAACCTGGTGGAGCGCGGCCGTAGCAAGAGCCTGCGCGACAGCGGTCTGATCATGGCCGGATTATTGCTGCTCTACCTGCTGGTGCTGGTCTTGAGCCTGGTGTTTTTCCACTTCGCCACCCGTGCCATTCGTGGCCGCGCCGAGGTGCGCGCCAAGAGCCAGTTCCTGGCGCGCATGAGCCATGAAATCCGCACGCCTCTGAATGGCGTACTGGGGCTCGCGGAGCTGTTGCGCGAGACCAACCCGTCGCCCCGCCAGGAAGAATATATCGGCCTGATCGAGAACGCTGGGCGCACCTTGAACACCCTGGTTAATGATGTGCTCGACTACGCCAAGCTGGAAGCCGGCAAGCTGTCGTTGGAACAGGCGCCCTTCGACCCGGCGGCGTTACTGATCGACTGCGCTCATATGTTCAGTCTGCCGGCCAGTGACAACGGGGATCTGGTACTGGTGGACGCGGACGCCGGCCTGCCCGCCCAATTGCGGGGCGATGCCCCACGCCTGCGCCAGGTCCTCACTAACCTGCTTTCCAATGCCATCAAGTTCACCCGTCACGGCTGGGTGCGGGTGGATGCGCGTTGCGTCGATCAGCGCGACGGCAGGGCGTGGGTGGAGTTCAAGATCAGCGATAGCGGTATTGGTATGACCCGTGACGAACAACACCGGTTGTTCGAAAATTTCAGCCAGGCGTCGGCTTCGGTGGCGCAGCGTTTTGGTGGCACCGGTCTGGGGTTGTCGATCAGTCAGGAACTGGTGCGCCTGATGGGCGGTGAAATCGAGCTGCGCAGTGCGCCGGAGCAGGGCGCCACCTTTCGTTTCGTGATCCCGTTGCCAGTGCTGGCGGAGGCGGTGCCGATGCCCGGCTGGACTTCGGTGCCGGCCCTGGTGTGGGACCCGGTGGGTAACCTGGGCGAATTGTTGCGGCACGATGCCCGTTTTTCGGCGGTCAACGTGGTGGGCGATCTGGCCGCCGTGCAGCGTGCGCTGGCCGAGGACGACATCAGTCATCTTCTGGTCAACGGTATCAGCGATGGCGTGTTGCTCGATCAAGGCTTGCGCCCCGCCCGCGAACGCCATGCCGGTCTGCGCCCGGTGCTGTTGTGCGGTATGCGCGAGAGCGGCGAAGTGATGATGCGCGATGACATTACCCTGGTACGCCGTGCGGCGCTGACCGTGGCCGAGCTGCACCAGTTGATCAGTGACAGTGGCCCCGGCCAGGTACCGTTATTGTCGGAACGCGATCCGGTGGACGCCCAGGGCGGGTTGCGGGTTTTGGTGGCCGAGGACAACCCGGTCAACCAAATGGTCACCCGCGGTTACCTGGAACGCCTCGGGGTGTCCGGGCCGGTGCTCAGCGACGATGGCCGCAAGGCCCTGCATGCCTTCACCGCCGGCGAAGGCCGTTACCGGCTGGTGCTGATGGATCTTGATATGCCGGACATGGACGGCTTCGAGAGTGCCGCGCGCATGCGGCAACTGGAGCGGGAGAAGGGCTGGCCGCCGGCGGTGATTCTGGCGCTCAGCGCCCATGTGATGCCGGAATACGCCGGCCGCATCCGCGAAGCGGGCATGGATGGACAGTTGATCAAGCCGCTTACCGTCAGTGCCATGCAAGCGGCGCTACACCAATACTTAACAGTTAATAGTTAATAGTTAATAGTTAACAGTTAATAGTGAATAGTTGAAAACAATGCGCAGCCGATGGCTTTGCGTTTTCACAATGGCCACCTGCGTAGCTGCAAAGGGTCTTTCGCTATTCACTGTTCGCTATTAACCATTAACTAGCTCTTAACCGTCCCATTCTGAGGCGGCGCCAGCCGATCAGACCCGCTACCTTGAGCAGCGAGGTGAGGCCGCCGGCGTCGGCCAGCGGTGCTTTGCCCCGGGCGATACGTCCCAGTTGCAGGGTGTACCAGGACACTTCCATCATGGCGGCGTTATCGACCGCGCGGATACCGGTGCGGATCGGCGCGACTTCGCTGACTACGTCTTCGCCGGCCAGCAGACGGTTACTGAATGCCGGGTCCAGCACCAGCGGCCGGGCCAGACCGATCAAATCCGTGGCGCCCTCATCGAGGGCGGAAGTCATGCCTTCGCGGCTGCGGAAGCCGCCGGTCACCATCAGCGGCACCTTGACCCGTGCCCGCACCTGTTCCGCGTAACTGAGGAAGTAGGCTTCCCGGCGGCGGGTGGATTCTCGTTGACCCTGGCCAGCCATGCGCGGTGCTTCGTAGGTGCCACCGGAAATCTCGATCAGGTCCATGCCGCGTTCGGCGAGTGCTTCGACCACCGCCAGGGACTCTTCTTCGGTGAAGCCGCCTTTCTGGAAATCGGCGGAATTGAGTTTGATCGATACCGGAAAATCATCGCCCACCCGGGAACGGATTTGCTGGTACACCTCCAGCACGAAACGGCGCCGGTTCTCGGCGCTGCCGCCGTAGGCGTCTTCACGCAGGTTGTGGCGCGGCGACAGGAACTGGCTGACCAGATAGCCGTGGGCGCCGTGAATTTGCACGCCGGAGAAACCGGCTTCCTTGGCCAGCGCGGCGGTTTCGCCGAAACGGCGCACCAGGTCGGCGATCTCGTCCACCGTCAGGGCGCGCGGCACATGGAAGAAACGCTTCAGATTAGGGTCGGAAAACGGTACCGCCGACGGTGCCACCGTCTCGCGGTTGAGCGCCGCGGGCGCCTGTTTGCCCGGATGGTTGATCTGCATCCACAGGTGGGTACCGTTCTCGCACCCGGCCCGGGCCCAGGCTTTCAGGCGGTCCATGTCGCGGCGGTCTTCGAGCATCACGTTGCAAGGCTCGCCAAGCGCACGCCGGTCGATCATGACGTTGCCGGTCACCGACAAGCCGGTACCGCCCTGGGCCCAAGCGCGGTACAGACGGGTCAGACGGGCGGTGACCCGGTTGTCCGTGGTGCCCAGGGTCTCGCTCATGGCCGACTTCGCCAGCCGGTTTTTCAGGACGGCGCCGCAGGGCAGTTCGAGGGGTTGGTCCAGGGTCACGCTCATGGGGTTTCCTTACATTGGCCAATGGGAATGTGCACATAGTGCCTGCTTCCCCGGTGAATGCCGTGTCCATACGGGCCAATCTTTCTTAGCTCTCCAGATACGCCGCACTCTCCAGAAAGCCCGATCCCGGCGCTCGCTGGGAAATTCACTGCACGGTGGCTACGAAGCCGGATTGTGGGAGGGGCCCTGCCCGCGAAAGGGAGCGAAGCGCCCGGCGGGATACCAGAGACCTGTCTAACGGGAGCACGAATAGCGTCTCTGCATCGGAAATGTGGGCTCTCCATCTGAGGCGCGAGTCTGTGTTCTGCCCTTCCGGGAACGTTGTGAATACCCGCAAGCGGGTCCGGCCACCCATCACAGATGGGCGGCGTTCGGCGGCGCGCGAAGCCGTGCTTCGCAACACGCTTGCCTCACCCCTGTACGCTCCCTGTCGAACGTCCTGTTCTCCAGGGTCCCGGAAGGGCAGAACACAGACTCGCTAACGGGGTAGATTCCACCGCCCCGGGTTATCGCCAGCGCCGACCCTTTCTACAGAGTGGGAGTTTTGTGGGAGCTTGCCTTGCAAGCGAAAGGCCGGCTTGGCCGGCCGGCAGGATGCCAGAGGCTTCTCTAAGGGCGGCACAAACAAGGTCTCTGGGATCCTGCCGGGTGGCTAGCGCCACCCTTTCGCGGGCAGGGCCCGCTCCCACAAGGCTGCTCCCACAAGGCCGGTCCCGCAGTGGGCCTTGTGATGGGCGGGCGGCGCCGGGATAATCCGCGCCATGCTGGAAACCTATCTGAATGAACTGGAGGCGGCGCTGCCGTCGCTGCTGGGCGAGGGCGGCGCGCCCGTGGCGGCGATGACCCGCCATCGTTTGCTGGACAAGCCGCACGGCGATCTGCCGCGCTGGCATGACGCCGTGACGGCGTTGCCGCCGGGGCCGGCGCCGTGCCGGCTGGACCGGGACCGGGTCACCATTGGGGAGCCGGGGGCGGTGGACCCCGAGGTTCTGGATGGGGCGTTGCGCGGCCTGATGCCCTGGCGCAAGGGACCGTTTGAGTTCTTCGGCACGCACATCGACACGGAGTGGCGCTCCGACTGGAAGTGGCAGCGGGTGGCGCCGCATTTGGCCGATCTGCGCGGTCGCCGGGTGCTCGACGTGGGCTGCGGCAGCGGCTACCACGGCTGGCGCATGGTCGGCGCCGATGCCCGCTGGGTGCTGGGCATCGACCCCACGATCTTGTTCCTGGTGCAGTATTTGGCGGTGAAGCGCTTCGCGGTGGACGCGCCGTTCTGGTTCGCGCCGCTGCGTATGGAGGAGTTGCCCGCCGGGCTGGCGGCGTTCGACACGGTCTTTTCCATGGGGGTGTTGTACCACCGTCGCTCGCCGCTGGATCATTTGCTTGAGTTGCGCGATGCCCTGCGCCCCGGTGGCGAGCTGGTGCTGGAAACCCTGGTCGTAGAGGGTGGTGAGCACACCGTGCTGATTCCGGAGGGGCGCTACGCGGCGATGCGCAATGTGTTTTTCCTGCCCAGCACCGCGCAATTGTCGATCTGGTTGCGGCGCTGCGGTTTCGATCAGGTGCGTTGCGTGGATGAGTGCGTGACCACGGTGGAAGAGCAGCGCGGCACCGACTGGATGCCTTTCCAGTCGTTGCCGGACTTTTTGCATCCGCACGATTCGACGCTCAGCCGCGAAGGCTATCCGGCGCCGCGCCGGGCGGTGATGATCGCGCGCAAGGCGTAACCCGGCAAACGCTTAATTGGGAATCAGGGACGCCTCAAGCAGCTCGTCGATAAGTCGCATACGGGTGCGCTCATCGAGCCGCTGCAGCGCGGGGGAGAGGGTGCTCACCAGCGTTTTGTCGTCGTCGCCCAACTGCTCCATCAGTTCCTTGAGCTTTTGCGGACAGGCGATGTCGCCGTCATCGTGACGGCGGCGGGGTGGCCCGTCGCCAATGGTCTGCCCGGCCTCACTGTTCTCTACCGGCGGCGGGCTTTGCCGGTTATCCCGGCTGTCTTCGAGGGCACGGCGGGACAAGGCGGGGCCGTCTTCTTCGTCGGCTCCGGCGGCCAGCAGGCAGAGCGTGTCCATCAGTAGTTCGCGCACGTTTTCCCGTGCCTGGTTTTGCTCTGAATCGGCCATGTGGACCGCCATGGCCGTATCCAATTGAATGGTGAATTCGTCCAGAGTGAAGCGCGTTTTCTGGAACCACTGGTCAAGCCGCTGGGCCAGACAGGCGGCGCCGCCGGCTCGGGTGCCGGGCAGACAGAGCACCAGGTAGCCGCGTTGCCAGGCGATCATGGCGTCTTCCATGCGGGTATGCTGCTGCACGGCTTGGCCGAGCTGTTTTTGCAGGCGCTGCAGACGGTCTCCGCCCAGTTGTTTGCCCAGGGCGGCCACGTCCTTAAGCTGAATGGCCAGCAGTGAAAGCGGCAATCGGTAGCGCTGGCAGAGAGAAAGAAGCTGTGCCAGCGGTGTGAGACTATGGCTCTGAGCGCGTATCGAGGTAGCCCCGGCAGTCATTCAAATATCCCGTGTCGAGTTTATTATCATGCTCCTGCATATACACGGGCTGTCCTTAGCACTGTTTGGTCGCCAGAACACTGGCGGTCGCAAGAAGATAGTAATTGTTTTGCTGAGCAATACTTCCGGTTCGTACCAATGGTTACAGTAACGCCAAAGGCCGTTACAAAACGTGAGCCGGTTTAACCGAGGGGAACATGATGACCGCGATTTTGCTTTCCGCCGCACTCAGTGCGGCGATGACGCTGGCCGTGGTGGCGTTATGGGGACAACTTTATTTCATGCCCCGTTTGCGTCGCAGCGTGCGCGAGGAGATCGACGAAGAGGCCCGTAAAGCCGCCGACCTGATCGCCGACAGTGTTGAAGAGGCGGTTAAGCGGGGTATCAACGACGGCGTGCGCAACCTGCCCACGCGGGAAATGCTGGAAGAAACCAGCCGCAGTCTGGCGCGTTCCAGCACGGAACTGGTCGGCGAGCGCATCGGCCGCTTCTTCGGCAAGAAAGACAGAGATTGAGGCGGTTGTAGGAGCGGGCCTGCCCGCGAAAGGGAGCGAAGCTCCCGGCAGGATGCCAGAGAGTTATCTAAAGGCAGCACAAACAGCGTCTCTGGGGTCCTGCGGGGCAACCTTCGGGTGGCAAGCCACCCTTTCGCGGGCAGGGCCCGCTCCTACAAGCCCGGCCTAGCTTTTGGGCCGATGCAAAAGCCGCCCAAGGATCAATGCCAGCCCCAGGCTGATCATCGCCAGGGACAGTGCGTCGTGGGAAAGGGCGGTCCAGGTGGTGTGCCACTGGCCGAGGGCGCGCAGCAGCGATACCAGAATCAGAGTGAGGCCCACCACCAGGAACGCCAGGTCGAGCCGCCGTCCGTGACGCATTTCCCGACGCAGGCCGCGCACTTCCTCGAGGATGTCTTCCTGCAGCAGTTGCTGGCGGGCCACCTGGGCGGCGAGTTCCCCAAGGTGGTCGGGAATACCGGCCAGTTTTTCCAGCCAGGCCGGGTCCTCCCGGCGCAGTAGCGAAAGCAGTTCGCGCAGCCTGACGTGGTCGTCGAGCCAGTTGCGGACCAGCGGCCAGAGGCTGAATTCGCTGATGGTGGCTTGCAGGCGTTCCAGCGTATCGTCGGGTCCGGTGATGCGCAGGGTCTCTTCCGCGTCGCCGCTATTGGGTGCCAGCAGCCAGTGCAGCATGGCGCCGAGTGGCCCCCGCACCCGCACGTCCACCGGCCCTTCGTAGTCGTCGTGCAGTTCCACGCCGTCTTCGTAGATCAGTACGTACAGCACCCACATGGGGCTTTCGCCGCGTAGCCTTACGACCGTGCCGTGCAGGGTCGCCAGTTGCTCACGGCCGCGTTCGTCGCCGGTGAGCGCCTGGTTGAGCAGGGTTTCCAGGGCGCCGTGCATCAGCAGCCCGGTCAGCGACGAGGGGGTGGACATGGGTATACTAAATCCTTCTGTATCAAGGCTTTGGCCCACCCGGGAGTATGGAGTATTTGCCGTCGGGTTGCCAAAAATTACGTTATTGTGCTTATTTCGTGGAGGCCGGGTCCTTATACTAGGGCCTGTTCACACTACTTGCATCATGCCTGCTGGATGCCCTTTTTGCTTCCAGCTAGGCGGAGGGGGCGCCGTTTGGTCATTCCAAATAAGCGACCGACAACGACGCTGGGGGCAAAAAGGGCTCCAGCCCTTCGGGTTGCGGCTAAAAAGCCACCACTCCGCGTTGCTCGTCGTTTATTTGGAATGACCAAACTTCTCTCCTCGCGCCTTGATTGGTGGTTTTTTAGCCGCAACAGGCGTGATGCAAGTAGTGTGAACAGGCCCTGAGCCTTTCATAATTACATAACATTGGCTGTTGTGACTCGGGTCGACGCTCGCGGGAACTGTTCGTCATCTCTTTAGACGGCTAGTCTAGCCTTTTCCCTGGGAGGGGAGTCTCTGCCCACATGCTGGATTCGATATTTTCCCATCCGGATTTCTGGAAGTTCTTCAGTATCCCCTTCATCGCCGGTGCGGTCGGCTGGACAACCAATTGGATGGCTGTGCAGATGACCTTCTATCCGTTGGAGTTTATCGGCATTCGGCCGTTCTTCGGCTGGCAGGGCATCATTCCGTCGAAAGTGGAGAAGATGGCCGCCATCGTGGTGGACAAGACGCTGCAGAAGCTGGGCAGCCTGGATGAATTTTTCCGCGAAATGGAGCCGGAAAAAATCGCTGCCCACCTCACCAAAAGCGTGCAGGGGCGCATCGAGGAATATGTCGATGAAGTGATGACCGAACGCAACGCGGTCCTTTGGGAAAACCTCCCTCTGGCGGTGCGTAGAAGGGTGTATGCCCGCGCGCGGCGGGCGATCCCCGCGGTCATGGATAACGTGGTCGACGACATCAGCCGCAATCTGGAAAACCTGGTGGACATGAAGCACATGATTGTCGAGCGGATGCGCTCGGACAAGGCGCTCATGGTGCAGCTTTTCCAGGAAGTGGGGGAGCCGGAGTTCCGCTTCGTCACCAATTCCGGTTTTTATTTTGGTTTTCTGTTCGGTTTGATTCAGGTTCCGGTGTTTATCTTCATGCCCAGCAATTGGGTGTTACCGCTGTTCGGTTTCATTGTCGGCATCGCGACCAACTGGCTGGCACTGAACGTGATTTTCCGGCCTCTGAACCCGGTGCGGGTGGGGCCTTTCCGTCTGCAAGGGTTGTTCCTCAAACGCCAAAAGGACGTGGCTGAGTCCTTCGCACGCCTGACCACCGAGGAGCTGGTGACCCTTCGCAACATCATGCATCAGGTGATCAACGGCCCGCGCGGTGACCGCACCAAGGCGCTGATCAAACGGCATCTCAAGCCGCTGCTCAATGGCGGCATGGTGCGTACCGCCGCCCAACTCACGGTGGGGCCGGGCGGCTACGCGGACCTTAAGCGGGCGGTGGAGGAAAAAGCCGTGGATCTGGCGGTGGAACCGTTCGACGACGATCGCTTCAACCGCGAACGCAGCAGTATCATCGAGCGGTTGATGCGCGAGCGTATGCAGGCGCTCAGCTCCGAGGATTTCCAGGATCTGTTGCGACCGGCGTTCCAGGAAGACGAGTGGATTCTGATCCTGGTGGGGGGCTTCCTGGGCGCCATGGCGGGGCTCGCCCAGCTTATTTTCGTGTTCGGGCTTTAACCTATGGACAGCGTTTCCATCAGCACCCAGGACCTCACGATGCTCTTGGTGGGCTGCGCCCTGTTGTCGTCCCTGGTCACCCTGGCGGTGATCGGCGTGCTGGTGAAATTCTGGCTTGGTCCGCGTTTGGAGCGACACATTGATGAGCGCTTCGAGGCCGGCGCCGACCGGCTTACACAGCGGTTCGTGGCGGTGCTGACCGGCAAATCCCGCGAAGTGATCCGCGACCGGGCGCGGGATCTGGCCCGCTTCGTCGGCGGCCGCCGAACTCGCGAGACGGACGACGATATCGAGCCCTAGACGGTCGCCGGCCCGAGCGCCGTTGTTCGACAATCAATTGGTTTTACCTGTCATCTTTGACCTATACTCCCCTGGCGTTGATGGAGTATGAGGATCATGGCCGACCACGAAAAACCGTCCGATCAGGACCCGCTAGCCGTTGGGGATTCCACCCCCGAACACCAATCGAACCCGCCCGTTGATGAGCGTGGCAACCCGCTGCGCGCGCTGAGTGGCGCCTCCCGGGACCTGCGCAAGTACACTCATCAGATCTGGCTTGCCGGGCTGGGGGCTTTCGCCCGCGCCGAAGAAGAAGGTAGTGGCTTTTTCGATGCCCTGGTGGAAGTCGGTCGTGAAGTGGAACGGCGGGCAAAAGACAAGACGCCCCGGGTCGGTGAGATCAAGGAGCGGATGCGTCACCACACCGGCGAAACCATGGACCGCATGGAAAAAGCGTTTGACGACCGTCTCGGCAAAGCGCTTTCCAGGCTCGGTATCCCGAACAAACGCGAAGTGGATGCCCTGCGACAGCGCGTTCAGGAACTCACCGACGCCCTTGATCACGTGGATAAAGACGACCAGGACGATCCGTCCGCTCGCTAAAAGACGGTTATTAACCGTTCCCCACCAGTTTATTCACATCGTTATCCACAGGCTTGGATAAAAACGGACAGAGCACCGCCGTTACGCCCCGAAAGAGGGCGGCGGGGTGCTGTTTCTGACTGCCCGACGTGGGCCTGCCGTTTTGCCTCTCCGTGACGCATTTTCACTATTGACAGATTTTTCGTGGACCGAAACTGTGCACAGGGCGGTAACAGGTGGGAAAGAAGGTAACAAATTCTTCCAGGATGCAACCCTTCACCTAAAAATAACTCGTAAGTTACTGTTTTATATCGGTTTTCTTATTTTGGTCAAAAAAACGTCAAATAGCCAGAAGGTCCGGAATGCTGCCGCTTGGCCGACTTGTCCGCTCTTTTTCAACAGGTTTATCCACAGTTTTTGTGGACAACCTTGCTTGGGGACAACCCTGTGGTCGTGGACCGGTTTGCGGCGCCGATGACTGGTTAATTTCACCGCATTCTGGGCGATGGCCCGGCAACGCCACTCTGGCCGCGGTCTTCCAGTGTTTATTCACAATCTTGTCCACAGGATTTGTGCATAACTTGTGGGAGCGAGCCACGCTCGCGAAAGGCCGGCTTTAGCCGGCCGGCAGGATGCCAGAGGCGCTACTGGTGCTGCCGTTAGAAATCTCTCCGGGATACTGCGGGGCAACCTTTGCCGGGAGCTGCGCTCCCTTTCGCGGGCGGGGCCCGCTCCTACAATCCATAAAAAAACCCGGCCGGAGCCGGGTTTTCTTGGAGCGACGGAGCGCCGTTAGAAGCGGTGCTTGTTGCCGTCGATGTCCGCCTGTGTTTCCGGTGTCAGCCGTTGGTAGCAGCTCTCGCCGGGCAGCAGCACATAGACCGGGTCGTTGTGCTGGTTGAGGTCGTACTTCTCTTCCTTCAGCTTGTTCTTCTGGTGCTTGAAGGTGCCGGTGGTTTCCACGCCGTGGTCGG
>Ga0206123_10002741_pt1 | contig 15084 bp, 18 predicted proteins | sample Helgoland_Spring_2_FD_160086 | JGI IMG/M metagenome (GOLD analysis project Ga0206123, IMG submission 160086) | Pelagic subsurface seawater microbial communities from Kabeltonne, Helgoland, North Sea - Helgoland_Spring_Bloom_20160316_1 | ecosystem: Environmental > Aquatic > Marine > Epipelagic ...
GACTTGAGTGTTGAGCGTAGGGGCCGTTAAATCGTTGATACTTCCACCTTGCGAGTGATGGACCACGCGCCCTGTGTGAAATCGGCTTTGATTTGCATTTAGAGTGTAGGCCGTTCCCTTGAAATCTGTTCGTGCACCTGTGGTGCTCATGCCCTCCGTCATGGGATTGACTGCCGTGCCGTCGCTTCCATAGAGAAAGAGTGGTTCATTGACCGAACTCCAAGACATGCCGTTGCGACGAAAGGAAAGGCCACTATGGACTTGAATGTTCAATCCTGCATAGAGGGCCACTCCGTCTTCATTCCAAGCCGTATCGGGGATAAGAGGGTGGGCTGGGGGTGCAACCACATGAGGAGCGTTTGCGTTGCGTGAGACGCTCGCAAATGCGGTCGCTGAGAACACGCCTTCGTAGCCGACGAGTCCACATGTGTCAGCAACGACATGGTTCCCAAGGTATGTTGCTCCAAGTGGGAAGGTCAATTCTTCTTGACTCGTCGTTCCCGATTCGGTGTGAATGTCGCTCACCATGATTGTCTGTGTTGTCTCCGCTGGAAGCGCCAACCTATCGTAGTCTGTAAGGCCATGAAGGACGGCCGTGTTCTGAGCATCGGGAGCGCTCAATGGGGTGCCGCTAACCATGACCTCTTGCTGAACTTGGAGATTGGTCCCCCAATGTGATGAAAATGCTTTGGGGTCGGTGGACTTTAGTTCGGCAAGGTTCAACCCGCTGGCCGCTGACATATCGCTCAGCGTGCAAGACCAAAGAGATGAGAGGTAGGCTGAATTGTGATTGTCTCCGTAGGTTGCACCAACACCGTTTGACGGAAGGTCCACTACCGCTCGGTGAGTGAAAGCCTCCACGGTTCCGATACTGCCTGTGTCTCCGTCAATAACTGAACCAATTTGTAGGTCGTAGGACGGCATAGCCGCATTTGACATAGCGTTGTGTCGTGGTTGAAACCATGTATGATTCGCAGGGCGAGCGGAGGTATGCGTCCGCATAGGGTGCTCCACATGGCGCCCAACCTCAGTGATTGTTGCCGTGGTTGCAGGAGCGAACGCTCGGAGGTTGGAAACGGAGTGCCTCCCGAACCCAACATCTTGCATGGCTTGACCGTGTTCAAGACGGCCGTTGCCGAAGTTCAGTCGTGGCGCCTCCGTCTCAGCAGTCAAACCAAGGAAGTTCATTTGAGCGAAGTCCAACAGAGTGCCGTGAGCATAAGATACTGCGGCTCCCGAGACAACGGTGGGCACGCTTGGAGTGGTCTCGTTTTGGTTTCGCCACAGGCCCGTGTCAAACAGTGCATAACCTTCGGTTCCAGCACCACCAGCGTCGGTGAGGTCGTCCGCCCACACGAGTGTGAGAGGCAAACCAGCACCAGCACCCACAGGTGGGATGAGGTCGGCACGCGTAGCAGGAACCGCCATGGGTCTTGTTCTAAGCCCTGTGGTTCATAACGGTGCTCATTGAGCGTCGGCGACTTCGGGGTCGTCGGTGTCCTTGCGTGGAGGGCGTCCGATGAAGTCCTCGTATCGCCCGATGTGGATTCGGTGAACTCGGCGGCCATGAATCAACATGTTGCCTTCGGTGCAATTGCACACGAAGTCCCTATTCCAGCACCCGACCGCCGAAGCGTATCGGGGGTGTCGGTCGCAGTCGGTGCATTTCTTGTGTAGCGTGGTGACTTGTTCTTTGCTCATAACTAAGCATAAGTCCCCCACCTATATGAACTTAGCGCCTATTCTTCTTCGTATTTTTCGTCATCCACCATGACGAGAGTGCCTTCTTCATGGTCTTCCATGAATCGGGTCTTGCCTCCATGTTTGAGATAAATGACTCCGTTGTCACGACGAGCGTATGCGTTGAGTGGTCGGTTTTGACGCAGAGCCATAGAGCACAGTTCACAATAATGAAACGGTGAATCTTCGTGCCGTGGAATCCCAGCGAGCGCTTGGAGGCGGTCAAGGGTGGCTTGAATCTTGGCGTCTTTGTAGCGCATGACTACCGTGCATTGTTCTCCGTGAATCTTGCATTTGTGAGTGCACTTGCGACCCTTGAGCCTATCAATCTCGTTATTTTTCCCGCCCATTCGTCCTTGGATTTCTTTTTTCTTCATGATTTCACCACGCTATTGTTTCCCTGTGGGTGAGGGGTCTCACTCGCCTTCTCAAGCGTGTGTTCTAATTGAGTCGTTAGGTGGTCCCAGCCGAGGTGTTCTTCGGCCCATTTGCGAGCGCGTGTCCCCATGGCTTGTCGTTTGGCGGGATGCTCAACCATCCACTTGAGAGCCTCTGAAAGAGCCTTAATTGAGACCAGCGACATTTTGACACCACTCGGACCAACAATTTCAGCATCGTTCTTGGCTAATTTGCCTCGCATCGTTTTGGCGCCCTTGCCGATAAACTCGGGTCCCGTGGAGTTATCGGGAAGAATAACAGGAACCCCGCAAGCCATTGACTCAATGCTTGGAATCCCAAAACCCTCGCCACCAGTAGCCATCACATGACAGTCGGACATAGCGAACAGTTTGGCCATGTCTTCACGATTCATACCGAGGAGTGGGTTTGCACTTGGGTCAGAGAAGGTTATGTTGTTCTCAAGCCCCATCTCACGGACCATTTCAACGAGGTTCCAGCCTCCAAGTCCCATCATGTTGGTGGGGTCTCCCGTGTGCAGGATAAGACCTATTTCTTCGGGGTTCTCCACATTGGAGAGCATCACCTTGAATGCCTCAAGAAGGCGTGGTTGTTGCTTCCTGTTGCCGTTGCGAGCGACCGAAAGAAACACCGTTTTCCACTTGCCGAGTCCGAGGACTGAACGCCACTCATCTTTTTGAGATTGAACCACAGGCTTGAACAGGTCTAAGTCCACTCCATGATAAAGCACCTCTGTTGAAGTCGGGTCAAGGAAGCGGTCAAGGAATGGGTCTCTAAGGGCCTCTGACGCCATCCCTTTGCTATGGAAGGACCCAATGAACTCTTGGAACTGTTGGTGGCCGTGTAGGCTCATCCACAGGGGCGTATGAGTCATTTTCAATATGTCCTTCCAAGCCCGTGGTATGCCGTCTCCGTCAATCGGTAAGTAAGAGACATGAGGAACCCCGTTTCTATTGCAGGACTTCACGATGGCTGAGGTGTTCCACACATCAGTTAGGCTGAAAACCACATCGGGTTTGAGACGGTTGATGTTGTAGTCCGTCGTAGTGGCTCCACCAACCAACGGGTCGCCACCGAAGCGACTTCCAGCGTGAACCAGCGTCCAGCCTTCTTCGTGCTTGAAGTCCTCTCCATGGTAGTCCCATCCCATCACATAGACCTCGTGGCCCCGCTCAACGAGACGCTTCACGAACTCTCGGGAGACGACTCCGTAGCCAGTCGGGCGGGTGGGTTGTTCTGAGCACCATAGGACCCTCATGGGTCTTGAACGGCAACCCCACGGTTATGACCGTTTCGCTCAATGGAGGCCGATGCACACCATGTATTCGCACTCGCACTCAGACGAGCAGAAGTCGTATTCGGCGCAGGGTTGCAGGGTGTTGCCGCATAGGTAGCAGGTTTTGGTCATGTGTTAGCGTAGCAGGTTCCCCTATATTAACCCACCGCTCAAAGGGTCTTGCGGCGTTCCTCGTCAATGAGTGCAAGTTCCTCGGCGGTCTTTGGTCGGTATTCACCTTGGGGGTGATACGGAGGGACGCAGAAGCCGCCGCAACCGTAGCAAGTGTAGTGGCCAATGACAGTCCGACCCCAAACTCCTTCTCTCGGAGGAACGCGAGATGCTCCGTAGTCCTTGATTTTGTAGGTCCGACCATTGGTCTTGCATGTGTAAGGTGGGCAGGGTTTTCGGTTTTTGAAGCGACGCGCTGGTTTCATGTTTTACCCTATGAAGCCCACCTATATTAAACATTCGCCTATCTCTTCACAAACAACGGCAACATAAACCGACCTGCTCGGGCATCGGTGACACCACTTAGAGACGCAGTTCCTCCTACTGCGGCGTAGGCCGTGGAATCGCCACTCTCCATGGTAGTGGCCTTGGACGCTTCGGGAGTGGCCGCTGGCTCCTCGTGATTGCCTACATACGCTCCCGTGTAGCCGAGAGTGTTCCATCCAGCGCCAGCAGGGTAGGGCATGAGGCCGCAAGCCACATCGGGTAGGTCCACACCTACCCCGAGCGGTGTAGCGCCTCCCACGGCCGTCCCACGGACATAATCTCCGTAGTTCGTAGTCATCGCTTTGAACGCGTTGTTGTCAGAAGAACGGAGAGCATTGGTTGTGATTTCAACCACTCCCGTCGTGGAGCCACCGAACACAAATGTCGCTGGCGTTGTGCCCGATGGGTAATATGTGGGACCGAGGCTACTCGGTGTAATAGCCCCAACAGGCTTCTCCACTTCGTAGGATGCAATCAGAGAAGGGAAGTCGTTCCCGTATTCCAGCGGGACTCCCGAATTGTAAATGACCAACGGGTCCACGGGAGCGGAGAAAAAGGCCACCTCGTCTATGATGACCTCGTTCAAGTAAGATGACACGAATGGTGCTGGCTTTTGACTTATGCCGATGGTGTGGTTAGTGGCTAAACCAACATAAGCGGCGGCTCCAACGAACGCCAGCACTCCGTTGTGATACATCGTGGCCCTCCCAGCAGTCCAAGTGATTGTTATGTTGCTCCATGTGGTTCCGATGTTCAAGACCTTGCCTTGCGAGACTCCCTGTAAGAATAGTTCCAGCGTATTGCCGTTGGTCGTATCTCCTTGGAGTTCAACAGTGAAAATATCTTGACCCAGCCCTGCATCATAGACCGAGAACAGTCCGTAGTCCACACCATTGGCTATTGTAGCCGTGGGGCGAATCCACATCGTCATCGCATCGTCGCCTGTGTAGGTTCCAGCCTTGGAATAAAATTGCACCGTAGTTCCCAGCCCAACGAACTCAATCGCATACGGGTTGCGACGGCCTCCGACAGTCCACCAGTCGGGAACTTGACGACATGCTCTCAAGAGCGCTGAGCCTTGATGGTTGCGTTGCATGACATGGCCTTAGCCATCATGGTCAAAAACCTCATCGGTAATCTTTGAGGACGAGGCGACCTGCTGGTTCGTCGTGGTGTGTGCCCTCGTCGGCCACGGGCGTCTCACTCGTTGGCTTCAAAGATGGGAGGCGTGAAGCCTTGACCACTTTCTGTTTGCTGGCGATGCCGTCAATCCATCCACATGGTTTAGAGGTGTATTTGACACGCCACTTGCGTGTTCCTTCCTTGGTGGTGCTCCACCCCTCTCGCTCCACACTACCGAGGCACTCGGCTTTGTCATAGCCATACGGCTTCTTGGGGTTGTAAGTGGGGTATGAGTTCGTGTATTTCACGGGTGAGCCACAGTTCGGACAGGTCATCAGCCCTTCACCTCTCGGTCAGGGTGGCCTTTGGGTAGGTTCTTGCGACGAACTTCGGACATAGCCATTAGACGGTCGCACAGATTCTTGGCGGCGGAGTCAAAACGCTTCGTTGAGTGTTCGTTGTCGCACATCATACTCTTGAGATAAGCAAGGTCAATCTCGCTCAACAAGTGTTCAATGATTTCATATTCGGCGTGCTGAACGCTTGCCGCTCGCATTAGGTTCTCGTTCATGTATAGCCATGGAACGCCCACCTATATTAAACTACCGCCTATTCTTCTTGTTCTTCTTTTGGAAGAGGGCCTGCGATATATTCGCGTCCTCCATGCTTCTCAATAGCGGCATTGAGTGCTTTGACTCGCTCCTGCCTATGTCGTCGTTGTTGTCTCTTCCGACCCATCTTGGCGAACTCGGGGTTATCAATGGGAATAGACTTGAGGTCCTTACCTACGAGACCCGCATCAATCTTGGCCATGTGTTCTTCATAGTGCTCCTTGCGGTGACAATTAGCACAAATCACATCACAGAGAGCGACCTCTTCCATGATTCGGTCCCAGCCGTAGCCTCCCGAAACGAGATGAGAAACGGAGGTTGTTTTCCGTTGTCGGTCTTCGTCCCGATGGTGGAAGTCCAGCGCCCATGGGGAGTCTTCTCCCTTTAGGCCACAGTTCTGACAGGAAAGTGTCTTCTTGAAATCACGGTAGCGTTGCTTGAGTTCACGCCTTCGTCGTCGGACCTGTTCTCGCCTGTGGTCGCCATTCTCAGCATACCAGCCTTGCTGATACCGCTTTTGATAGGACTTGCGCTTAACAGGGTCCTTGTGAGGCAGACCCTCACCTCATTCGCCCAAAAGGGTTCCTTCGCCTTTGAGTGCCCACAGACCTTGGTATTCGCCACCCTTCGTTATGTCAATGTGAATGTCACTTCGGGGACGCTTATGACGCGTCACCGTTTTGATGTGATGTTCCATTTCCATATCCAACGGCTTTCGGCCGAGCATGGAGGCGTAGGACTGCAAAATGAACTCTTCAAGTTCAAGGTCAGATAGGTCAGCGTCGGGCTTGTTGCTCAAGTCGGGCTTGAGTGCCTTTGGAGCGGCCTTCTTTGGAGCGGCCTTCTTGACCTCTTCCTTGGGTGCTTCAACGACTTCTTCTTTTGGTTCCTCGGCCTTTGGAGCCTTTTTCTTGGTAGCCATGAACCGTTCAAACCCGAATGTGGTTCTTAACCTCATCGGAGAAAAAGTGCTCGGTATGCGTCTTTGACCTCGGTGGAATTGAAGCCACGGAGACCCATGCCGCCCGATATGGCCATGCGAGTGCCTTCTGAGCGCTCCCTGCGAATAGCGTTGGTCATGTGAACACCGTCCATGACACCCGAGCGGGACCATTCACGGAAGCCGTCGGTGGCTGAGAGCACGACTTGCTCGGACTGCTCGCCCGTGATACTGTCGGTGGAGATGCCCCATGAATGGAACTCCACAGGAGCGAAGCGGTCAAGGGCTTGAAGGCCAATCCAGCAATCCAAGTCCACCACCACGGTGGAGCCGTGGGGAACGAGGTTCAAGGTCTCAACAATTCGGGCCGTGTGGTATGCGTTAGTCGCCATGTTCAATCGTAGGGGTTTGCCCTATATTAACTTGCCGCTCAAATGTTTTCACTCTTCTTCCAATTGTTCAGCGCGTCGCTTCAAATCAGCGCGTCGCTTCAAAATCGCCGCTCGCTTGCGCTCTTTGAAAGTTTGAAAAGCCTCGCTTTGGTCTTCCTCGTGAGCGTTGAACTCACCGTTGTTTCGGATGAGGTATTTCACATAATGACCGAAGTGAGGCGGGCCGAAGTGGTGAGACCACCAGCGGGTAGCGTCAATCATCGTCCATTGGATGAATCCTTTTCCATTGGCTCGGGAGATGAACTCGTCAGCGTGTGTTTCAATTGCAGTTCTGATGTAGTCGGGTATGGGCATTGGGAAACTCATGTTTTACCCTATGAAGCCCACCTATATTAAACTTTTGACTATTCATTCCAGCGTAGTTCAATCGTGAGGTCCATTCGGTAGCCAAGACAGTCACCTTCTCTCTTATCGGGACCACACACCTTATCCACGCTATTGATGGCTTTAGCCTCGTCAGAGCGAGCGAGACGGCACCAGCGATAATCTGTGTTCCCATTGACCCCATTTGTTGTGAGGCTACGGTCGTTGAGAACCTGTGTGAGCGACCTGTAAAGCGTCCACACGCCCACGCGAGTGGGGTGGAAGAGGGTGATAAGGAAAAACTGCGAAACGACCCGAGGAACTGCGTCTGTGTCGTCTGCTGAGCCACCGAGGTTGGCGGTCCGAACCTCTCCATATTCTTGAGTGATGGCGATTTGATAGGTCTTCTGTTTCTTGGCTTCAATCCAACCGTCGTTCACCACTGCGGTCCAGCCAGCCACCGAGGTATTGTCCTCAATAAGCCCCGTCAGCAAGGTGTGGGGGTCCACCAACGGAGGTTGGCCGCCCACCACGGTCAAGCACCACCGTTCCCGAATACGGCAACGGCTGAATATGAATCTCGCTTGACGCGTTCAAGCATCTCACGATATTCCATATCCGTAGTCGCCAAGAGCGGACGCCACATCTCCTTGATGCGCTCGGAGCAGTTCTCATCATTGAGAGCCGCACGAGCGGCTTGACGGACCACGAGTAGGATAGTAGCCATCTTGGCTTCAATCGGTGGGGTGGTTCGCCCTGCCGTGTAGGTGATTTTGAACAATTGTAAAGCGTTGAGTCCGACTGCGTTATGAAAGCGAATAATTCCCGACTCGGAGTCATCCAGCCACCAATCAGAGTCACCACGGGTCCGTCCTTCCACGAGTGTAGTCGTGGAGCCGTCGGACTTGGTTTCTTTAAGCGAGGCCACAGAGACGATGGGGCGGTTCCTCAAGACGAGGTGACGCATTCGCTCAGTGGAGTCTTGGTATTCAACGAAGTCTTCGGTTCCAGCCAATTGGCGACCAGCGTAGGCATCAACCATGCGTGAAGCATTGGTTATCATCGTAGCGACTTCGGAGTCACTTGGACCTATGCCGTCGCTGAAATTGATGCCTGCGTAGGTTTCAACCTCTGCGAGGGTGCAATAATCAATGGCCGTCATTCAGTTCCCTCCCATAGTGGCGCCCGCCCAGCGAGCGTCAAAGGAGAGCAAGCCGAGCGAGGTCAGCCTCAAACCGTAGCGATTCCTGTCAAGAGACAAATGGCTTCGGGGTAGCGAACACCAAAGGCGATATCTTGCTTTGGGATAAGCACGAATCGGTCCTTGGTTGGTTCGTCGTGGAAGCCAATGCTGAATCGTCGCTCTGCAACGGTTGGGTTTCCAAGCATTGGTGAGCGAATGTGGGTCAAGACGGCCACAGAGGTGTCAGTGGTGATTCCGTCATAGATTCCAGCGGCATTGAGGTTGGTTGCGATAGCACCTGTTCCGAAGACACGGATGCCGTAAATGCGACCGATTTCACCGCTGAGGATTGTAGCGGTAGGGCCGTATTTGTCCACAGTTTGGAGTTCGGTCAAGCCGAGCAATTGAACTTCAAGGTTGCGAGGAACGATGAGGGCCAAGTCGTCACGGTTGTCAGCATAGACTCCGAGGTTGCTAATGGCGGTTCGTAGGTGGCTCAGAGCGAAGGTTCCTCCGACTGCGACTGCCGTTGCGGTAGCCGACTTGCGGAGACCGTCAAAGAGCAAGAGGTAATCGTTAGCGGTAGCCGAGACTCCTGTGGTGTTTGCTGGGGAAGCGTATGCACCGTTGATGTTGTCAGCGTAAGCGTTTGTGGTTGTGGTGTCACCGTTGATGAGCAAGGACTGCTCATTGTATGCGAGACGGGAAGCGATGTCGTCACGAAGGACGGACATAAGACCTTCCACACCGTATGCGACGAGGTAATTGCCGATTGGGATATTAGCAATCATGGTCTTAAGTTCCAATGTGATTTCGTCGGTTGCGTGACGGGATTCAGAAGCGGCGGTGCCTGCGTCTGTCATGGAAAGAGTTTGTTGGTGGAAGTCCACGGAGCCGCTCAGTTTGGGGACATTGACTTTGCGTCGGTTCATGGGCATGGCTGGGAAGAGACTTCGCATGAAGTTCCTCTCATAGACGATGCCGATAATCTCTTCTGCGGTTTCCGTAGGTAGCATGGTAGCGCCTGTTCCTGCGGCGGCACCAGCGAGGGCGTTCTTGACTCGTTCGGTCAGTTCTGTGAAATCAATTTCGTTGCTCATGTCTCATCTCTCCTATCATTGTGGGTATTAACCATTTCCCTTTCAACCGAGCCTCTTTCCTGCAAGACGGACTTCTAACCAATCGCCGAGGGAAGCCATACCTTGGCTAACTTCGGGCACGGGGTCGTGCTTGGTTGAACCTGTCTTCACCTTCATGGCGCTCTTGGTCGTTGGGGATATGGATTTAGGCTTGGCGACCGCTGGGGTTTTGCTCAAGCCGAGTTCGCTCATCTTCTCGCCGAGGCGACGAGTGACTTCGCTTTCAATTTCAGCCTCAGCCTCGGCCACTGCTTTGGCTTCGGTGAGTTCAGCGATGGTTGCGTCTCGCTCTGCGAGTAAGGATTTGAGGGATTCAGTCTCGTCAAGACGAGCGGTGAGTTCTCGCAAGCCAGCCTCAACGGAGGTTAGGGAGTTTGCGACCTCGGACAGGACTGCGACGGTGGTGTCGCCTTCCTCAGCCTCTTTGGTCTCAACGACTTCTTCGGAAGCGGATTCTTCTTCTTCCGCCTCTGCGGCTTCTTCAACGACTTCTTCGGGAAGTTCTTCTTCGGCAACCTCTTCTTCGGCAACCTCTTCTTCTTCCTCAGCCTCTTTGGTCTCAACGACTTCTTCCATAGGAACTTCGTCAGACTTGAGTGTAATCTCTTCGGTCGCTGACATTTCAACGACTTCTTCTTCAACCACTTCTGCGATTTCTTGCTCGGTCATGGCCTCTTGGCTATCATCATGGGTCTTAACGGTATCGCCATCAATAGGCTCGTTCATTTTCCCTTGGATTTCAGACATCTTGGCTTCCAGTCCAGCGATTGTATCGGTCAGTTCAATTAAAAGTTCAGCGTCAATTCCCATTTCAGTCCCCTCTTGGGGTCCTTCGTCAGGCATGTCGCCAGCCTTGGCGAACTCAATCACATAGGAGTCCTCTCGGTCTTCCACTGCGATGATGTGCTTCTCGCCATCATAGGACACGAGGGACTTGCTCACATTGAATAGGGCGTTGGGGGAAGCAGGAATGTCCACGACACTCGTTTCAATCCATTCAACCTCTGTGAATGTTAGGTAGGCGTCGTCACCGTTGCCCTGCTTCACGCCAGCCTTGGCGATGAAGCCGATGGAGAATGCTCGGAGCATCCCTTTGTTGATTTTGCGGGTGATATCCTTTTCGCCACCGTCAATGCGTGCTCGGCCAAAGACTGCTTCAATCTTCTCTCCGTCGGGCTTTTCCCACATGCCCATCTCAACGGATTCCATAAGACCGATGACTCCGTAGTCCTTGCGGTGATTATACAGAATAACAGGGTTCTTTGAATAAGAGTTCCACGAGTCCATAATGGCCTTGGCGTCCACGAGTTCACGGTGTCGGTCAAGCATGGTCTCATCGCCCACATAGACGGGGCCATAGACCACTACATCGTCGTCGTCATGCTCGGGTGTGTGTTCCTTATCCACTTTGAACGGCATCGTGAGACGATATTCAAACACGGCTTCTTTTGATTCACCAGCGATGGCTTCAAACACTTGAGAATTAACTACTGTGGCGTTGTCAAGACTACTCATGGGCTTTGGTTCATCCTATGTGGTTTATGAGCGTTCCCACATGGCTGGGCGATTTGTCCCTGTGGTTATGTTGGTCCAACCCAACCTCCGTAAAAGTGCGGCCACCTCGTTTGAAGTGTTCCCCCAATCTCTTGGAGGCCAGCGAAGGTAAGAGTATCGTTCAATGTGGGATTCTCGCCACTCGTAGGTGAATGTGATGAACCACGATGTATTCTCGGGTTGGCTCGGAGGGTTCTCGGCAAGCCACTCAAGACTGTCAAGGACCCACCGTGGTGCTCGGTTCAACAAACGCTTTCTCACAGTTTGAGTTTGTAGCCCCACCTATTTTAGCGGGTCGGCGAAAAAAAGTCGCCGTCGTCGGACTTGACAATTCCGCTCACCATGGACAAAAAGAGGCTCTCGTAGCGAGCGTTGCTCGGGTTCCTCCAATACACGCTCATGTGACCCGTGCTGATGAGTTCAGTCTTGCCCGTTGCGGTGCATTGGAACACCACTCGGGTATCGCCGTTGTCTTGGCGCTCGCCTCGTTCAATCACGAGAACACGGCCGTTGCCGTAGGTCTTACCGACCGTGAAGTTCTCTTCCGTCCATTCTCCGTATTCGTTGCTGAAGTGTTGCTTCATGGTTAAGCGTAAGGGACACCCCTATATTAACTTATTCCTCAAGGCTTTTCTTGCGGGCCTCATCAATCACTTGCTTCATGTGGCTAAGTCCTCGGGAACCAATGACGAGCCACTTGATTTGAGCGACTACGCCAGCGAGTCGGAAGTCCTTGAGATGACGAGCGGCCCAAGCCTCACGGAGACGCACGGACTTCTCATCAGTCGGAGTCTTAACCTCACCCATTTGCGAGTGCACCTTGCGAAGTCGGTTGAACTGTGTGTTGCCGAGAATGTTGCCGCCCTTGCTCCATATATCGGGGTGGTCCTCCCTCAATTTGAGGGCGTAGGCCAGCGGGAATGAGTCATACTTGCTATTGCGGAGACTAACCTTGAGGTCGTCTCCACGCTTGGGAAAGTTTGTCTTGGGTGCCTTCTCGTCGTAGTCAAACGACTTCGTGGACTGCGGGTGTCCCTTGGGTAGCAGGTCGGTGTCGTGCTTGCCGCTTCGGAACCTGCCGTTGCGGAGCACATAGAGGAATGAGTTCACCCGAGCGTAGGCCCATTGGTCGGCCGAGGTGACGCTTGGCCTCACGCTCTGAGGATTGGTATTGTATGCACCTACTCCGCGTCGGAACACTGCGATGAGAGTTCGGGTGCTGGTTCGTTTAGATGCGGCCGTTTGCTTCTCGTTATGCGTCTTCGCCTTCTCTGCGAGGGACTTCTTGACTGACGCTGATACACTGGGGGCTTTCTCGTTCATTTAATCACCTTCGGTAGGGTGTGAGCCACTGCTTTATCCAAGACAAGGCGTGCCTCTCTCTTGAAATGTCGTGAGGCGTAGCGCACGGCTGGACGAATGTAGGGTCGGGGTGCGAAGGGCGCGAATTGAATGCGGCCGAACTCAACCACGAGAGCATATTGAATGCGGCCGTTCCCAAAGCGAACCTCGTAGTTCTTTCTGTTTTGAGACTTCACAACACGACCTGTGGACTTGAGAGCACCTGTTCTAACAGGCACCAATAGCAGGGCCTTGGCGAGTATTTTCTCGCCCATAAGGCGTTGCATCTCCATGCTGGCGGAGGATTCCATGAACGCTCCAAGGAACTCAAATGAGGCTCCAAGCCGACGGAACACACCAGCATTGACGGATATATCCATTAGAACACCTCCCACGGTGCTCCCAGCGCCTCTTCTCGTTCCTCGGTAGGTGTAAGGTCCTCGGTAGGTTCTTCGTCCACAGGAGCGTCCTCCTCGTCGTTTTCAGCCATGGCCGCTTCGGCACCTTGATTGATTGACAGTTTGGGTGAGATGAAAAACGGGTCAGCGGCTTTCTCATCATCCAGTAGTTCGTAGCCGAGCATGGCTCGTGCCTCGTTGATGGTGATAACCCCCTCTTGCCTAAGAGCGGCAATAGCCTGTCCTTTAGCACGGACGACCTCAGCCATGACTTTCTCTTTGGACGGACGAATCGTGTTGAACTTCCACACATAATCCTTGACGCCAAGGATGGGGAGTATGCGGTGGTTAATCATGGATGAAATGCGCTGATGATATGCTTCCACAACATCATACCATGCCTCTAATTGTTGTTCGGGGTTGCTCATCTTGCCCGTTTGAACCCAGCCCAATTTCATAGGCGGGATGCCGAACACGGCACATATCTCTTCACGGTAGTAATAGAGAAGGTCAAGGTGCTGACCTTCTTTGATTGAATCAATTAGACGGTGGGTTTGAAATCCAGTTCCACCGTTCACTGCGACGAGACCAAACGGTGACTTGCCCGTGCTCAATTGTTGCTCAAGCATGGCGAGCATAGTCTTCATCTCTGTGTTGCTAATGTCGCCCACATTGAGAATGGTCTTGGGTAGTGTCCCTGTGAACTGTTCGTTGATGTAGTTTGACAGGTTCAATTGCCCTGCTATCGTCTGTAATAGGGGGATGAGTGGGGAGGTTCCGTAGCCACGACCCTGTTTGTATTTCGCAAGGTGTAGGACTTTGTTCGCTGAGAAGCGACGGGTCATCTCATTCAGTCGTTGCACATACGCCATCTCGGGCGGTGGTGGGAGACGCTCGTTCGGTATAATTTCCATAGTGTCGGAAGGTATGTTCCAAATGGAGACGAGTTTTCCCCCAAAAGTCCAGTCTGTGCCGTCATCGTTGCTCTCGTCAGCGCTTCCGTCCAGTTCAAGGTATGCGTTTCCAAAGAGGCATAGGTCATAGACGAGTGATTCAAGCCATTCGTTGCCCATGTCATCGGGGTTAGGCATTGAGAAGAATAGGCGTAGCCTATCCAATTCCTCGGGGTTCCCTCGTTCAATACCTTCTGCAAGGTCAAAGCGATATCCGTTGCCGAGAACATCGTCCACGGTTCGTCGGATAATGGCGGCAATAACCTCAGATTTGAGGCTAATATCCCGAATCACTTTGGGGTCCACGAGAGGGTGTGCTCCATCGGACTTGCGGCCTGTGCGCTTATCCACGGTGGTGGCGTGACCAATCCGAGACAACGAGGCCAGCGATTTTAGGTTGATGAAGTCGTCACTCTCGTCGGGCACGACGGGCATGACTTTATCGCGCCCTCGTCGGAAAAATCCGAATCGTCGCTTTCGCTCCGCCATGTATTCGGCTTGACGCCCAAGTTCTTAACGGTGTCCACGGTGGTCAAAACCACTCCATTTGACCGAAGCGGTTGCGGGAGCCACCCATTCGGGCAGGAGGGTTGTCCTCCGAGGCACGGATGGAGCGGAGTTCACCTTCTTCAATTGCACGAGCCATGGATGCACCTTCTGATGCGACCTCTTCTGCTTGGCGCTTGGCCATCTCGGCTTCCTTGATGAGCAAGGCCGCCCAATTCATGTTGCCCGTGTAGTTCTCGCTCCATGACTTGCCCGTGAGGGTCTCAAAGTCACGCAACAGAGCGGAGTGCTCACGAGTGAGGGACTTGAAAGTGGATGCGCTCACGCCGCCGTCGGGGTTGTTTGGTTCATCGTCCCAGCCAATTGCGCCAGCACCACATACCAAATCGTCAATCATCATCTCAGTCGCAAAAATCAGTTTCGCAAGGGTCGGGGTCTCGTTGTTCGCCATGTTTAATCGTAGCAGGTGCCCCTATATGAAGGTTTCCCCTATTAGTTCTCTTCATCTGATGGAAGGGGAACCTCTGACGGACTTACAGGCATTCGGCCCTCTCGTTGCATGTGCATCTCGTGGTCGTGTTGAGCGGTGGACCGTTGAAGTTCGTGCTCCGTGCGAGCGGCCATCAATTTCATTTTGGCTTCGTGAGCGG
>Ga0206123_10002751_pt1 | contig 15042 bp, 10 predicted proteins | sample Helgoland_Spring_2_FD_160086 | JGI IMG/M metagenome (GOLD analysis project Ga0206123, IMG submission 160086) | Pelagic subsurface seawater microbial communities from Kabeltonne, Helgoland, North Sea - Helgoland_Spring_Bloom_20160316_1 | ecosystem: Environmental > Aquatic > Marine > Epipelagic ...
GCTCCATTGGAGATTTGAGTTTTTCATTTTCTTTTTTTAGCTCTTGTAAATCTCTCTTGTAAGCGTCAAATTTTTCATTGATGTTCTGCTGAGCCTCTGTCGTGTTCTGCGGCTCGGGCTTTGCTGCCAACTTGATTTGTTGTTCTCCTAATTTAAAGAGCTCTTGAGACAGTTTTTCGCTTTTTTTAGTTACATAGTACCGTTTGGTTAGTTCTATGAGTTGTTCTAGGTTTTTTTCTTGGTTTTTATTTTTCTTGGTGACTTGCTCTAGCTTATCTAAAAGCTCCTCCTTAGATATTTTATCTTGCAACTTCTCTAACTCCTTAAGCAGCTTTTCGTTTTCTTTCATTTTTTCTCGGCCTTCTTCTAGTCTTTTTTCTAATTGCTGAGTAAAAGGATCTTTTTCTTTGTTTTGTGGCTGAAATTTCTCTAGACTTTCCTGCAGTTGTTTTGAAAACTGCTGCATAAGTTGTTCTTGATTTTTTTGACGCCTTAACACGTCTTCTAATTTCTTTTTTTCGTTCCAATTTAAGGCCTCTTTCTCTTTTTGTGAGCGCTGGAGTTGTTCTAACCGTTTGTCTTGATTTTTTAATTCTTGAAGCGCTGCATCCATAGCTTTTACTGCCCTTGACTGGTTTTCAAGCTGTTGCGTTTCCAGTTCTTGCTCGGAAGATTTTCTAAAGCCGTAATAGCCTGATTTTGTGGATTTATAATTGTGTATAACATCGGTATCAAAAACCTCAAAATAATACTCATACTCGACCTGTGGTGGCAGCTCTAATGGTCCGGGAAAAACGTATGTAAATTGGTCTAGGTTGCTTTTATTAACAGGTATGGGTACTGTTGTTTTAAGCTCGGGTTGGGATTGGGGGTAAAAAACAAGTTGTAATTTTGAAAAGCCATAATCGTCGCTCACTTGTCCTAAGAAATACGTTTGTTGAGCGTTAATACTATCTTTTTTGGATTGCATAGAGATTTCTGGAAACTGATCTTTTATCACTTTTATGGTAAAAGATAAATTTTCATATTCCTTCAGCCTGCTATTAGAGGTTGTTATGGCGTAGTCTAAAGTGTTATTTATTGTCTTAGAAAAAACATGTTGCTGCTCGTTTGGTGTAAAGGAATAGGCAGTGTCATTTGTTTTTAAGCCAACATGGCTCGTATTTTGTGTGTTCACAAGCCAGGTTACCTTTGTACCCTCTGGCAACGTTGTGTTTCCTGTGCTTTGAAGAGTTTTTGGTGGGCTTCCAATATAGCTAGGGTACTTTAAAGTTAGCTCGAAGCTCTCTATGGATGGCGTTTGTACAACCTCTAGGGTGTACTTTTTTGAGCTAACATTAGCGGCCAACAGCTTGAAGTCAAGAGTGGCCTTGGGCTGTGAAAAGGTATGTTGAAAAGACCCTAGCGTGGTTTGTTGAAGAAAATACTGCTGGTTATTGTAAATAATACTTGCGTTTTGAGGAACAACACTGCCCTGGGTACGAATGGTAAGGGTAAAGGGTTTGTTTTCTATGGCAGACAAACTTGGGTTTGTTACATAAAAAAGAAATGGCGCTGGAGGGGTGTAGGCCGTGTTGTAGTTTACAACACGGGTGTAACTATTACTAAACAAATCTTTCTCTCCTAAGATAGAAACTCCAACAAAAAAGAGTATTGGAACCACCGCAAAAACAAGATACTTTGTGTTTTTTTTAAAATTTATGGCTTTTTTAAAGACCACCGGCTCCATCTGTAGAGCCTTTTGATCTATGCTTGCGGCAAGTAACTCTGAGGCTTTTTGGCTTTGATTTAATTGTAAGACATTGAGTAGCTTGTCGTTTACCTCTGGAAAATGGTCGCCAATGATTTGAGCGGCCTGCTCATTGCTTATCCCTTTTTTGAGACTAAACAACTTGAGTAAAGTAAAAGCAATAAAGCGAACAAAAAGACCGATTTCAACAACTACAAAAGACCAGAATAAGATAGTCCTGCCCCTTGGGTTTAACCACAAAAAATACTCTACCAATAAGGTAAGTAAAAAGTATAAAAACCCTGCAGCGAAGAAGAAAATAGTCCCCTTTATCAGCTCGCTAGTATAATACTTTTTTATAAATTCTTCCAGCTTTTGCTGGATAAGACCAAATGAACTCATTGTATTTTTTTGGTAATTTACCTTGGATTTAAAATTAGTGCAAAAAAACAGCAAACTCTGTAATTTATTAAAATTTTTAAGAGTATTATGGGCATAGAGGAATCTGTGAGAAAAAAACATAAAATTTAATGTTTGATGGCCTGCTTTGACTTTTTAAAACACTGTTGGTTTTTGTGAACATCAATAAACCAATTCCTGTTGTGGCGCAACCATAGAATTGTATCTTTACATACAGAAAATTTAATTTTTTATGTCTAAAAAAGTACGCGTTAGATTTGCTCCTAGCCCAACAGGGCCTCTTCATATTGGCGGCGTTAGAACCGCTTTGTTTAATTACCTGTTTGCCAAAAAAAGCGGGGGAGACTTTATCCTTCGTATAGAGGATACAGATCAAGAGCGTTATGTCTCTGGTGCCGAGCAGTATATTATAGAGGCTATGAGTTGGTTGGGTGTTTCCTTTGATGAAAGCCCGCTAAAACCCGCCAAATTTGGACCTTACAGACAAAGCGAAAGAAAAGAAATATACAAACAATATGCTGACATGCTTGTCGCAAACGGAAACGCATATTATGCCTTTGACAGCCCTGAGGCGCTGGCTAAGGAGAGAAAAACATGTGAGCAAAAAGGTGAGACCTTTATCTATAACTGGCACAATAGAAAAAAGCTAGACAACTCTTTGTCTCTTTCCAAAGAGCAAACCAGCGACAAATTATCATCAAAGATCCCCTTTGTAATTCGTTTTAAATGCCCTGAAAACGAAACTTTACTGCTTCAAGACGTGGTTAGGGGCGCAGTAAAAATAGACACAAACACACTAGATGATAAGGTGTTGTTTAAAAGTGACGGAATGCCCACCTATCACCTAGCAAACATTGTTGATGACCACCTTATGGATATCACTCATGTAATAAGAGGTGAAGAGTGGTTGCCCTCTCTTGCTTTACATGTATTATTATATAAAAGCCTAGGTTGGGAGCCTCCTGTTTTTGCTCACCTACCCCTTATTTTAAAGCCGACAGGCAAAGGAAAATTAAGTAAAAGAGATGGAGATAAAATAGGTTTCCCTGTATTTCCGCTTCAATGGAAAACCCCGCAAGGAGATCTATACGCTGGGTATAGAGAAGAGGGTTACTTACCAAGCGCGGTGCTAAACATGCTTGCTTTTTTAGGGTGGAATCCAGGAACCCAGCAAGAATTGTTTTCTCTAGAGCAACTTGTTACCCATTTTGATTTAAAACGGGTAAACAGGGGTGGCGCAAGGTTTGATCCAGACAAAGCAAAATGGTTTCAACAACAATACCTTCAAGAGCTAGATCTTGATGCTTTAACTGCGCTTTTTTCTGGAATTCTGGAGGAAAAGGAGGTTAAGACCACATTAGATCTTAAATTAATTGTTTCTCTAATCAGGCAGCGCGCTATCTTTGTTGTTGATTTGTGGGAGCAAGGGCGTTTCTTTTTTGAACAGCCCACAAGCTACGATCCAAAAGCAGTAAAAAAAGTTTTCAAGGAAGATACCGCATCAATTTTGGTTAAAGTAAGTGAAATTTTAAACCAACAAACAATCTTTGACAGTGAGACAATTTCTAAAGAAATTAAAGACTGGTTAAGCTTTAATAAAATGGGGTTTGGAAAAGCAATGATGCCTTTAAGGCTTGCTTTGGTTGGAGCCATGCAAGGGCCAGATGTTTTTGAAATTGCGGGTGTGTTGGGTAAAAATCAAACCATTTCAAGAATACAAAACGCCATTAGTTTTATCAATAATCGGTCTTAAAATTGTTGTTTTTTTGTATCTTCAACTAGTTTTAATTTTTTAAATATTTTGTTATGGGAAGTACCCTTTTTCTAGTACCCTTTTTTACGTTTGTTCTCTTTTTTATACTCTCAGGAATTTTTACTGTGAAGCAGCAAACTGCTGCGGTTGTAGAACGGTTTGGAAAATTTTTGAGCAGCAGAAGCTCTGGCCTACATATTAAAATTCCATTTGTGGATAGAATTGCAGGAAGGATTAACCTAAAAGTACAGCAACTGGATGTTCTGGTTGAAACAAAAACCAAAGACGATGTTTTTGTAAAGCTTAAAATTTCGGTACAGTTCCAAGTAATAAAAGACAAGGTATACGATGCTTTTTATAAACTAGAAAACCCAAACGATCAAATAACATCTTATGTTTTTGACGTAGTAAGAGCAGAAGTTCCAAAAATGAAGCTTGATGATGTTTTTGAAAGAAAAGACGATGTTGCAATTGCGGTTAAAAAAGAACTCAATGACGCCATGATCAACTACGGGTATGATATCATTAAAACCTTGGTTACTGATATTGACCCTGATGTACAAGTAAAAGCTGCCATGAATCGTATCAACGCAGCTGAAAGAGAAAAGGTGGCCGCAGAATATGAGGGTGAAGCAGAACGAATTAAAATTGTTGCCAAAGCACGGGCAGAAGCCGAGAGTAAAAGGCTTCAAGGACAAGGAATTGCAGACCAAAGAAGAGAAATTGCTCGTGGGCTTGAGGAGTCGGTAGATGTGTTAAATAATGTTGGTATTAACTCCCAAGAAGCCTCCGCTCTTATTGTGGTTACCCAGCACTATGACACGCTTCAATCTATAGGAGAGGAAACAAACACAAACCTGATTTTGTTGCCTAACTCACCACAGGCGGGGAGCAATATGCTTAATGATATGATTGCAAGTTTTGTTGCCAGCAACCAAATAGGAGAAGAAATGAAAAAAGCAAATGCCGCAAATGGTATTGGAAACAAAAAAAGAAAGCAAAAAAAACTTCCTCCAAAGGACTCGGCTTCTGAAGATAACAGTGTTGTCTTCTAAAAAGGATGCTTCTGATTCAAAAAACCCCAACAAAATATGTTGGGGTTTTTTTATTCTGTAAGCTTAGCCCAAGAATCTCTGAGGCCTACTGTCCTGTTAAACACCATTTTATCTTTGGTTGTTAGGGGGTCTACAGTAAAATAACCTAAACGTTGAAACTGTACGGTATCCTCTGGTTTTAATTCCTTTACGCTTGGCTCTGCATAGCCAGTTATTGTTTGTAGGGATTTTGGGTTCACAAAATCCATAAAATCTTTGTCCTTGTGAGTGTCTGGAGACGGTTCTGTAAAGAGTCTATCATAAAGTCTCACCTCAACCTCAATAGCCTTGTTTATTGCCACCCAGTGCAGGGTGCCTTTTACTTTGCGTAAACTCTCTAAAGAGCCGCTGCCGCTTTTACTTTTTGGGTCATAGGTGCAGTAAATTTCTGTAATGTTTCCGTGTTGATCTTTTGCACAGCTTTCTGCCTTTATGATATAGGCATTTTTAAGGCGCACCTCTTTGCCTAGTTTAAGTCTAAAAAACTTTTTATTAGCCTCTTCCCTAAAGTCTTCTCGCTCTATGAAAATTTCTTTAGAAAATGGAACCTGTCTTGAACCCGCAGAGGGGTCTTCTTGATTATTTTCTGCCTCTAGCCATTCTATTTTACCTTTTGGGTAGTTGGTGATAACTACTTTTACTGGGTCTAAAACCGCCATCACCCTATTTGCTTTTTTATTTAAATCTTCTCTAACGCTAAACTCAAGCCTAGAAACGTCAATTAAATTGTCACGTTTACCTACTCCAATTCCTTGCACAAAGTTTTTAATAGATTGAGGTGTGTATCCTCTTCTTCTTAAACCAGAAATAGTTGGCATCCTTGGATCGTCCCAGGAGTCTACAACCCCTTGTTCAACGAGTCTAGATAATTTACGCTTACTCACTACCGTATGGCTTAGGTTTCTGCGCGCAAATTCTCGTTGCTTTGGGCGCAACTTTGATGGCTCAATAAGTTGATCTAAAAACCAATCATATAATTCTCTGTGAGGTAAAAATTCAAGGGTGCAAAAAGAATGTGAAATTTGCTCAATGTAATCGCTCTCTCCGTGAGTCCAGTCATACATTGGAAAAATCTTCCAGTTGGTTCCTGTTCTGTGATGAGGCGTATGAAGAGTTCTGTATATAACCGGATCCCTCATAAGCATATTGGTGGATTGTAGGTCTATCTTAGCGCGAAGTACATGGGCCCCTTCTGGAGCCTCTCCTGTTTTCATTTGATTGAAAAGCGCTAGGTTTTCTTCTACAGATCTGTCTCTATATGGGCCCACTACACCTACCTGGGTTGGGGTTCCTTTTTGTTGTGCTATTTCTTCACTAGATTGAGAATCCACATAAGCCTTACCTTGCTTTATTAATGTCAAAGCCCAAGAATGTAATTGCTCAAAATAGTCACTAGCATAACATTCTTTGGCCCACAAGTAGCCTAGCCACTGAATGTCTTTTTTTATAGCATCAACAAAGCGTTGCTCCTCCTTGGCTGGGTTTGTATCATCAAAACGCAGGTTAACAGGGGCATTGTATTTTATTCCTAAACCAAAATTAAGACATATAGAAGAGGCGTGACCAATGTGCAAGTATCCGTTTGGCTCTGGTGGAAACCTAAAACACAAAGAATCCTTTGTGTGTGTTGTTTTTAGGTCCTCTTCTATGATTTGCTCAATAAAATTGAGCGTCTCTTTCTCTTCAGCCATTGTGTGTTGTGTTTTTAAACAAAGCACAAAGGTACGGATTCTAGTTAAAAAGCAGTGATTGTGTGGGGCTATCTAAACACATAATTTTATCTTTACAAAAACCACATAATATGAGTTGTATTGAGTTAAAAGATATTCGTATATATGCCCACCACGGATGTTTGAGTGAGGAAGAAAAAATAGGGTCTCAATATCTAGTAGATCTAATAGTAGCGTGCGATTTAACAAAAGCGTCTAAAACAGACGCTTTGGAAGACACAATAGACTATGTGGGGCTTCATGCTATTGTTAAAGAACAAATGGCCGTAAGGGCAAAACTTCTAGAGACCGTTGGAGACAGAATTATTAACACCATTTTAACCACCTTTTCTGGGATAAGTAGTGTTCGTGTAACTGTCTCTAAATTAAACCCTCCTATTGGCGGAGATGTAAAGCAGGTGAGTGTTACGATGACTTCTTAAATAGATAATTTCTACGTTTCGTTATTGTCCTAAGGTCTAATCTTATATATTTGCGTTCTGAAATTTAGCAAAGCAGCACCTTCAATATAAAAGGCATCATGGCCGAGTGGCTAGGCAGAGGTCTGCAAAACCTTCTACAGCGGTTCGAATCCGCTTGATGCCTCAAACACCTTCAGTGAAAACTGGAGGTTTTTTATGCAGTGCCTTGATTTTTAGGAATTGATTTTAATCTCTATTTTTTGTATGTTTTTTGTTACCTCAGACGGGAGCACGCCTTGAAACAACATAAAAACACCAAAAAACACAATTAACATACTCACCCATTTTTTGGTTTTGATAATAACTCGGGGGGTTAATTTGTGTTTTAATTTTTTCGCAGCGGCAATTTTTAATAAGTCTACACAGAAAAAAACAGACAAAACTGTTGCTAAAAACAGTAACACTCCGTTTTCTGAACTCGTTAGGGCATTTGCCGCTATAATTGTAAGCACCCAACCCGAGAGAACGCCAAAGTTTACAAAATTGAGTAAAAAGCCTTTTAAAAATAAGCCTCCTAAATTTTTTTTAACAGGTACCCCGTAGTGCTCTCTTACTATTTGAATAAAGTTTTTAGCCGTTCTTATGTAAGAAATGATACCATATGCTATTAATATAACACCTCCAAAAACCAGTAACCCTGGGTCGTCTTTTACGTGTTTTAAAATTTTTGAGGTACTAAAATAAGCGATTACTATAAAAAAAACATCTGCAGATAAGGCGCCTAAATCAAAAAAAACAGCAGCCTTAAATCCTTTGGTTATGCTTGTTTCAATTAAGGTGAAAAAAATAGGTCCTATCGCAAAAGCAAGAATAAAACCATATAAAGCAGCATATGTTAATCCATCAAACATAAGGTGTGTTATATTTTATAAAAAAATTATGTTTACAGGTGTTACTAGTTTTGTTCTAGCATGGTAAAATCTAATTGTTTCCTCACTAAATCAGCATTTTTAACCCGAACCAATACTTGATCTCCTAAAGTAAACGTGCGTTGGGTTTTTCTACCTACCACAGCGTATTGTTCTTGAATAAACTCATAATGATCGTCTCGCATATCTTGAATCCGGACCATCCCCTCACATTTATTAGATATAATTTCTACATAAATTCCCCACTGAGTGACCCCGCTAATAATTCCTGGAAAGTCTTGATCCTGATGATCCTGCATGTATTTAACTTGCATGTATTTAATACTATCTCTTTCTGCTCTGGCCGCCAGGGACTCTTGCTCGCTACTGTGCCTGCACTTTTCTTCAAAAGATTCTTGTATTGCTGTGGGGTTTTTATCAAGATAATGTTGTAATAATCTATGAACCATTACGTCAGGATACCTGCGAATAGGAGAAGTAAAATGAGTATAATAATCAAAAGCTAAGCCGTAATGACCAATATTGTTTGTGGTATATACCGCCTTGCTCATTGTACGAATAGCAAGCGTATCTACCATATTTTGCTGTTTGGTTCCTTGTACATTTTTAAGTAATGTATTCATAGACTGAGCAGTGGATTTTTTATCCCTTGTATCGAGTTTATAACCAAATTGCTTTATTATTTTTTCTAAAGCTGCTATTTTTTCATCATCGGGTTGGTCATGAACTCGATATACAAATGTTTTTTTTGGGTTTTGTTTTCCAATAAATTCTGCCACACTTCTATTGGCAAGTAGCATAAATTCTTCTATTAACTTATTAGCATCTTTACTTTCTTTAAAATAAACACCTTCTGGATTATTTGTGGCGTCAAGCTTGAATCTAACCTCTACTTTATCGAAAGAAATAGCCCCATTATTCATTCTTTTTTTACGAATGATTTTAGCCAATCTATCTAATTCTAAAATAGCCTCTGCAATAGGTTTATCAACTTCATAAGCAGTGTCGGTTATGGAAATTTCAGCAGGAATGTGTGTGTTTAATGTTGTGGTATTATCTTGGTTGGCTTCAATAATTTGCTGCGCTTCTTCATAAGCAAATCGCGCATCACTATAAGTTACTGTTCTACCAAACCATTGGTTTACAACCTCGGCTTTAGTATTTATTTCAAATACTGCAGAAAAAGTATATTTTTCTTCATTTGGTCTTAGCGAACAGGCTCCATTACTTAAAATTTCAGGCAACATAGGAACCACTCTATCTACTAGATATACAGATGTGGCGCGCTGATAAGCTTCTTGATCCAAGATTGTTCCTTCTTTAAGATAATGAGAAACGTCTGCTATATGTACTCCAACTTCATAATTTCCATTTTCTAGAGTTGAAAAAGAAAGCGCATCATCAAAATCTTTTGCATCTTTTGGGTCTATTGTAAAAGTGAGATCTTTACGCATATCTCTGCGCTTTTTTATTTCATTATCCTGTATAGAGGTGTCTATTTTATTTGCAAAATTTTCAATGTTTTTATCGAACTCATAAGGAAGTCCATATTGAGCAAGTATTGCGTGAATCTCTGTGTGGTGCTCTCCAGGCATTCCTAACCTTTTTAATACGGTACCAAAAGGAGAATCTGCGTTTTCTGGCCAATCATCAAGAGAAACTAGAACCATTTCTCCTTGCTGGGCACCATTTAAGTAATTCTTAGATATAAATATATCTGTAACCATTTTATGATCAGAAACACTAACAAAAGCAAAACGATTTGTAATATCTATTGTTCCTACAAACTCTGTTTTATTTCGTTTTATAATTCTAGTGACCTCTCCTTCTGTTTTTCCGCCTTTTCTTCTTTTAAAAACATACACCTCAACGATATCACCATGAAGAGATTTATTTAAATTTTTACTTTTTATATAGATATCTTCTTCTAAATCTTCAACAATAATATAACCTTGTCCTCTTCCTGCCATATCTACACTTCCAGTATAGTAATTTTGAGATGGTGTTAGTATGTATTTTCCTCTTTCAACTTCCTGAATTGTTTTTTCTACTTGTAATTTTTTTAATTTTTTTATGATTTGATTTCTACTACTTGGGTCGTCCAAACCTAATTTTGAAGCTATTTGTTTATAATTATAAGGATTACTGTGATTTTTTCTTAGTATAACAAGTATACTTTCGGTAAGATTTTTACTCTTATTAGAAGATCCTCTTCTTTTTTTTCTTTTCATTATCTGTTCTTATCTAATTTATAAGACATCTGTTAAGTTATTTTTCTTAAAGGTATTGATTTAATTTGGGTTCAGGATGAACCTTATGTTATATAAAGAAGGTTTAAAAATGTATTTTATTTTAAACCAATCTATTATGAGTACTACAAAGCTACACTTTTAAAATTTAATGAATCGTTGGTAAATTATTTCAACATTTTTTTATTATAAAAGTTAATGTATCAATTTAAAAAAAAAGTGGAGCTAAGACTTATTAACAAGTATTTATATAAACTACTTTTTTTTAGAAATTTAAAAATTAAATATTACTTATTATAGGGTGTTAATAGCGGTATATTATTCTTGTAATTATACTACAATACTAACTTATTAAAATGTTGTAAATATAGTTTTAACATATTTTAAATAATCTTAATAACTGATAAACAGTTATTTAATTTAGTAATTAACAAACCGTAAAAACCTATATAAACATTTTTTTATTAATAACTAATCTTTAAAAGAGTGTTTAAAACCTCTTTTAAAATGCAAATAAGTTATAGATAATTATATAGGTAATAATTTGGATTATATATATAAATAATTAATTGGTTATTTAATTTACATGTGCAAGTTTTTCTATTATTTTTCTATCAACAGCTATTAACAACAATAGGTAAGTTATACACTAAGTTATTTATAGTTGATAACCTCTATAAAATAATATTACCAAGACCTTTATGAACTATTATATTTGTATAAACATAAATCACAACTAATGAAAATAGCTATAGGAAACGATCACGCAGGACCAGACTATAAGTTTGCTATTGTTAAACTTTTAGAGTCTAAAGCAATACAAGTACAAAATTTTGGCACAGACTCCTTTGATAGTGTTGATTATCCAGACTTTGCAAATCCTGTTGCAAAGGCAGTAAACAAGCATAGTGTTGCTTTTGGTATATTAATTTGTGGAAGTGCAAACGGAGTAGCGATGACAGCAAATAAATATACAAATGTAAGAGCTGGTTTGTGTTGGAATAATGAAATTGTTGAGCTTGTGCGACAACATAATAATGCAAATATATTATGTATTCCAGCTCGTTTTACTTCAATTGCCCAAGCATTAAAAATGGTTGAAACTTTTTTAAATACTGATTTTGAGGGCGGCCGTCATCAAAATAGGGTAGAAAAAATTAAGTGTATGTAATTTATTTGCTAAAGTGGTATGGAAATAGAAATTAAAACATTTAACCAATTAGATACCAACACCTTATATGATATTCTTCAATTAAGAAGTAGTGTTTTTGTGGTAGAACAAGATTGTGTTTATCAAGATATAGATAGCAAAGATAAACAAGCTCTTCATGTTATTTTAAAAGTGGAAGGAAATCTAGTGGCTTACACACGCTGTTTTGCTCCAGGGCTTTATTTTAAAGAAGCTTCTATTGGAAGAGTGGTGGTTGTAAGCCAGCACAGAAAAAATAAGTATGGCCATCAAATAATGGAGAGATCAATACAGGAAATTTGTAAGAATTACAACACAGAAAAAATTAAAATTTCAGCTCAAAAATATCTTAAGAAATTTTATGAAAACCACGGATTTTATAAAATAGGTAAGCAGTACCTTGAGGATGGTATACCCCATATTTCAATGATAAACTACATGTTATAAGTCATTTATTTTAGTAGATTATTGTATTTAGTTGTATTCTCTAAAACCTCAATAGCTTCTTTTATTTCTGGGTTGTTTAACACCTGATAGGCGTATAAACCACTACTATAGAATTTTTGCTTTAATATTTCATTTTTTAACAAAGCAATTATTTCGGATTTTTTATTTGTTATTTTCTTTTTCTTAGCCTCAGTAATACCAGATATTATCTCTTTATAGTAAGATTGTATTTGTTTTGAAAACCCATCCTCTTCTGCTTTTTTAAAGGCTTTTTTAAATGAAAGTTCTGTTTGTGTTTTAAAATTAAAATCATTGCTTTTTAAGAATTTTAAAAAATCTTGAAAATCTTTCTCCACAAAACTAAAATCTTCCAAGCGATCCATTTTATTTTTATATGCATATTGGGTTGCGTAGTTAAAAATAGTGTTCTCTTTTAATAGTGCTGTTGTGATAGGACTGAATTTTGCCGATTCTAATTCTATATCTGGCAATATACCACCCCCGTCATATACAGTTCTTCCTCCTTTGGTTTTAAAAGCGTTGTATTTCTTAGGATCTACCCTTACAGGTTCACCATTTTCATCCCTGTTCCAATAATCAAGCGCTTGAATACAACGACCACTTGGGGTGTAATAACGAGAAATAGTTACTTTGAGCTGTGTTCCGTAAATTAAATTTTTGGGTCGCTGTACAAGTCCTTTTCCAAAACTACGAGCTCCAATAACTACCGCTCTATCCAAATCTTGCAAAGCTCCAGATACAATTTCACTTGCAGAGGCGCTTCTACCATTAATTAAAACAGCCAACGGGATTGTTGTATCCAAAGGCTCTGAGGTTGTTTTATACACTTTATTATACTTCTCTATCACAGACCGAGTCGTTGTAATAACCTCTCCTTTTTCCACAAATAAATTAACCACGCCAATAGCTTGGTTTAGCAAGCCCCCGGGATTACCTCGCAAGTCTAAGATAATTTTTGTTGCTCCTTGTAGTTTTAAATCCTCAAGTGCGTTTTTGGTTTGTAGTGTTGTTTTTTTATTGAATTTACTCAGCACAATGTATCCAATATTCTTATTAATTAAAGTGTAAAAAGGAACTGCGTTTACTTTAACTGGCCCTCTAGTTATTGTAGTCTCGTATTTTTTGTTTTGTCTTTTGTACTGTATAACTACTTTTGATCCAACAGCCCCCTTGAGTAGCTCTCTTGGGTCCTCATCATACCCTTTTAGATCTGTTTGATCTATTTTAATGATAATATCTCCAGCCTTGACACCCGCATTATCTGCCGGATAATTTTCAAAAACCTCTCGAACAGTCAGGGAATTGTTTTTAAAATTCATGCTTGCCCCAACTCCGGTATACACGCCACTATTTTTGATATGCGCATCCTCAACAGCCTGCTCATTCCAATAGACTGTGTAGGGGTCTAAGTCTTCTAAAACTCCCTTAATAGCGTTATCCATTAAAGTGGCTGGTGTTACCTTATCCACGTAATTCATGTTAAGCTCTTTGTAAAGGGAGGTAAAAATTTCGAGTTGTTTGGCAATTTCGAAAAAGTCATTTTTTACAACAGTTGTAAAACCAACCAAGCCGCAGAGCGCTAGAGCAATAAATGGTAAAATAATTTTTTTTCTCATCCTAAGAATTTTTAAACGTCTATAACAGGCAATTTTAACAAAGCGCTCTGTACTGCCTTGTTTATGGTTTTGTAATCAACCACATCTTTCCCTATATATATAAAAAGAAGGGTACACCCTTTTTTTTCTTGCAGGCACAACTCTTTTTTTTCTAACCTATAAGCCTCCCGCATCAAGCGTTTTATTTTGTTGCGGGTTACTGCGCTTTTAAAATTTTTCTTTGCCACAGCAAAACCAGCTTTAGTTTGTTTTTGTTGGCAAGGGAGCCAAAGCAATTTTACAGGATATTGGGTTATACTGCTGCCCTCCTTAAAAAGCGATTGTATGTCTTTTCTAGATTTAAGCTTTTGCTGTTTTGGAAAATGTGCTTTCAATAATAGTAGTTAATTAACAGTATCAATACGTAAAGATATCATAAACAAAAAAACTCTCAGCTAAAGCAGATAGGTAGGCTTAATAAATTATTCTATCTTAAAAACGTTGTTTTCTCTATTAATATCAGCCAGGGTCTGTGACGCATCAATTTCAATAGACATAAGTTGCTTATCGTTAGCAACTTCTAAAGTATATGTTGGGTATGCCCACGCCCAATCTTTTAATAGGGTTCTTTTAAGACCTCTAAAATTTATTGGTTTTTCACCACGCATCATTTGTAACGGAATATAAAACTGCTCCTTACTTCCGTCTTTATAAGTAACATCAAGATCAATAGGCATTCCCATCTCACCGATTCTCTCTAGAGTAATTGTGGTTTTTTTATTCTCCACAATTGCAGATTTGATTGCGTAATCTATTTTTTTAGTGGTCTGTGTCCAGTCCATTAAATACCAGTCTAGCTCTATGCCCGACACCTTTTCTGCAACTCTAATAAAATCATTTGGCGTGGGGTGTTTAAAAGACCACTTGGTAAAGTAATTTTTTAGGGTTTTATTTAAGTTGTCTTTTCCAACAACATACCCTAATTGAGCCAAAAATACAGCCCCTTTGCTATACGCTGTTATTCCGTAAGCCCGGTTGGAAGCATACCTATCTGCGTGTGTAGTTTGTGGCTCTTCTTTTCCGCTGTTTGCTAAAAAAACATACCCTCTGTAAGAACCTAGATGCGGGTTTTTAGCGAACGTTTGATTAACTTGATTTGTTGCCTCAACAGAAATATAAGAAGTGAAACCCTCGTCCATCCACTCATGCTTTCCTTCGTTGGTGGCCATTAAAAACTGAAACCAGGTATGTGCCAGTTCATGGGCGGTTACACCCACCAAAGATTCAAATTTTCTATTACCGGTAATTAAGGTGCACATCGCATATTCCATACCACCATCACCTCCTTGTATTACAGAATATTGTTTATAAGGATATGCCCCAATGTTTTGATTAAAGTAGCGTAATAATTCTTCTGTTTTTGGTTGCAGATTTGTCCAGTTTTCTAAAATATCTGGATTGTTTTTAAAGTAAAAATTTAGGGTG
>Ga0206123_10002755_pt1 | contig 15026 bp, 14 predicted proteins | sample Helgoland_Spring_2_FD_160086 | JGI IMG/M metagenome (GOLD analysis project Ga0206123, IMG submission 160086) | Pelagic subsurface seawater microbial communities from Kabeltonne, Helgoland, North Sea - Helgoland_Spring_Bloom_20160316_1 | ecosystem: Environmental > Aquatic > Marine > Epipelagic ...
CATCAAGGGGCCAGGCGGCCAGCTGTTGTGGACCACCGATACGGCGTATCCGGTCGATCGCGACACGGCCGTCAACGACCTCGGCACCCTGCGTCTCGTGCAGGTTCGCGCCGAGGGCTCCAGCGGGAGCGGGGTCGATCTGCCATACGAGGCCGGCGGCAACGAACCGGGCTGGTCGCTGGCCATCGATGATGACCGCATTAAACTCGACTGGGCCTACGGCGAAAAGCACGCCCGGACGCCGCGCCCCGATCCTGCACGCAGCAACAACGGCACGCGTTACTCGGCTGCCACCGAGGCCCATGAACTCAGCGTGCAGATCACGGATGGCATCTGCCGCGATTCCATGACCGGCATGCCGCATCCGGACCGCGTCGTGGTGACGATCGACGGCACCGAGCTCACGGGTTGTGGCGGCGCGCCCAGGTCGTTGCTCACCGGTTCCGAGTGGGTTGTGGAGGATATCGCCGGTGGCGGCATCATCGACGCGTCGCGTGTCACGCTCAACTTCGGTGCGGATGGGCGCCTGAGCGGGCGAGCGAGCTGCAACAGCTACCGAACCGACTATGACATCACCGGTGAAGGCATCGAGGTGGGCAATATCGCCGCGACGCTGATGGCCTGCGCGCCGGCGTTGAACAATCAGGAAGACGCCTTTCTCGAGGTGCTCCGGGACGCCAGCCGCTTCGACATCGACGGCACCGGCAAGTTGATCATCCACGCGGACTCCGGCAAGACGCTCGAAGCCTACCCGGCCGGATAAAGTACGTGCGGCTGCAGCTCGGGCGTTAAACGGCGGCGCTCGGCGCCAACGACAGGTCACGCTCGAGCGCGGCCTGCAGGGCGTGTACTTCACTGTCGGTATACGGCCGGTGTGTGTCCAGATTGCCCCAGACCGGTTGCGGCCAGCAGGGATCGTCGAACCGGCGCGCGATGACATGTGCGTGCATCTGACGTACGACGTTGCCGAGCGTGGCAACGTTGAGCTTGTCGGCCGCGAACCAGCGTGCGGCGAAGCCGGAAAGAGCGCGGATCCGGGTGCTGACCGCGCTGTGCTCGGCGTCATCGAGCTCGTGCCAGTCCACGGCGTCGGTATCCGGCACCAGAATCAGCCAGCCAACACTCGCGTTGCGGTTGAGCAGCACCGCCGCGCCGCCAAGCGTGCCCAGCAAGTGACCGTCGTGTAGCAGCTGTGGGTCGATGTGCAAGGCGTGCTCACAAACGCTGTGCCTGATGCAAGGCCTTAAGCGATGGTGCCCGGGGCGAGACTCGAACTCGCACTCTGTTGCCAGAATCGGATTTTGAATCCGACGCGTCTACCAGTTCCGCCACCCGGGCATGGGTGCTCGTAACAATGCAGCGGCGCGCAGTATACCGGTCGCGGCGCGCGCGACCAATACTTGGGGCGTACTTCGTTCGGGCCGCGGTGTTTTCAATAGTCGGCGAGAATGGCCTCCATGTCGGTCTGGTAGGCGGTGACGGTCTGGCGATAGGTCAGTGCCGGGTTGCTGGAGGTGCCATTGATGATGAAGCCAAAGGCGCCGAAACCACCGTCGGCAAGGCGGAAATAACCGGCGAGGGCGCGCACGGTAACCGGCTCGGAGAGGGTGCCGGTCTTGGCGACCAGCCGCGTGAGCCAGTCGAAATTGCCTTGTTTGAGCGTGCGCGACGGGGCCGACAGCGGTGTCGGCAGGCTGCCATAGAAAGCCGAGAACAATTGATCCTGCCGATACATATAGCCCAGCAGGGCGACCAGGTCGCGGGCCGACAGTTTGTTGCTGACCGCCAGGCCGCTGCCGCTGTCAAAAACAGGTCCGGGGCCCGGTGTATCGGCGTATGCGGGATAGGTTTCGCGGATCGCCTGGTCGGCCAGCGCCTCCAGCGATTGCGAGGCCAGCGGCAGCGTGAGCGGCCGGTTGTAGTGGCTGTCGGCCGCCAGATCGAGCGTCAGCGTATCGGCCATGTAGTTGTTGGAATACGCCATCATCGGGATGAGCTGTTCCGCCAGCGTATCGCTGTCGATTTCGGCGATTGTTCGTTTTTCGGCGCTGCCCGCCGTATCGCGCGTTCGCACCGCGCCGTCGAGGCGAATACCAGCATCCGCCAGCAGCGCGGAGAACACCCGCGCGGTTTCGGCGGCCGGATCGGTGACGGCGCGGCTGACCTCGTAGGGACCACTGCCGGCGGGCAGGGAGCCGCGCAGATGCAGCGTGCTGGTGCCGTCTTCGAACGTGCGCCAGGCGCGCATGTGTGGACGGGTGTTGCGCAGCCCGGTCGTCACGCGGTTATCCAGGCGGTAGCCGGGCAGCGCTCGAGGGTGCAGAACCACACGGGCCGGATCGTCGGCAAGTTCGCCGGCATATACGCTGGCGTGCATGGTGCCGAAGTTCACGCCAGCGGCGGACAACGGCGCGCTGTAGGCGTGCCACGCGCTGTGTTTTGCGTCGCAACGGTCCTTGGTCAGACAGGGCACGGTGCCGAACAGGCTGTCGTTGACGATCAGGTCGCCGGTCACGCGATTGACGCCGGCGCCCCGGAGCCGGTTGAGCAGCCGCCAGAGCCGCGCGTTGTCGAGCGACGGGTCGCCGCCACCGACCAGCGTCAGGTCGCCGCTGAGGGTGCCGTTGCGCACTTTGCCGTCAGTGGTCAGCTTGGTCGTGAAGCGGTGGGCGGGCCCGAACTGCTTCAGCGCCGCCGAAGCCGCGAAGAGCTTGCTTACGGATGCGGGCGTGAGACGTTGGTCGGGGTTGATCTGGGCGATCGGCGTCATGTTGTCCAGACGCACGACCAGCGCGGTCACATTGGCGCGCTGGGACAGCGAGCGCAGCGCATCGAGATACTCCGCGGCCGCCGCCGGAACACTGGCGGCGCACAGGATAAGTACGCACAGCAACCGCGCGGCAAGCCGGCCGGGAACACAGGATCGAACAAGTTGCATGCGGGCCCCACGTGCCATTCGGATAGCCGGAAAGGCATGAGTCTATGCGCTGTCGGGCAGGTAACTCAATCGCGCGCTGCATACCGCGCGCATTGCGGCATCGACGCGGGTTGGCGCGGCCACTACACTGCCGGCCCATAATGTTCGAGTTCCAGTGTCAATCCGGTGCGGCCCGGCGTGCGGCCCTGCACCTGCCGCACGGTGTGGTGCAGACGCCAGCCTTCATGCCGGTCGGTACCTACGGCACGGTCAAGGGCATGACGCCCGAGGAACTGGAGGGCCTCGGCGCGGACATCGTGCTCGGCAATACCTATCATCTGATGCTGCGCCCGGGCACCGACGTGATCGCGGCCCACGGCGGCCTGCACGACTTCATGCAGTGGCAGCGCCCGATTCTCACCGATTCCGGTGGCTTCCAGGTCTGGAGTCTGGCCGAAATGCGCAAGCTAACCGAAGACGGCGTGGCGTTTCGCTCGCCGCTGGATGGGTCGCGGCAGTATCTGTCGCCGGAACGCTCGATCCAGGTCCAGCATGCGTTGAACTCGGATATCGTCATGTGTCTGGACGAGTGCACGGAATATCCGGTGGCCAAGGACAAGGCCGCGGCGTCGATGCAATTATCCATGCGCTGGGCGCGTCGTTGCCGTGAGGCCCACGGCGACAGCCGGAATCTGCTTTTCGGGATCAATCAGGGCAGCGTCTACGCCGATCTGCGCGCCGAGTCTATGGCCGCGCTGGTGGATATCGGCTTCGATGGCTATGCCATCGGCGGGGTATCGGTGGGCGAGGGCTGGCCGGACAAGGCCGCAGTGCTGGAAGACGTGCTGCCGAATGCGCCGGCCAATGCGCCGCGCTATCTGATGGGGGTCGGCACGCCGGCGGACCTGGTCGCGGCCGTGAGTTACGGGGTCGATATGTTCGACTGCGTCATGCCCACACGCAATGCACGCAACGGCTATCTGTTCACGCATGCCGGTGTGGTCAAGATCAAGAATGCCGTGCATCGGCACGATACCGGGCCGCTGGATCCGGATTGCGACTGTTACACCTGCCGGCGTTACAGCCGCGCCTATCTGCACCATCTGTACCGTTGCGGCGAGATCATGGCCGCTCGGCTGCACACCTGGCACAACCTGCGCTATTACCAGACACTTATGGCGCGCATCCGCCGTGCGATCGAACAGGATCGCTACACTGCCTTCATGCGCGATTTCTTCACTTCGCCCGAAGGTATCGGCACCCCCCAGGTCGACCATCTGGGTTATGTGTAGAATGCAGGATCGATCGGGCCGGGTACGCGCCCCGGCTCCCCGGACGCGCGTATCGCTGTGGCATACTACGCCGCTTGTTGATCGCCCGATGGCAGAGGACACACTATGGATTTTCTGATTTCTCCGGCTTATGCGCAGGCCGGCGGCGGGGCCGCAGGTGGCGGCATCATGCCGACGCTGATCATGGTCGGCCTGTTCTTCGTGTTCATGTATTTCATGATCATCCGGCCGCAGATGAAGCGCCAGAAGGAACACAAGCAGCTGCTCGAGAGCCTCGACAAGGGCAGCGAGATCGTGACCGCCGGCGGCGTGGCCGGCAAGATCCGCCAGATCGGCGAAAACTTCCTCGTGGTGGAAGTGTCCGAAGGCGTCGAGATCCGGATCCAGAAGTCTTCCGTGACCAGCGTCGTGCCCAAGGGCACGCTGGAATCGCTGTAGGCGTATCGTTTTAGGGTCGTGGCGGCGCGCCCACGCGCCGGATATCCCGACCGACCGTCGACCGGGCTGCTATGAATCGCTATCCGCTGTGGAAATATATAATGCTGCTGGTGGTCCTGGCAGTGGGCGTGCTGTATGCGCTGCCAAACCTGTACGGCCAACAGCCGGCGGTACAGGTCTCCAAATCCGGTGGCGGGGTGCCGACCCCGGCGCTGGTACAGCGGGTCGAACGAGAACTGACCGATGCCGGGATGCCGCCCAAGAACGTCACCCTCGACGAGGGGCGGCTGCTGGCCTTGTACGAAAGCGCGGAAACCCAGCTCAAGGCCGCCGGCGTACTCAAGCGCAAGCTGGGCGACGACTATATCGTGGCGCTGAACCTGGCGCCGAGCACGCCCGGCTGGCTGCGCGCGATCAATGCCAAGCCGATGGCGCTGGGCCTGGACCTGCGCGGCGGCGTTCACTTCCTGATGGAAGTGGACATGGAGACGGTGTTCAACGATACCTACGATCGGTTTGCCCGCGATCTGCCGCGTTTTCTGCGTGACGAATCGATCCGCTATCAACGCGCCTCGCGTGATGGCGACAGCGTGCGTCTGCAGTTTCCCAATGCCGAGGCCATGTCGGACGCGCGGGACGCGCTCAACGGCGAATACAACACTTTGCAACTGCGCGAGGCGCGGGACGCGACGAATACGCTCCGGGTAACGCTGACCGAGGAGGAGAAGAAGCGCGTCACCGACTTCGCGCTGCAGCAGAACCTCACGACATTGCGTAACCGGGTCAATGAGCTCGGCGTGGCCGAGCCGCTGGTGCAGCGTCAGGGTGCATCGCGCATCGTGGTCGAGCTGCCGGGGGTGCAGGATACCGCCGAAGCCAAGCGTCTGCTGGGCAAGACCGCGACCCTGGAATACCATCTGGTGGCCCAGAACAAGGATCCGCAGGCCGCTGAGGCGAGCGGCAACGTGCCGTCCGGTACCGAACTTTATCGTACCCGTGAGGGCGACCGCCCGATTCTGCTCAACAGCGATGTGATCGCGTCAGGTGACCAACTGGTGGATGCCAGCGCGACGCGAGACCAGCGTACTGGCGGGCCCGCGGTGTCGGTGACACTGGACGGGCGTGCTGCCAGCAAGATGTTCGATGTGACCTCCCAGCATGTCGGCGATCCGATGGCGGTGCTGTTCATCGAGAACAAGGTCAACACCCGCTACGTGGACGGCAAGGAGATTCGCGAGCGCGAAAAGGTCGAGGAAGTGATCAGCGTCGCGACCATCAACGGCGTATTCGGCAAGAGGTTTCAGACCACCGGTCTGGATAGTGCCGAAGCCCAGGATCTGGCGTTGTTGCTGCGCGCCGGCGCGCTGGCTGCGCCGGTCAACATTGTCGAGGAACGCACCATCGGGCCGAGCCTGGGCGCGGATAACATCGAGCAGGGCCGGTTGGCCGTGATCGTTGGCTTTCTGCTGGTGATCGTGTTCATGGTCGTCTATTACCGTGGCTTCGGCCTGTTCGCCAATGCCGCGCTACTCATGAACCTGGTGCTGATCGTGGCCTTGCTGTCGTTGTTGCAGGCCACGCTCACGTTGCCCGGCATCGCCGGTATCGTTCTGACCATCGGTATGGCAGTGGACGCCAACGTTCTGATTTTCGAGCGAATACGCGAAGAACTGGACGCCGGGAACTCGCCACAGTCAGCGATCAAATCCGGCTACGACAAGGCATTCTCGTCGATCGCGGACGCCAATATCACCACGCTGATTGCAGCGGTGGTGCTGTTCGGATTCGGTACCGGGCCGATCAAGGGCTTTGCGATCACGCTGTCGCTGGGCATCCTCACGTCCATGTTCACCGCCATTGTCGGTACGCGCGCGCTCGCCAATCTGGTGTATGGGCGCAAACGTCGGCTTCGCAAACTTTCCATCTAGGCGGATCGCCATGCGTCTGATCAAACCCAACACCTCGATCGACTTCCTCAGCTACGCCCGCTACGCGATGGTGTTTTCGGCGTTGCTGATCCTGATCTCGGTCGTGTCGTTTTCGCTGGAGAAGCTGTCCTTCGGTATCGACTTCACCGGCGGCGTCGTAGTCGAAGTCGGCTATCCGGAAGCGGTCGAGCTACAGGGCGTGCGCGATGCGCTCGGCGAAGGCGGTTATCCCGACGCCACGGTGCAGCACTTCGGTAGCTCCGACGCCGTCATGATCCGGCTGGCGACCCAGGAAGGTGCCGACAGCGCCGACGTCAGTACGTCCGTGATGAACGCGCTCAGTACCAACACGAGCAACGCCGACCTCCGACGAGTGGAGTTTGTCGGCCCGCAAGTCGGCGACGAATTGTTCAACAAGGGCGGGCTGGCGCTTCTGTATACCGTGATCGCGATCCTGATCTACGTGATTGCGCGTTTCCACTGGAAGCTGGCGGCGGGCGCCGTGGCCGCGCTGGTGCACGATATCCTGATCACGGTGGGCGTATTCTCGTTGTTCCATCTGGACTTCGATCTCACCGTGCTCGCGGCGCTCCTGGCCGTGCTCGGTTATTCGCTCAACGACACTATCGTGGTCTACGACCGTATTCGCGAGAACTTCCGGCGCATGCGCAAGGCCACGCCCGTCCAGGTGATCAATGCGTCGGTCAACCAGATGCTGGCGCGAACCCTGATGACCTCCGGCACGACTATCCTGACGTTGCTGGCGTTGTTCTTTCTGGGTGGCGAGGTCATCCACGGATTCGCGACGGCGCTGCTCATCGGCGTGCTGATCGGGACATTCTCATCGATCTTCGTGGCCAGCACGCTTGCGCTGTATCTTCAGATCAACAGCCAAGACCTCTTCCCACCCAAGGAAGAGGACGCCGAGAAAGCCGCCCACACGACCCGCTAGGGAGCCGCCCGCCCGGCAGAATACTGCAGCCGAGCCGGGTGGCCCGAGGCGTCAGCCGCCACTGGGCGTACGGGCGATCTTGTCGGCCAGTTGCGGATAGATCTTGGGATTGGCGGCGACCACGTTGCCGCTATCCAGCGGGTCACCGTCGCGTCCGTCGCCGACAATGCCGCCCGCGGCGCGCACCATCAGCAGCCCGGCGGCCATGTCCCACGGTTCCAGCCCCATCTCCCAGTATCCGTCCAGACGCCCGGCGGCCACATAGGCCAGATCCAGCGCCGCCGAACCGGCACGGCGGATATCGCCACTGGCGGATACCAGCCGGTTGAACAGCGGCAGATAGGTCGTGATGTCGCCCTGCTTGCGGTAGGCAAAACCGGTGGCGAGCACCGACTCGCGCAGGCGCACGATCTTCGACACGCGCACGCGCTTGCCGTCGAGGCTGGCGCCGGCGCCGCGATCCGCGGTAAACAACTCGTCCTTGACGGGGTCGTAGATTACCGCGTGCTCGAGCACGCCATTGATCCGGCAGGCGATGGAAACGCAGAAATGCGGAATGCCATGCATGAAATTGGCGGTGCCGTCGATCGGGTCGATGATCCAGACGGTGTCGGATTCGCCGCGTTCGCCGGATTCCTCGGCGATAAAGGCGTGATCGGGATACACACGGCTGATGGTGTCGATGATGGCCGCTTCCGCACGGTGGTCGGCCTCGGTAACAAAGTCGTTGCCCGATTTTCGCGATACTTCGCCGGTATCGCCGCGCCGGTAATAGGACAGAATGACGTCGCCCGCGCGGCGGGCCGCAGTGACGGCGATATTGGTCAACGGTTGCATGGGCAGGCCTGATGAGGCTGGAAAAAGCCGGTTAGCGTACCATTTGCGCGCTATTGACGACGGCAGGACAGGGATAATGGGCGACGAAAACGAGGGCAGCGCATCGGTGTTTGACGCGAATGTGCTGTCACGACTGCGGATTGTATTGGTCGGCGCCCAGCATCCGGGCAATATCGGCGCGGCCGCGCGGGCCATGAAGGTCATGGGAATGAGCGACTTGGCGCTGGTCGCGCCGGAACGCTATCCGCACGCCGATGCCACGGCTCGGGCCTCCGGCGCAGACGATGTGCTCGCCGCGGCACGGGTGTTCCATACGCTGGATGAAGCCATCGCGGATTGCGCGCTCGCAATAGGCGCCAGTGCGCGCAGCCGGCGCACAAGCTGGCCGCGGGTGGATGCACGGGTCGCTGCCGGGCGGGCGGTCGATCTGGCCGTGGCGCAACCGGTGGCGCTGGTCTTCGGCCGCGAGCGCAGCGGACTCGAAAACGCCGATCTGGACCGGTGTCAGTTGCATCTTCAGGTGCCCACCAATCCCGAATACGGCTCGCTCAATCTGGCGGCGGCGGTACAGGTCGTGTGCTACGAGTTGCGCATGGCGGCGGGCGACCGCGTGCCCGAGCCGGCACCGCAGGAGCGCGTCAGGGCGGCGGATATGGAAGGGCTGTACGGGCATTGGGATGAGGTGCTTACGGCCAGCGGCTTCCTCGACCCGGACAATCCCGGGGTGCTCATGCGTCGGTTGCGGCGCCTGTTCAATCGTGCGGCGCCCGATCGGACCGAGCTCAATATCCTGCGCGGGGCACTGCGAGCGCTCGACCCGCGTAGAACAAGGAAGCTGTGACCCCGCACTTGATCCTGACGCCAGCGCCCCGAAATAGACATCAGAGTTATGCTGTTGTACGTGAGATCGAGCGGAGCCGGATAAGACGGTACGAGTCCGCGAATGGACGCGGATAAGCGCAAATGGATGGGTGAATTGTTCTTCATCTGCATCAATCTGCGTCGGTCTTCGGATAAACGTCGTCTTCAAGGTCGGCCCGGCTGCCGATCAAGCGTTAACAGGCCACAGGCCAGGTGAAGCCATGATCCAACGCATGCGCGAAGACATTCGGACCATTTTCGAGCGCGACCCCGCGGCGCGCAGTATCTGGGAAGTGATATTTTCCTATCCCGGGCTGCACGCGCTTTGGTGGCACCGGCTCGCCCATGCCTGCTGGACTCACCGCCTCAAGTGGCTGGCGCGTTTCATTTCCAATATCGCCCGTTGGCTCACGGGCATCGAGATTCATCCCGGCGTGGTCATCGGGCGGCGGTTCTTCATCGATCACGGGCTGGGTGTGGTGATCGGCGAGACCGCGGTCATCGGCGACGACTGCACGGTTTACCAGGGCGTGACGCTCGGCGGCACGAGCTGGAACCCCGGCAAGCGTCATCCGACGCTCGCGAACGACGTCGTTGTGGGTGCGGGCGCCAAGGTGCTGGGGCCGTTCACGGTCGGCGAGGGCGCGCGTGTGGGCTCCAACGCGGTCGTGGTCAAGGAGGTTCCGCCCGGCTGCACGGCGGTCGGCGTGCCCGGCAAGCTGGTCAAGTGCAAAGACGGTACGCCCGAGGATCGGCGTGCCGAAACCGCCGACCGCATCGGCTTTTCCATGTATGGCGTCGCCCAGGACATGCCGGACCCGGTCGCGCGCGGGATCGACGCCATGCTCGACCATATCGACTCGCTGGAACGCCGGCAGGACAAGCTGGAAGCGCTGACGCGGAAACTGGCGGACCCACAGGACGAGACCGAAACGCACGAGGTCTGAACGCAGGCCTGACGGACATATGACGATATATTTCGATCACAACGCGACCACACCATTGCACCCGGACGTGTTCGAGGCCATGCGACCGTGGCTGATGTCGCGCCACGCCAATGCCTCGTCGCTGCATCGCGGTGGGCGCGAGGCGCGCGCAGCTGTGGACGAAGCACGCGAGCAGGTCGCGCAGCTCGTTGGTGCTCATCCGTCGCAGATCGTGTTTACCGCCGGCGGTACCGAGGCGGACAACATGGCGCTCAAGGGTATCGCCGGAACCACCCGGCCGGCGCGTTTGCTGATCTCGCCGATCGAACATCCCGCGGTCACCGATGCGGCGACGGCGCTGGCGGCCAGCGGCTGGCAGGTCGATACCGTGGCGGTCGACGGCGACGGGCGTATCGACTTGGCCGATCTCGAACGCCAGCTGGCGGACGGCGACGTGGCGCTGGTCTCGATCATGGCGGCCAACAATGAAACCGGCGTGATTCAGGACATGCCCGCTATCGCCGACATCGTGCGGGCGGCGAACGTGTGGCTGCATACCGACGCTGTCCAGGCGGTCGGCAAATACGGCTTCGATTTTGCGCGCAGCGGCGCCCATTGCGCCAGTCTGTCGGCGCACAAGATCCAGGGGCCGAAAGGCGTTGGCGCGCTGGTCGCCGACAAGCATCTCGACATGGCGCCGCTGCTGCACGGCGGCGGCCACGAGCAGGGATTGCGCTCGGGCAGCTACAACGTCGCCGGCATTGTCGGGTTCGGGGCTGCTGCGGCGCGCCTGAGCGAGTACCGCGGAGCCGAGATCGAGCATATGCGTAAACTGCGCACGATGCTGGAGACCGGGCTGGACACCATGCCCGGGATCACGCGTTTTTCCACCGGCGCCGAGCGGTTGGCGAACACCTGCCAGTTCGCGGTCGCCGGTTACGACGGCGAGGGCCTGTTGATGCTGCTCGACCGCGAGGACATCGCGGTATCGTCGGGTTCTGCCTGCGCGGCGGGCAGCGGCGAACCCAGCCCGGTGCTGCTGGCCATGGGCGTGGATCCGGCGGTCGCGCGCGGCGCGATCCGGGTCAGCCTCGGGCCGGAGAACACCGCGGAGGAAGTCGAGCAGTTCCTGAAGGTGCTGGGCCGGCTCTCGGGCGGTGCGGCCGGCGCGATGCCGGGCAGCATCAGTGCGTCCGTGCTATCCGGATGAGGTTTGAGGATGAGCGCCGGCGCTGACAGCATTTATCTCGACCATGCCGCGACCGCGCCACTGGCGCCCGGCGTGGCCGACGTCATGCAGCGGGTGCTCGTTGATACGCCGGCGAATCCGGCGTCGGCGCATGGGCCGGGTCGGGCGGCGGCCACCGAGGTCGACACGGCCGCACAAGCGCTCGGTGGTCTGATCAACGCGCCGCCGGGGTCGCTTGTCTGGACCTCCGGCGCGACGGAATCAATCAATCTCGCGCTCAAGGGTGGCGCCGAGTTCGCCGGCTGCGGTGCGCATATCGTGAGCGTGGCCACCGAACACCGGGCCACGCTCGACGCGCTCGCGTGGCTGGAAAAACAGGGTGCGTGCATCACCCGCCTCGGCGTGGATGGCGATGGTCGTATCGATATGGATGCGTTGTCCGACGCGGTCGACGCGGACACAACGTTGGTGTCCGTCATGCACGTGAACAACGAAACCGGCGTTGTCCAGGATATCGCCGCGATCGGGGCGCTCTGCGCCGAGCGTGGTGTGGCGCTGCATGTCGATGCCGCCCAGAGTCTGGGTCGGTTGACGATCGACGTCGGGGCGATGAACATCGCGCTGTTATCGGTTTCGGCACACAAGATCGGCGGCCCCAAGGGTGTAGGCGCGCTTTATGTGCGGCAGCGCCCACGTGTGGGGCTGGCGCCCGGGATTCACGGCGGCGGCCAGCAGAAGGGCCTGCGGTCGGGCACGCTCGCCACGCATCAGATCGCGGGGTTCGGCGCCGCCGCGCGCCATGTGGTAGCGCATCGCGACGCCGAACAGCAGCGACTGGCCGCTTTGCGCGAGCGACTCTGGCAACGTATCGGTGCGACCGACGGCGCGCTGCGCAACGGCGCGTCCGACAGCGTTGCAGCGCCGTTTCTGAGCGTGAGCGTGTCCGGTGTGCACGGCGACGCATTATTGACCGGGCTGACCGAAGGCGAGCCCGCGCTGGCAGTGGCCTCGGGCGCGGCCTGTAGCGCTGCGAAAGGGCAGTCGTCCTATGTGCTGCGCGCGATGGGGCGCAGCCCGCGCGAAGCCGGCGCGAGTATTCGGTTTTCCCTGGGTGCGGGCAACGATGCCGATGACGTGGACAGGGCAGCGGAGCGCTTTGTGGCGGAAGTGGCTCGCCTCAGGGCCTTGTCGCCGGCCGCATGAACGTGCTCGATGACGGCCATACGGCGCGCCGGTGGCTGCCGCGGTTCCTGAGCCCGCGACACGCGGTGGTTAATTATGCCATCATGCGATGGCAAGGTATCGGTGATGCCGATACACCGGGTGCGGACGCCGAATGTCGGTTGCATATCGCTTGCGATGGCTTGTGCGAACAGGTGCCCATTGCTGCGGCGGCATTCGCGGCATTCGGGCCGCCGGTGGTGATCGCATGTGCCGACTGGGCCTGCGAGTGGCTTGAACAACGAACGATAGGAGACGCACACGGTCTATCGGTAGCGCATTTCGAGCAGGCGCTGGCGCTTGCCCCGAGCGAGCGCTATGCCGCATTGCTCGTGCTCGATGCATTGGCCGGTGCGCTGGAAAACTCTCGACTGGATCAGGACCGCCCTTATCTGGGATCATGACTTTATGGCAGAAGCAACGACCGAATCGAATACTTTGACCGTGACGCCGGCAGCCGCCGAGCGCATCAAGCATCAGCTTGCCAAGCGCGGCAGCGGTATCGGTCTGCGTGTGGGTGTGCGCAAATCCGGGTGCAGCGGCTACATGTACACCATGGATTATGCCGACGAGGTGGGCGCCGGTGACGATGTATTCACCGGCCACGGCGCCAAGGTCGTGGTCGACCGCAAGCATCTGTCGGTGCTGGCCGGCACCACGCTGGATTTCCGCTCTGAAGGCCTGAATCGCATGTTCCGCTTCGATAACCCGCAGGCCACGAACGCCTGTGGTTGCGGGGAATCGTTCACGGTGTGATGTGCCCGCCTGACAACGGCGGCCCAGTCAAGCTACAATAGGAGGTTACCCGTAGCGTGTGCGTTACAGCGCGCGCAGTAATCTTCATTGTATTAAGCTGGAGCAACCATGGCCGCCGAGCGCACCCTGTCGATCATCAAGCCGGACGCAGTCGCGAAGAACGTGATCGGTGATATCTATCGCCGTTTCGAGAATGCCGACCTGCGCATCATCGGCGCCCGCATGGTGCAGTTGTCGCGCGCGGATGCAGAAAAGTTCTATGCCGTACACGCCGAGCGGCCGTTCTTCGACGCCCTGGTGTCCTTCATGATTTCCGGCCCGGTGATGGTGCAGGCGTTGGAAGGCGAGAATGCCATCGCCAAGAACCGCGACCTGATGGGCGCGACCAATCCCAAGGAAGCCGAAGCCGGCACCATCCGTGGCGATTTCGCCGAATCCATCGACGCGAACGCGGTGCACGGCTCCGATGCGCCGGAAACCGCCGAGCAGGAAATCGCATTTTTCTTCGCCGAAGACGGCCTCTGCCCGCGCTAGTCTGTAGCGCCGCCGATTAGCCATGAACACGAAAGACAGCGACAACCCGGAACCCACACAGGCCGCCGTGCGTAACGGCGCGCCGGTGAACCTGTTCGGTCTCGACCGCGAGGCGATGTCGGATTTCTTTCGTGCGCATGGCGAGTCGGCGTTTCGGGCCAAACAGGTCATGCAGTGGATCTATGCTCGCGGCGTGACCGATTTCGCGGCCATGACCGATCTGAGCAAGGCGTTGCGCGAGCGTCTGCCGGAAATCGCCGAGGTCCGCCCGCCGGCCCGCATCCGCGAACAGCAGGCGGCCGATGGCACCCGCAAGTGGCTGCTCGCGGTCACCGAGGACATGGATCCGGACAACGCCATCGAGGCGGTCTATATCCCGGAAGCCGATCGCGCCACGCTGTGCATCTCATCGCAGATCGGCTGCGCGCTGGATTGCAGTTTCTGTGCCACGGGCAAGCAGGGGCTCAACCGCAACCTCACCACCGCCGAGATCATCGGCCAGGTCTGGATGGCCGAGCACGATCTGCGCGCCCAGGGCATGACGCACGGCCCGCGTGCGCTGTCGAACATCGTGTTCATGGGCATGGGCGAGCCGCTGGCCAACTACCGCGCGGTGGTGCCGGCAATCCGTATTCTGCTCGATGACTACGGCTTTGGCCTGTCCAAGCGCCGGGTGACGGTCTCCACATCCGGTCTGGTGCCGTTCATGGATCGCCTGCGCGAAGAGGTCGATGTGGCGTTGGCGGTATCGCTGCATGCGCCCGAGGACGCCCTGCGCGACGAACTGGTGCCGATCAATCGCAAATATCCGCTGGCCGAGTTGATGGGCGCCTGCGATCGCTATGTGCAGGACAAGCAGCGCCGTGCGCATGTGGTCTACGAATATGTGTTGCTCGACGGCGTCAACGACAATCCCGAGCAGGCGCGGGCGCTGGTGCGCCTGCTTGCTGATCGACCGGCCAAGATCAACCTGATTCCGTTCAATCCATTCGACGGCAGCGGCTACCGGCGTCCCGACGAACAGCGTATCCGGCGTTTTCAGGACATACTGCACAGCAAGGGCCTGCGCACGACCGTGCGCCGTACACGGGGCGACGATATCGACGCCGCCTGCGGCCAGCTCGTGGGGCGTGTTCGCAGCAAGCAGAAACGCCACTTGCGCGATGTGCCGATCC
>Ga0206123_10002760_pt1 | contig 15010 bp, 10 predicted proteins | sample Helgoland_Spring_2_FD_160086 | JGI IMG/M metagenome (GOLD analysis project Ga0206123, IMG submission 160086) | Pelagic subsurface seawater microbial communities from Kabeltonne, Helgoland, North Sea - Helgoland_Spring_Bloom_20160316_1 | ecosystem: Environmental > Aquatic > Marine > Epipelagic ...
GTTCGAGTTAGAAGTTCCTGAAATTTATGATGGTTTAATTACAATTAAAAATATTGTAAGGGCACCAGGAGAAAGAGCAAAGGTTGCAGTTGAATCTTACGATGATAGAATTGACCCTGTTGGAGCTTGTGTTGGAATGAAAGGAGCTAGAATTCACGGAATAGTTAGAGAGTTGAGAAATGAAAATATTGATGTTATTAATTATTCTGCAAATACTGAATTGTTTATCCAAAGATCATTAAGTCCTGCAAAAGTGACTGCAATTAAATTAGATAGAGATAAAATGACAGCAGAAGTTTTCTTAAAGCCTGATCAGGTATCTCTAGCAATAGGTAGAGGTGGGTTTAATATTAAGTTGGCAGGTAAGCTTGTTGGTTATGATATTGATGTCTATAGAGATGTGGATGAGGATGATAGTGATGATGTTGCATTAGATGAGTTTAAAGATGAAATAGAAGAGTGGGTAATTTCAGAATTAAAATCTATTGGATGTGATTCTGCAAAGAGTGTGATAGAGCAATCTGTTGAAGAATTAGTTAGAAGAACTGATTTGGAAATTGAGACTGTTGAAGATGTAATGAGCATCTTAAAGCAAGAATTTGAAGACTAATAGTCCTATACAATAGGGTTATTAAAAGAAAATAAATACTTTAGTAGTATTAATACTGATTGAAAAGAGCAAATAACAAATGGCTGGAGGAGTAAAAAGATTAAGTAAAGTTGCAAGAGAATTTAATGTAGGGATACAAACCCTAATTGATTTTTTAGCGTCAAAGGATATTATGATTGAAAGCAATCCTAATACGAAACTTGATGCTGAAACTTACGGCATTTTACAAGCAGAATTTCAATCGGAAATTAGTGCTAGAGAGGAATCTCAAAAAGTATCTATTGGTACAGAAAAAGAAACAATAACAATTGAGCAGGTTCAAGGAACGGAGCCTGAAAAGAAAGACGAAGCTCCTGTTGAGCCAGTTGTTGAAGAAAAGGTAGAAGAGGTTAAGCCAGTTTCTGCTGAGCCTGTTTTGGAAAAAGCCGCTGAAGATGAGGATGGGGATTTAAAGGTTCTTGGTAAAATTGATTTAGGAAAGATAAACTTAAAAACACGACCAAGTAAGAAGAAACCTGTAAAGGAGGAGAAGCCTGAGAAAATTGAGAAAGCCGAAAAGGAAGAAAAGATTGAAGAGGTGAAGAACGAAGGGCCAAAAGCTGAGGAAAAAGCTGAGGTTAGAAAAGTTCCTGAGGAGATTGAGACAAAGTATGAGAAATTAGATGCACCAAAAGTTTTAGGAAAGATTGAATTACCTAAAAAGGTAAAGAAGCCAGTTGCATCAACCTCTAAAGATATTGACGCAAAAAAGAAGCGAAAAAGAATTGTTCGTAAAGTTGATGTGTCGGCAGAAAAGAAAAAGCCGTTTGTTAAAGGTAAGCCAAAAGGTAGAGGTGGTAGAGTTGAAAAAAGAGCTGAATTAACAGAAGAGCAAGTACAGGCACAAATTAAAGAAACTCTAGCTAGATTAACTGGAGGAGGAAAAAAGAAAGGTGTTAAGCACAGGAAAGATAAAAGGCAAGCTGCAAGTGATCAAGCAGACATTGCTGCTGAAATAGAAGCTGCTGAAAAGCGAGTGCTGAAATTAACAGAATTCGTAACAGTAAGTGAGTTGGCAAGTATGATGGATATCGGAGTAAACGATATTATTGGAGCTTGTATGAGTTTGGGGATGTTTGTTTCTATAAATCAACGTTTAGATGCGGAAACATTGACGATTATTGCTGAAGAGCACGGGTTTATGGTAGAGTTTATTTCTGCTACTGAAGAAAACGAAGTTGATTTAGATGTAGAAGATAATGAGGCAGATCTTGAGAATAGAGCGCCAATTATTACGGTGATGGGGCACGTTGATCATGGTAAAACATCTTTATTGGATTATATTAGAAAAGCAAATGTTATCCAAGGAGAGGCTGGAGGTATTACGCAGCACATTGGTGCGTATTCGGTTGAAGTAAAAGATGGTAAAAAAATTGCATTTTTAGATACACCTGGTCACGAGGCATTTACTGCAATGCGTGCAAGAGGTGCTCAAGTAACAGATGTTGTAATTGTTGTAATTGCTGCAGATGATAATGTGATGCCACAAACAAAAGAGGCGATTAACCATGCGCAAGCTGCTGGTGTGCCAATCGTATTTGCTTTTAATAAGATTGATAGAGATGGAGTTACTTCTGACAAGTTGAAAGAAGAGCTTTCTCAAATGAATATATTGGTAGAAGAATGGGGTGGAAAATTCCAACATCAAGATATTTCTGCTAAAACAGGACAAGGTATTGATGAGTTGTTGGAGAAAGTTTTACTTGAGGCAGAGATGTTAGAGTTAAAAGCTAATCCTAATAAAAACGGAGTCGGTACTGTTGTAGAATCAGAACTTGATAAAGGTAGAGGTTATGTATCTACAATCTTAGTTCAGTCTGGTACGGTAAATATTGGAGATGTTGTTTTAGCTGGAGGTTATAGTGGTAGAGTAAAAGCAATGTTTGATGATCAAGGTCGTAATATGACTGTTGCAGGTCCATCTACACCAGTTTCTTTATTAGGATTAAATGGTGCACCAAACTCTGGTGATAAGTTCCATATAATGGATGATGAGAAAGAAGCGAGAGCAATTGCAGAAAGAAGATTGCAGTTACAACGTGAGCAAGGAGTAAGAACTCAGAAACACATCACGCTTGATGAGATAGGCAGAAGGTTGGCAATTGGAGATTTCAAGGAGCTTAACGTTATTATTAAGGGTGATGTTGATGGTTCTATTGAGGCACTTTCTGATTCTTTACAGAAATTATCTACTGATCAGATTGAGGTTAATATTATACATAAATCTGTTGGTGCAATTTCTGAAACAGATGTTATGTTGGCAGCTGCTTCTGAAGCAATTATTGTTGGTTTCCAAGTAAGGCCTTCTGCTGAAGCAAGGAGAGTTGCTGAAAGAGAACAAATTGATATTAGATTATACTCTATTATTTATGCAGCTATTGATGAGATTAGAGATGCAATGGAGGGAATGCTTGCTGCTAAGATTGAAGAGAAAATTGTTGCAACTGTTGAAATTAGAGAAATCTTTAAAGTTTCTAAGGTTGGAACTATTGCAGGTTGTATGGTTCAAGATGGTAAAATTAACAGAAACAGCAAGGTTCGATTGATAAGAGATGGGGTTGTTATTTATACTGGTGAACTTGGGTCGTTAAAGCGATTTAAAGATGATGTTAAAGAGGTTGGTAAAGGTTACGAGTGTGGATTGAATATTGCTAACTATAATGATATTAAAGTTGAAGATATTGTTGAGGCATACGAAGAAGTAGAAGTTAAGCAAAAATTGTCTAAGTAACATTTATTAAAGAAAATATAGAGTTAAAAAAGCCCGATGAATTTCATCGGGCTTTTTTAATGAGTTCTCTATAGTCTTACTTTGAAAGCTCGTTTATTTCTATGTCGTCACTGACAATAAAACTGTTAGGGAATTCTTTGCTGATAAAATTTTTATATTTTAAAGCTTCCATTTTAGTCTTAAAATCACCTACCCTTACTTTGTAGTAAGGTTGCTCGTAATTTAGGTGTGCTTTGGTTTTGGGGTGAACTCTTAAAAAAGAAGCTCTAGTTTGATTAGCTGGTTGCCTTTTGTTTCCTGAATGAATTTGTACGCGATAGCCTTTTAAAGTGTATGTGGCTTTGTATGTTTCGCTTAGTATATCTATCCTACTATCTTTAATAATGGTTGTCTTTTTTTGTAATGAATCCGATTTTGCTTGACAAAAAATGGATTGACAAGTAAAAAGAGTAAAAAGGCTGGCTAATAAAATTTTCATAGTTAACATATTTGATTTCAAAATTACATTTTTTATCAAAACAATAAACGAACCAAATAATGAGAATTATCTCTAATATTATTTAGAATGATTCTAAATTAGTCTATTTATCTTTATTTTATTTTAAAAGATTTAGTAAAAACAAGCTATTCTTTTACATTTGTTGGCAATTGCATTAACGCATATTTATAATAATTCATAAAGTAATTGTAACTTATTTAGTATGAACAAGATAATCAATATAGCAAAAACAAGTTCACTTTTAAAGGTGTCTTTATTTTGTATCTCTTTTCTGTTCTTTCAATTTGATTCATATTCTCAGGATACAGAAAAAGGAAAAAAATTATTTAAAGCAAATTGTGCTGCTTGTCATAGTGTTGGTGCAAAAACTGTTGTTGGTCCTGGTTTGCAGGGTGTAGGAGAGAAGTATGATAGAGAATGGATTGGTAAATGGGTTAAGAACTCTGGGAAGTTAATTGCTTCTGGAGATGCAGATGCAAAAGCAATATTTGAAGAGTTTAATAAGTCTATAATGCCTCCACAGGCTGTTAGTGATGAAGATATTGATGCAATTTTAGCATATGTTGCTAATCCTGGGACTCCAAAAACAGGAGGTCCTGCTGATCCTTCTCCAGATCCGGGAGGACCTGTCAAGGAAGATAATTCTATAATGATGTTTTTGTTTTTGGGTGTTATTGCTTTGTTGTTGATTTTGATTATCACGTTGAACAGGACCGGAGTTTTCGTAAAAGATATTATTGCTAAAGATGCTGGAGAGACCTATGAAGGACCAAGAACCTTAGGTGGTAATTTAAGGAAGTTGGTAAGTGATAACAAAGGCGTTGTAGCAGCTATAGTAATTGTGCTGTTTTTCGGAACTTTAGTTAATTTAATGGATGGAGCATTTACAATTGGTGTTCACCAGGATTACAAGCCAGAACAACCAATTAAATTTTCTCATAAAGTGCATGCTGGAGATAATAAGATTGATTGTAATTACTGTCACTCTAGTGCGCGTCATAGTAAAACTTCAGGAATTCCTTCGTTAAATGTTTGTATGAACTGCCATAAGTATGTTGATGGTGGGGATGATAAATTCATGTATAATGGCGAAGAGTATCCAATGAAAGATGAGATTAAGAAAATTTATGAACATTTAGATTATGATCCTGCGACAACTAAGTATGGAGATAACCCAACCCCCGTGAAATGGATTAAGGTGCATAATTTGCCTGATCATGTTTTCTTTAGTCATGCGCAGCACGTTACTGCTGGTAAGCAGAAGTGTCAAACTTGTCACGGACCAGTTGAGGAAATGGATGTTGTAAAACAAGATGCTCCTTTAACAATGAAGTGGTGTATTGAGTGTCATAAGGAAACTTCTGTGGCAACAGAAGGTAACGGTTATTATGATGATATGCATACAAGAATGACTCCTGAATTTAAAGAGAAAGTATTAGGTGATGGAACATTGACAGTTGATGAGATTGGTGGATGGGAATGTGCAAAATGTCATTATTAATATTATAATTTAGAATTTAATAAGCTTTAAGATAATATGGCTAATTCAAAAAAATACTGGAAAGGTTTAGAACAATTAGAAGAAACTGCAGAGTTTCAAGAAATGAGTACTAAAGAATTCTCAGAACAATTACCTGTTGAAGAATTTTTAGGAGATGAAGATTCACTAGGAGATGTGGGGACTACAAGAAGAGACTTTTTAAAATATTTAGGATTTGGAGTGGCTGCAGCATCATTGGCAGCTTGTGAAACACCTGTTACTAAAGCAATACCTTATTTAAATAAGCCTGAAGAAATTACTCCAGGTGTAGCTAACTATTATGCTTCAACATTTTATGATGGACATGATTATGCTGCTATTTTAGTAAAGACTAGAGAGGGGAGACCAATTTTTATTTCTGGAAATACAGAATCTTCATTAACTAAAGGTGCTATTAATGCACGTATTAATTCATCAGTTCTTTCTTTATATGACGGTAATCGTTTAAAGGCTCCTATGATAAGTGGTGAAGAGGCTACTTGGGCATCTATTGATAATAGATTAGGAAAAGAATTAAAAGCTGCAAAGAATATTAGAGTTTTAACAAGCTCATTAATCAGTCCTTCTGCTAAAAAAATAATTAATGATTTTGCAAATGCAAATTTAGCTACTGAAGGAGAGGAATCTGCTACTGCTTCAAATGTTGTTAGTTATGATGCAGTTTCTTACTCAGGAATTATAGAAGCAAATAAAGAGTCTTTTAATAAGTCGGTTGTTCCAGCTTATAATTTTGATAAGGCTAAAACAATTGTTAGTGTTGGTGCTGACTTTATGGGTAATTGGTTAGATACACAAATGTATATAACTGACTATGCTGAAGCTCGTAAACCAGAAAATGATTGGATGTCTAAGCATTTTCAGTTTGAGGCAAGTATGTCTTTAACTGGTTCTAATGCAGATGTAAGAACTCCAGTTAAACCTTCAGAGTATGGAGCTATATTAACAGGAATTTTAAAAGCAGTTGGCGGAAACGTTAATGCTGTAAAAACAAAATATGACCACCAAATTGCAGATGCGGCTAAAGCTTTAAAAGCTTCAAAAGGAGCTTCAATTGTAGTTAGTGGGTCAAACGATAAGAATGTTCAAGTAATTGTAAATGCTATTAATAACCAATTAGGTAATTATGGTACTACAATCGATTTAGAAAACCATTCAAACACAAAACAAGGTAGCGATGCTGCTGTTATGTCTTTAATTAAAGATATGAATGCTGGTAAAGTTGATGCTTTATTAATAAACGGAGTTGACCCTGTATTTACAATGGGAGATGCTTTCAAAAAAGCATTAGCTAAAGTAAAAACTACGGTTTGTTTTGCTACAAAAATGAATGAAACTACTGAAGCATGTAAATATGTTGCAGCTACAAATCACCAATTAGAATCTTGGAGTGATGCAGAACCTGTAAAAGGGCATTACTCTTTAGGTCAACCAACAATATCTCCTTTATTTGATACTAGACAAGCTGAAGATTGTTTCTTAAAGTGGTCTGGTAACGATAAATCATTTAGCGATGTAATAAAAGATACTTGGGAAACTAATGTGTATCCAACTTCTGGAGCATTAATGTTTACTAACTTTTGGAATAAAGCATTACACGATGGTGTATTTGATGCTCCTTCTGGAGCTTCTTCAGAAGCAATGTCTTTTACAGGAAATGTAAGTGAAGCTGCTGCTGCTATAGCAAAAGTTAAAGGTGGTGCATTAGAAATTGAATTAAATCAAAATATGTCAGTTGGTGCCGGTTCAGGTGCTGATAACCCTTGGTTACAGGAGATGCCTGATCCAATGACAAAAATTACTTGGGAAAACTATGTAACTATGAATCCTGCAGAAATGAAGGAGAAAGGTTATAATACTCAATTTGGTCAGCGTGAAGCAATGAATGTTGTTAACGTTACTGTAGGTAAAAATACAGTAGAGTTTTTACCAGTTGTTCCTCAACCAGGTCAAGCAAGAGGTACTGTTGGATTAGCATTAGGTTACGGTAAGAGAGTTGGGAAACAAGAAGAAATTTCTGGAAGAAATGCTTACCCGTTAGTTCAAGCTACAAAAAATGGAGTTTCTTATTATGGAGATGTAACATTAACTGATGTTGATGCTTCTGATTATTATGTTGCTTGTACGCAAGTGCATCAAACAATAATGGGACGTGATTCTATTATTAGAGAAACTACTTTAGATGTTTATAAAGAAGGGAATAAAGACGAATTTAATCCTTCACATACATTAATTGACCATAAAGATGGTGAATCTGTTAATGTACTAACAAAAGAATTTAATATCTGGGGGAAAGATCAACCAGTTGAAAATATAGGTCATAGATGGGGAATGTCTATCGATTTAAACTCGTGTACTGGATGTAGTGCTTGTGTTACTTCATGTAATTCAGAAAACAACATTGCAGTTATTGGTAAGGACGAAGTAAGAAGAGCTAGAAGTATGCACTGGATGCGTATTGATAGATACTATGCTAGTGAATATCAAGATGCAGGAGATATTGCAGGAACACTTGCAAAAACAAAAGAAGCAGAAGATGTTGGAACTACATTTGGTTATCAGCACATGGAAGACCCAGCAGATAATCCTTTAGTTGTTCATCAACCAATGATGTGTCAACACTGTAATCACGCAGGATGTGAAACAGTTTGTCCTGTTGCTGCTACAACGCATAGTAATGAAGGTTTAAATATGATGGCTTATAACCGTTGTATTGGTACTAGATATTGTGCAAACAACTGTGCATATAAAGTAAGAAGATTTAATTGGTATAACTATATCGCTTATAAGAAATTTACTGACTTTAACCCATCACAAGATGATTTAGGAAGAATGGTATTGAATCCTGATGTCGTTGTTCGTTCAAGAGGGGTTATGGAAAAATGTAGTATGTGTGTTCAACGTATTCAAGAAGGTAAATTGGATGCTAAGAAAGCTGGAGCTAAGGTTGTAGATGGAGCTATTCAAACAGCTTGTTCTACTGCTTGTCCTACAAATGCTATTACATTTGGAGATTTAAATGACACTTCAAGTAAAGTTAGAGCAGGGATGGAAAGTGATAGATCATACAGAGTAATTGAAGAAAAAGGGCAAGAGCCTAACATATATTATCAAACGAAAGTTAGAAACTTAGCAAGTAGTAAAGTAGCAAAAAGTCACGGTCACTCGTAAGTATTTTTTGAAATTTTAAACTTGAACACTAAATAATAATATAATGCATAAAGAAGCAGCAATAAGAGAACCACTGATATTAGGAGACGATGTTACTTATAGCAAGATAACAGAGGACGTTCTTCATGCCATTGAGCATGAGCCTACAAAACTGTGGAAAGTTTTAATGACTATCGCAACAATTACCGCTATTTGGGGTGTTGGTTGTATTTTGTATTTATTAGGAACAGGTATTGGTACTTGGGGTCTTAATAATACAATGGGATGGGCATGGGATATTACCAACTTTGTATGGTGGGTAGGAATTGGACATGCAGGAACACTTATTTCTGCGGTACTTTTACTTTTCCGTCAAAAATGGAGAATGGCAATTAACAGACCTGCTGAGGCAATGACAATTTTTGCTGTATTTATGGCTGGTACTTTCCCAATGATTCACATGGGAAGAGTTTGGATGGCTTACTGGGTATTTCCATTACCAAATCAATTTGGTTCTTTATGGGTAAACTTTAACTCTCCATTATTATGGGATGTATTTGCAATTAGTACATATATTTCAGTTTCTTTAGTATTCTGGTATATTGGTTTAATTCCTGATTTTGCAACAGTAAGAGATAGAGCTTCAAGACCTGTACAAAAATTAATGTACAGTTTAATGAGTTTTGGATGGACAGGAAATGCAAAAGCATGGCAACGTTTTGAAGAAGTATCTTTAGTATTAGCTGGTTTAGCTACACCATTAGTATTCTCGGTACACTCTATTGTATCTATGGATTTTGCTACTTCAGTTGTTCCAGGATGGCACAGTACAATTTTCCCTCCATATTTTGTTGCAGGAGCAGTATTCTCTGGGTTTGCAATGGTACAGACATTAATGTTGATTGCTCGTAAGGCAATGAAGTTAGAGTACATCATTACAGTAAAACATATTGAGTATATGAATATTGTAATTATTGTAACAGGTGGTATTGTAGGTGTTGCTTATTGTACAGAGTTCTTTATTGGATGGTACACTGGTGTACAGTATGAAAGTTATGTTTATATGTCTGCAGGTGCTGCAACAGGGCCTTATGCTTGGGCATTCTGGTCATTAATATTCTGTAACTTCATTAATCCAGCTTTCTTATGGTTTAAGAAAATTAGAACAAGTTTAACAGCTACATTTATTATTGCTTTGATTATTAATATTGGAATGTGGTTTGAGCGTTTTGATATTATTGTTACTTGTTTAAGTAGAGATTACTTACCATCAACATGGAGAATGTTCTTCCCTACATGGGTTGACTTAGGAGTGTTTATCGGTACATTAGGAATCTTTAGTATTTTCTATTTAATGTTCTTAAAGTATTTCCCAGTATTGGCGTTAAACGAAGTGAAAACTATTTTAAAGTCTTCAGGAGAGAGATATAAGAATATGAGTGATGAAGAGTTTAAACAACTTCACCCAGTATTTAAGAAAGATATTAAAAGTGCTCCAGCAGGATCTAAGAGTGAAAGTGATAATAACGAAGAAAAATAACTGATTTAGAATATAAAATTATGTCAGACAAAACAATATACGCAATTTACGATGATGACTATGTGCTTTTAGAAAGTGCAAAGCATTTAGTTAGTAAAGGAATTCATATTAGAGATGTATTTTCTCCATTCCCTATTCACGGTTTGGATCCTGTTATTGGTTTAGCAAGAACAAGAATTGCAATTACTGCATTTATTTATGGAATGATTGGAGTTTCTTTAGCTTTAACTGGAATGTGGTTTTTTATGATTCATGATTGGCCATTAAATATTGGTGGCAAGCCAAACTTTTCACTTTTAACAAATATCCCAACTTTTGTTCCAGTAACATTTGAATTTGGAGTATTATGTGCTGCACACGGTATGGCAATTACGTATATGTTAAGAAACTGGACATTACCAGGTTTTAAAGCAAAAAATCCATATCCTAGAACTACAGATGATAGATTTGTAATGGAAATTCATGCTTCAGATTCAGAATTAAGCGCAGAAGAAATTAAAGCGTTTATCGATGAGACATGTGTTTTAGAAATTGACGAAAAATAATTTATTAAAGATGAAAAGAAAGTATTTAAATAGATTATCGAAATTAGCTATAGTAGCTGCTGTAATTTCTATTACTTCATGTAGAGATGAAGATGGAATGGCACCTGAATATATGCCAGATATGTATCGTTCTCCAGCTGTTGAGCCTTATGTTGATTATGGTGAATTAAGAGGTAATTACAGCGATGCTGCTTATACTGATAAAATGACTGCAAGACAATCAGTTGAAGGTACTATCCCTCGTGGATTTGTTCCTTACGCTTATGATAACACAGCTGAAGGTTATGAATTAGCAGGTGTAAATTTAAAAAATCCAGTTGCATATACAGATAAAGTTGCTGCAGATGGAAAAGAGCTTTACGGAATGTTTTGTGTGCACTGTCATGGTAAAACAGGACAAGGAGACGGATCAATTGTTCAAAATGATAAATTCCCTCCATTACCAGTAAAATTTGCCCCAGGGTTAGATATTTCTGAAGGTAAAATGTTCCATACTATTACTTATGGAAAAGGATTAATGGGGTCGCACGCATCTCAATTAAACCAAGAAGAAAGATGGAAGTTAGTTCATTACATTAGATCAGAGTTTTTAAAAGAAGCGCACGCTCAAAGTAGTTCTTCAAATGGAGAAGGAGATGTAGCAGGTGATTCAACTACTCAGCAAATTTCTTTTACAGGAAATTTAGCAAATGATTTAGATTTAATTTTTGATTTCTTTGATGAAGAAAATCCAAATTATGATGCTTTACCAACAAGAAGCCCTTCTGTAATTCTTAAAGGAGTTTATTTTGGACCTGCTAGTTATAAAATTACAATGTCTAAGAGTAAAGAAACATTAGAAAGTGTTGTTGCAGCATTAACAAAGTCAACAAAAGTTAAAGTTGAGTTAGCTGGGCATACAGATCATGGTTCAGAAGATGAATCTATTAATGTTAATCTATCAAAAAATAGAGCAAACGCTGTAAAAGAGCATTTAGTTAAAAAAGGAATTGCTGAGTCAAGAATTTCTGTTGTAGGATTTGGATCATCACAACCAATTGCTTCAAATGAAGATGCAGAAGGAAAGGCTAAAAATAGAAGAACTGAAATTACTGTTATAAAATAAACATTCTAATAAAAATGGAATATAAAGTATCAAATAAAGCAAAATTAACTTCAGCAATCTTAGTTGTTGTTGGTATTGTATCGTTATTAGCTGGAATATTTACGGATCATGGTCATACTGATACGAGATTATGGGCTAATTTATTAGTGAATAGTTATTTCTTTTTCACATTAACATTAGCGGCTGTTTTCTTTTTAGCAATTCAATATGTTGCAGAAATGGCTTGGGGTGTTACAACTCAACGAATTTTTCAAGCACTAATGAGCTTTATGCCTTATGCAGCAGTCACTTTAATAATTGTATTAGCTGCAAATTCTATGCATGTAGCACATCTTTATCACTGGATGGCTGAAGGGATTACTGATCCTACTCACCATCATTATGATGCTATTATCGCTGGAAAGTCTGGATATTTAAATCAACCATTCTTTTGGTTCAGAACAATTTTATTTATCGCTGTTTGGATGTTTTTTGCGAGATGGTTTAGAAAAAATTCTTTAGCTGAAGATAAATTAGATTTATCTCAAATTAGTGATGGAGTTTCTCCAAATTATAGAAAGGCTATAAAGATGTCTGTATTCTTTATCTTATTCTTTGCTTATTCATCAGTATCTTCTGCTTGGGATTGGATTATGTCTATTGATGTACACTGGTTTAGTACACTATTTGGATGGTACACTTTCTCAGGAATGTGGATTGCATGTATGATCGTAGCAGTTGTATTAGTACAATATTTAAAAGCACAAGGATTATTAAAAGATGTTAATGGAAGCCACGTACACGATTTAACTAAATGGATGTTTGCAATTAGTATGTTATGGTCATACTTATGGTTCTCTCAATTTATGTTAATTTGGTATGCAAATGTACCTGAAGAGACAATTTACTATACAGCTAGATTTGAGAATTATAAATTATTATATGTAGGTACTTTCTTTGTAAACTTTATTTTACCATTTTTTGTATTGATGTCTAGAGATGCTAAGAGAAATGTAATTTTTATTATTCCAATTGCATTAATTATCTTCTTCACACACTGGATAGATGTATTAGTTATGGTTTTACCAGGAACTATGTTTGATCATGGTCACCTAGGATTAGTTGAGATAGGGATGTTCTTAGCATTTTTAGGAGCGTTTATTTTTGTTACTTTAAGAGCTTTATCTAAAGCCCCGCTAGAAACAAAAAATCACCCAATGTATGATGAAAGTGTTCATTTGCACCATTAATAGAAATTTAGAATAATAATAAAAGAAAGTCTTTAAATTATGATGACTATAGTAGTAATAATAACAGCAATTTTAATAGTAACTGTCGCGTCACAGTTATTAAAAATCGCAGAATTAAGAGCTAAAAGTAAAGGAGAACTTATTTATGAGGTTTCTGAAAAAGCAGGTAAAACCCAAGGGACACTTTTGTTAACGTTTCTTTTTGTTTTAATGGGATTCTTTTTCTGGCAAATGTATTCTTGGTATGGTTTAAGATTACCAGATTCAGCTTCTATTCATGGAGAAAGCATTGATTTCTTATCTGATGTTACTTACATGATAATTACTCCTGTATTTATCTTAACACATATTGTACTTTTATGGTTTTGTTATAAGTATGCTTATAGTTCAAAAAGAAAAGCATTATTCTTTTCTCACTCTAATAAATTAGAAGCAATATGGACGATTACTCCAGCTTTAGTATTAACGGTATTAATCTTAATGGGTTTAACTAGTTGGAATCAGATAATGACTCCAGTTCCAAGTGAAACGGATCATGTATTAATTGAACTAACAGGACAACAATTTACTTGGACTGCTAGATATGCAGGAGAGGATAAAAAGTTAGGAAGGTCTCATGTTACTTTAATTGAAGGTGTTAATGCTACAGGTGTTGATGCAAAAGATGAAAATGCAAAAGATGATAAATTGGTTAAAGGAGAGTTTCATTTACCTGTAGGAGTACCAGTACAGTTTGTATTTAGATCGTTAGATGCAATACACAGTGCATATTTACCACACTTTAGAGCACAAATGAATTGTGTTCCTGGAATTACAACTCAATTTAACTTTACTCCGACTATTACTACAGAGGAAATGAAAGCTAAAACAGGGAATGAAGATTTTAATTACGTTTTATTATGTAATAAAATTTGTGGAGCTGCACATTATAACATGCAAATGGATGTTGTTGTAGAAAGCCAAGAAGATTATGACAAATGGTTGGCAGAGCAAAAAACATTTGTAGAGTAAAAATAGATATTTAGAATAGACTTAATTTATATAAGAATGAGTACACATCACCATCACGCAAAAGATTTTTTATTTACATACGTCTTTAGTACTGATCATAAAATGATTTCCAAACAGTTTTTAATAACTGGGTTTTTAATGGGATTTGTTGGATTATTAATGTCAACATTATTTAGATTACAACTAGGTTGGCCAGGAGAAAGTTTTCAAATGGTAGAACTTTTAATGGGTAGCTGGCAAGAGAACGGGGTAATGAGCCCTGATAAGTATTTGGCTTTAGTTACAATGCACGGAACGATTATGGTTTTCTTTTTGTTAACTGCTGGGTTAAGTGGTACATTTAGTAACCTATTAATTCCATTGCAAATTGGAGCACGTGATATGGCATCAGGTTTCTTAAATATGTTGTCTTATTGGTTCTTCTTTTTATCTTCAGTAATAATGATAATCTCATTATTTGTAGAGGGTGGTTCTGCTTCAGCAGGATGGACGATATATCCTCCATTAAGTGCACTTCCTCAAGCTATACCAGGTTCTGGTGCAGGGATGACGCTGTGGTTAGTTTCAATGTCTATATTTATTGTTTCCTCTTTATTAGGAAGTTTAAATTACATTGTTACAATCTTTAACTTACGTACAAAAGGGATGACAATGACAAGATTGCCACTTACTATTTGGGCGTTTTTATTAACAGCTGTATTAGGTGTTCTTTCTTTCCCAGTTTTATTATCTGCTGCATTATTATTAGTGTTTGATAGAAGTTTTGGAACAAGCTTTTATTTATCAGATATTTATATCGGAGGACAAGTATTAGAACATTCAGGAGGTAGTCCAATTTTATTTGAGCACTTATTCTGGTTCTTAGGGCATCCTGAGGTATATATTGTTTTATTACCAGCGTTAGGTATTACATCAGAAATTATTTCTACAATGTCAAGAAAACCTATTTTTGGTTATAGAGCTATGATTGGTTCTATGATGGCAATTGGGTTTCTTTAATTTATTGTTTGGGGA
>Ga0206123_10002762_pt1 | contig 14992 bp, 15 predicted proteins | sample Helgoland_Spring_2_FD_160086 | JGI IMG/M metagenome (GOLD analysis project Ga0206123, IMG submission 160086) | Pelagic subsurface seawater microbial communities from Kabeltonne, Helgoland, North Sea - Helgoland_Spring_Bloom_20160316_1 | ecosystem: Environmental > Aquatic > Marine > Epipelagic ...
ATATGGCCTGGATGCCGCTTTCGAGAATGATCACCATATATACAAGCGGTCGAAACTGATCAAGGGAGGCAAAGTCAAGGATTCCGGGACCCTATATATCGGAGACGGTGCCTGGGGGGTAAGGACTCGGTCGTCTGATGCCTCGGGCTTATGGTATGTGGAGAAAGCCTCGCCGACTATGCATGTGATCGAGGTGGTGATCGAAAACGATGTCCGCACCTACCGGGCGATCAATCATGATCAAAAAGTATTGGATGAATTTGTGGATCAAAGAGAATCAGGTCTGACTAAGCCCTGATTCAAATTAAGAGAAGAATAAATCTTTGCATTTTGTTTTACATTCTGTCCAACTTTTCATTACGTGATGACTAACTATGGACGAGGTTAAATATAAAAGAGTAATCCAAGGAATCTTTCTAATAAACATAGCCATTTTTCTGCTGGCAGCTTTTTATCTTACCGAATCTGATTCTTACAGCTATGTTGGCGGGGAATATTTGGATTATGTAATAAGTTTGCTTTCCTCAAGAAAGCACTGGGAAGAACCTTTCATGATTTTGCTTTGCAGCTGCCTTTTGTCAGCTGGAATATTCAGAATTTCTATTCTGCCCAAAAAAAATAAACAGGTGCAGGTAGGAAAAAATGAAGTTTCCAGTGAGGAAAAAAACGACTTGGTTTGAATCTTTCACATATGGCAAGAAAAGTGGTATTTTCATTGATACCAAGTATTCTGTGTTTCTGGGTTTGGGTTCAGGATGGTCTCCGCCTTTCTTTATGGAAAACAAGTGTCGGCGAAAAAAAAGAAATCCCCTTGGTCGAAGGAATGCCAGAGCTTGGAACTCAGACACAGATTATATGGAGAGATCAATTTGTATGTGGAATTGAAACTCCTGTACTGGGGCTCATTTTTACAGCTATCCTGCTTTTTACATTTTGCTTAAAGCGAAAAAAAAGCTGACAGACAATCGCTTTCTTTTTGTGTCCGCTCAGCCTAGGTTTTGGGGTTCTGCCATTTGCTAAACGATGCGAGTCGCGTAATTAACATGGCATTCACTACTATTAAAGTATGGCCATGCAGTTTCAATTGACGTGGGCTTTTGTTTTCAAAAATTTTCCTCAAGCGTTCTCCGAGCTTCTGGCAAATTTTTAATGTCACCTTAGTGAGCATAATGAAGTAGCTTCTCTAGCCGCTAATTTACTGGTTATTTGTTAATGTAGATTTTATTCGCGTTTAAATCATGGTCGCTGAGATCTGCTTCTAAAAGATCACGGGCGCTTGGGTATGAAAAAGAACAAATCTCAACAATAGAGGAATCCTTCGTTTTATATCCTGCCTGAGAAAGCCATTTGTGAGCTCTCCGGGTCTGGTCAGCTTGTGAGCTTTCGAGGGAATCAGTCCCTGTCATATTCTTGACAGGGGAGAACTCTTCAAGCCTTTCTGCTTCGAGAATTAAAGGTTTTTTAGCAAAAGGCAGAGCATCAAAAACAAAAGTTTCAAATTTGATGGCATTGGGCTTTTCAGGATTAACCAGATCTCCGTTTTCCGTTATGAAAGGTACTTTCTTCTCCGCCCGGTGATAGGGTAGATTAATTTTGCCACTGGCAAACTGCTCGATAAAATCCCGTCGTAAGATATGGATTGCCGGGCTTCCCGCTCTGTATTTGATCCGCCCACATGTTTCTTTTTCCAGTGCCTTTTCCTCGGAAAGGTCGGAATATTCTATGATCGTAACCCGTTCACCTATCGCAACAAAGTTACCCAGTTTTTCGAATGGCCCTGTCTTGGTGAGAGAACGGCTGGACATGTCGGATTTATCTAGATCATGCAATCCAATGAATAGGGGGTTGATCGCACTAACCAATGGATTATCGACCTGGAAATAGGAAATATGCTCGATTCCTTTATCTGCCATGTCCGCAATCGAACCTGAATCAATCAAGGCTTTAAGGGAACCTCCATGTCCGTTTGGCGAAAAGGCGAGACTGTCTTCAGATGTACGCAGAAGGTTCCCATTGAAATCTGTGGCAGGCATTACACCCTGGGCAAAGAACTTTATGTTTTCTTTGCCCAGGCGGTAATAGTCATTTTCTTCAAAATGTGCGTGCGTTTCCTCCAAGTTTAAAGGGCTGCACATAATATACCATGGGATGGTTACCTCATACTTTTTAGACATTCCAAGTATTTGCTCAGCGAATAATTGGAAGAGAGTTTTCTTTTTGACGGGGCTTACCGGGAGGGTTCCTTTGGGGCCATTATATCCAAGCCTGGTGCCTTGCCCTCCGGCGACTGTAAAGGTGGCGGTCTTACCATCCCTAATAAGCTGTTCGCCGTGCTCATAGGCTTGCTCATATCGGGCTTGCTGTTCGGGGCTTTCTGGCAAGATCGGCAGATAAGAAGCCGGTCCATATTCACGGGGTATGCCGGTTTCCCCAGAAGATGAAAGGCATTCATCCAGGGCTTTCTTTAATTCACTCCAGTCAAGATTTTCAAGTTGTGTTGCAAGTTTGGGACTTTGTTTGGCAAATTCCGCCATTACTTTTTGGTTCTTTTCAATAATATCCATGAGTGGGAAATTGTTAGTCAGAAATTGTCTTTGTGGCAAATTGGAATCTTTTGAATCTGAAAAACAACCGTTAAAGGAATAAGTACATTCCTGTATTACATCTATCTAAAAAACTAAAGATGATGGCTTTCAACCAGTAAGAAATCATTTTATGGGTTGATCAAAACGGGTGGGTTAGCCTTACTTATTCTGATGACCTCACTAATTGATGAAGCGATTGCGAGACTTCGTGAAAAAGGATTACGAATTACCGACCAGCGTAAATCAATTTTAAGGGCTTTGGCTGAGGCAGAAGCCCCGATGTCAGCAGAAGAGGCCCACGCAGCACTTGTGAATGAAGCTTGCGATTTGGTCACCGCCTATCGATGCCTAGACCAATTTGAGAAGGCTAAGATTGTAGAACTAGGGGTACGAGAGAATGGGACAAAGGTTTATTGCCTGGGCCATGGCCAGGGTCACCATCATCATCTTACCTGCAGAGGTTGCGGGAAGACTGAACGGATTGATATTTGCATGGGAAAGGAATTAAATGAGATTGCAGCTCATTTTGGTTTTGTTGAACTGAGTCATGTGATGGAGGCATTCGGTGTATGCCCGAAATGCAAATGATTCTTCGGGGGGCCTCGGTAAATAATTTTTTATAGAGGAATACATATTTCTTGCCTTGAAACCTGTTCCTTGTTGGAGTCGTTACCTTTATGAAGATTTCCCTGAGAATATTATGCTTTTCCTGTTTGTCGGTGTTTTCCGCATCTCTTCTGGCAGTGGATGAAGAGCGTAAAATTCGCCAAGCTATGCCAGGGGAATTGCAGACGGTGCCCTCTAAGAAATTCAAGGCTTTGGTTTATTCCAATTCGAGTGGGTTTAAGCATAAGTCCATCCCTACCGGGGTAAAAGCGTTGAAAGTAATGAGCGAAAAGACCAAGCTATTCACCGCGGATTTTACCGTTACTACGGAAAAGTTTACCCCCGAAGGTTTGTCTTCCTACGATTTGCTTATTTTCAACAACTGTACCCGTGTGCAAAAAGCATTTACGAAGAATGAGCAAAGGCAGGCCATCCTTGATTTTATCAAACAGGGGAAAGCTTTTGTAGGTTTTCATGCCGCCTCTGATGGCGGAACCCCGCAGTGGAAAGAGTACACAGAAATGATTGGTGGTTGCTTTGCGGGTCATCCCTGGAATGCAGGTGGGAAATGGCCTTTTATTGTGGAAGATCCTGATCACGCGGTGAATCAAGCCTTTGCGAGCAAAGAATTTTCTTTTTCGGATGAGATTTATCAGTACAAGGACTACAACCGATCGAAATTGCGGGTGTTGGTCGGTTTAGATGCAATCAAGTCGGGCAAGGAAGGGAATTCCCCCACCAACGATTATCCAGTCTCCTGGGTTAAGTCTTACGGGAAAGGCCGAGTTTTTTATTCCAATTTTGGTCACAACAAAGCTTCTTGGTGGACGCCCTTTCTTTTGCAACATTTCCTCGATGGGATACGATGGTCTTTGGGCGACCTGCAAGGCTCCTCTGAAAGCCTTTCCCAACCTTATAAAATTTAACCATACTCTCTTAACCTCAAAAAATATGAAAGAAATTGAACAAGTATCACGACGAAAGTTTATCGGATCCAGTGCCCTTGCCGGAGTAGCGGCAAGTTTTCCCTATGTAGCCAAAGGGGAAAATCTGCAAAGCGATACCATCCGGGTTGCAGCCATAGGCCTGGGTGGACGTGGCACGGGTGCAATTGGGCAAATACTTGACGCTCCCAAAGATTTGGAAAAAGAAAAAGGTATTCGCTGCAATACAAAACTCGTGGCGGTTGCTGAAGCTTTTCCTGAAAAAGCTGCAGGTAAAATCGCAGGATTTAAAAAGAAGTACGGAGAAGACAGAATTGATGTAGAAGGTAGAATTTTTGGAGGTCTTGATGGTTATAAGCAGGCCATCAATGAAGATGTGGATATGGTTGTGATTGCAACGCCCCCAGGTTTTAAACCCCAGCAGTTTGAGTACGCGGTAAATCAAGGGAAAAAGGTTTTTATGGAGAAACCTGTTGCGAGTGATGTTACCGGAGTGAGGCGTGTTTTAGAATCAGCCAAATTAGCGAAAGAAAAGGGACTTACTGTCGGTATTGGTTTGCAAAGAAGGCATGAAGATCGCTTTAAAGATAATGTTCAGCAACTTCAGGACGGTGTTATTGGTGATATCAACCTTCTCCGTGTCTATTGGAATGGCAATTCTATCTGGCACCGTGCAAAACAAAAAGGAATGACTGAGATGGAGTACCAAGTTAATAACTGGTACCACTTTACTTGGGCGTCCGGGGATCAAATATGTGAGCAGCATATTCACAATTTAGATATTGGGTGTTGGATCAAAGGGATGTATCCAGTCAAGGCAAATGGAATGGGAGGCAGTGAGATGCGTATGGGTGGAGATAGAAAACTATCTCAAATCTTCGATCATACTTTCGTGGAGTACACTTTTCCAGATGGTACAAAAATGTACAGCCAAGGGCGGCATTTGAAAGGTGGATGGTCACATGTAGCCGAGTATGCCCATGGATCGAAAGGAACATGTTCAGTCGCTAGGTTTATTGAGCCATTTGAAGGTGACCCTATTCGCGTATCTGGTTCTGGAAATGGTCACTATCAAGAACAGAAAGACTTGATAGAAACCTTACACAAGGGAGAATATTATAATGAAGCGGAGTATGGTGCTATGAGTACTTTTACTGCTATTCTAGGAAGAGAAGCATGTTATTCCGGTAAAGAAATTAATGCGGATGAGCTTTTGAAAAAGGGTAGGGACTATGCTCCCGGTATCGATGACTACACTTTCAGTACTACACCTCCAGTAGTGCCAGGAGAAGATGGGGAATATCCTGTCCCGGCTCCTGGGATATATCGGCCTTTTGCGTAATGCAGGGCTAATAAAAACCTCCCGGGAAACCGGGAGGTTTTTTTTACTCTTATTCTTACCAAAATAAAATTCAGATTATTATTCTCTTTCCATTAATCTTGTTTAGAAATTTTAATTCAATAAGATTGGAAAAGACTCAAAAATTTAAGAGAAACTTTTGTCGATATGATTCTTTCCGACCAATCTATTTTACAAGCCATTGAAACTCGAGATATTGTTATTGATCCTTACGATCGTGAGTGTTTGGGGACCAATAGCTATGATGTTCACCTTTCCAGACACCTCGCGTGCTATGTGGATGAGGTTATTGATGCCAAAAAGCACAACCAAGTTGAACATTTTGAGATTCCAGAGGATGGTCTCGTGCTCCAACCCGGTAAGACATATCTTGGATCTACTCTAGAGTATACCGAAACCCGAAGTTTTGTTCCCTTTCTTGAGGGTAAGTCAAGTGTGGGGCGATTGGGTATCGATATCCACGCAACGGCAGGTAAGGGAGATGTCGGATTTTGTAACCATTGGACATTGGAGATTTCAGTATCACAGCAAGTTAGATTATACGCGGGGATGCCCATAGGCCAATTAATTTACTTTGCGGTGGAAGGGGATGTAGAAGTTGATTATCAGGCAAAATCTTCTGCCAAGTATAACCAGAGAAGTCCCAAGCCAGTTGAGTCAATGATGTGGAAAAATAACTTCTAAGTGAAAGAAGAACCTCTCCATCGTGAGATTGTTGAGGAACATGCGGGCAATCCTCAATATTACCAAAAGCTTGTTAGCTTTTCACATACTTGTAGTCATTGTAGCCAGCAGACAGGAAATATTTGTACTATTCAATTACTTGAGCAGGATGGATTCATTGCAGGCATTGGTTGTCAATTGCAAGCTTCTGCTTTGGCCACCGCTTGTGCGTCGTTAATGGCATGCCATGTACGAGGTCTGCCAGTTTCCAAGACCAAGGTTTTAATCCAGCAAGTACTCCAGTATGTTGAGTGCGAAGAGGGGCGCAGCTTGCCGGGTGACTTGTTTGTATACGAATCAATTCGTCTTTTTAGTGAAAGACATGACTGTGCACTACTTGGGTGGCGCACTTTAAAAAAAGCACTGGGAAGCTAGTCTCTAAAAAGAGCGGCCTCGGGATCCACGGCCATAAGGATTTTTGGATCCATATTGATTCCATCCTTGAGAGAAACCCCGCCCTGGGCCAAAGGAAGAGTGTACGTTTACTAGTTCATAGCGGGAATCATCGATTTCTTTAATGAAACGACTTTGCATAAGCCGCACTGGTGTCCCCTTTTGATTGGAGAGCATAGGGAAAACCAAATGCAATGATTTTTCCGCCCTTGTTGTTGCAACATAAAAAAGTCTCTTTTCCTCCTCCATATCGCTTTCCCCGTCAATTGCCCGCTTACTAGGGAACATGCCATCAGCTAGGCCAATCAAAAATACATGAGGGTACTCTAAGCCTTTCGACTGATGAATCGTCGATAATCGTAAGCACCTTTCACCTTTTTGCACCACTCGATCACCAGATTCTGAACTGAGTAAAACGAGTTGCGAGAGCATCTCAGCGATACTTTCAAATTTTGTCGCAAAATCGATTAAACTTTCTAAATCTTCTTCTCTTCTTGGCCAATTTTCATAAGTGGCACGCAGGTAGTCTTGATACCAACCACCAATTGCACCTTCCACGATTTGTGCTGGTGTCGCAGTAGCCGTAAGTATAGCAATATTTTTGAGTGTTTCTACAAGTTCTTTCCAGTCTTCTTTTGCATCCTTGGGAACTTTGGATATTACCTCTGTTGAATCTAATGCGTCTACGGTCGCACACTGATTGGCGCTGGCATGTTTTTGGGCAAGGGTAATAAGTTTGGCAGCTGTTTTTTCTCCAACTTTTGGAAGTAAGCATGCAAAGCGAAAGAAAGCAGTGTTGTCTTTAGGGTTAGCGACGAAGCGAAGTTGAGCCACAAGGTCCTTAACATGAGCTTGTTCGAAAAACCTCATCCCACTTGTGATGACAAATGGGATTCCTCGTCTTGATAGTTCAACCTGTAGTTCCATGGCGTGAAAATGTGCCCTGTAAAGGATGGCGACATCATCATAGTGTACGCCTGAGTCGTACAAGGATTGTACTTTTGAGAGAATGAAGTCTGCTTGTTGATAAGCATCCATTGTGGGAACAACGACGGGGAGGTCTTGGTGCGGCCTTGATGGTTTTAACTCCTTGGAAAAACTGTCTTCTGTTGATCTGCTTTTGAGAATATCGTTAGCTAAGTTTAAAATTTCTGGCGAACTTCGGTAATTGGTTTCAATTTTAAAAATCTTTGTGGAAGGATGCCTCTCTGGGAAACTAAGAATTTGGTCTAAGTCTGCCCCTCTCCAGGTGTAAATGCATTGGGCATCATCACCAACAGCCATGATTTGGTGATTGGCTGCAATTTTGTCTACAATCTGAGCTTGTAGGCAGTTAACATCTTGATATTCATCGACCAGAACATGAGAAAAGCGAGATTGATAGTAAGAAGCAGCTTCGGGGTTGGTTTCTAAAACTTCTAGCCAATAAACGAGTAAGTCATCGTAATCGGCTAATCCTCTTTGCAATTTTATAGCCTGATAGTGGTGAGCAAAGGATTCAATTTTGGCTTTTAGTTCGGCATTACTCGGATAGCGTCCCCTCGCTACTTGGACGACATCGGTCATGATATTTCTGGCAAAGCTTATGATTCCCTTAATTGGTTTAGCTTTAGGGTTTTCTTTTGCCTTAAAAAAATCAGGGTCCAAATCTCGAATGATTTCGTTCAACAAAGAATCAGAATCCCCATCGTCTAGAATGGTGAAACTTTTGGGTAAACCAATGGAGTCACCAAATAAACGAAGGACCTGTCCGCCGACATGATGAAATGTACCGCCTAAAAATCGGTGGGCACCAATCCCAGTCAGCTCTTCCACGCGTTCTAGCATTTGCTTGGATGCCTTATTAGTGAAAGTAAGGAGAAGGATGGCTTCCGGGCTAACGCCTTGAGAAAGGAGGTAGGCAACTCTGTAAGTGAGGGTACGGGTTTTCCCCGAGCCAGCTCCGGCTAAGACCAAAGCTGGACCATCTGGTGCGGTGACAGCTTTAAACTGATCTTGGTTGAGCTCTTTTTGAAAATCAATAGCAGGCACTGCACTGGAAACCTTGGGGGGAGCCCCAAAGATATCATCTTCTTCATCTTCGTAGTCGTACACAGGAAATAGGTATCAACTTAATTTTAAGATTCGAGCAAGGTTATTCAGAAATTGGAGTAAAAGTTGGAGCTAAATGATCTCGGTGCACAACCTCCAATTGATTTTTCCCTGGATAAAGGGCCATGATTTCTTCGTTCTGTAACCCTTTGATTGCAAGTAATTCTTCGGAATCGAAACGAGTAATACCTTGGGCAAAAATCTTCCCATCTTGCGTGGAAATTGAAATTACATCAGTCTTTTTAAATTTTCCTTCGACGGTACACAGCCCCCATGCAAGTAAACTATCTCCTTGTTCCGTAACCGCACGGTAGGCTTCATTATTGACAACTAAAGAACCACAAGCCTTCGGGAAAAAAGCAAGCCACTTCTTTCGGTCTACAAGATTTAGCCCCGCCGGTGCAAAAAAAGTACCTACAGCCTTACCTTTGAAGATTTCATTTAGGTTTGCAGGTTGCTCTCCACTTCCTATAAAGACAGCACAGCCTGATTTCGTAGCTATTTTAGCTGCTTCTATCTTGGTAATCATTCCACCAACTGCGGTTGGGCTGTTAGTACCTTGAGCCATTTGTTCGATGGAAGGGGTTATTTCAGCGATAAATGGTACCAGAGTGCCAGCATCTTTGTGGGTCATTAAGCCCGTAGCTGTGGAAAGAATAACAAGCATTTCAGCCTCACTTAAGGAAGCAAGAAGCGCTGAGAGTACATCGTTATCACCAAATTTTATCTCTTCATCACTTACAGAGTCATTTTCATTTACAATTGGAACAACTTGGTGATGAAGTAATGCAAGTAAGGTTTCTTTAACCTTTTCAGATCTTCCCTGTTGGTTGAAGTCTTCGCGGGTAAGTAATACTTGAGCGGGAATCATCTTAACTTCACTAAGAGCCTCCGTCCATGCATTCATGAGCAAACATTGACCAATAGATGCACAGGCTCTTAATTCTGCCATCTCTTTTGGTCTAGACTTGTAACCCAGCTTACCCATGCCAAGCCCAACTGCACCCGAGCTAACGATGATGACTTCAACTCCTTCTTGCCGAAGCTGTAAGATACCTCGTGCGAGGTGTTGGAGCCGGGCTTGATGGATATTACCATGTCCCGCTGATAAGATTCCCGTTCCTAGTTTGAGAACGATTTTTTTCATCAAAAGAAAAAAAGATCGAAAAATTTACTAACTCAGGTGGGCAGACAAAAGAAGAATTAAACCGTGCGCAAGTCTTCTTCCTTCGACGATAGTGCACGGTTTATCTTATTAACCGAGTCATCTGTAATTTTTTGAACTTCCTTTTCGGATCTTTTAAAATCGTCTTCTGGTAATCCGTCTTTTTGTGCTACTTTTAGTGCATCCATCGCTTCCTTTCTCGAGGCACGAATACCGATGCGGCTGTTTTCCGCAAAGCCTTGAGCCATTTTGCAAAGTTCTTCCCGGCGTTCACCGCTTAATTCTGGCATTGGCATACGGATGAGTTCACCATTAACGATAGGGGTGATTCCTAGCCTTGCATCAATTAAAGCTTTTTCAATCGGTTGTGCGGTAGATTTATCCCAAGGTTGGATTTGAATAGTTCGAGCATCGGGAGTGGTGATCGCAGCAACATCTCGAAGTTTCATACTAGATCCGTAAACATCAACAGTAATATTTTCGACCATCGAAGGGTTTGCTTTACCCGTGTGTAAGGTAGAGAATTCATGAGTGACATGATCGATTGATTTGTTCATGTCTTGATTCATTTTTTTGAAGATAGGTTCTGTTTCCATGACTATATTTCTGGTAGATTGTTTGTGGTTTATGCTCAGAAAGTAATCAGCGCACTGTTGTTCCGATAGTTTGACCAGAAACGGCCGTTCTGATTGATTGCTCTTTTTCTAGGTCAAAAACAAGGATTGGCATTTTGTTGTCCATACAAAGAGAAAAAGCGGTAGAGTCCATAACCGACAGTCTTTTTTCTAAGCATTCCATATAAGTTAATGATTGATACTTTTTGGCGTCATTGAACTTATGAGGGTCTTTGTCATAAATTCCATCAACCTTTGTCGCTTTGAGAATAATTTCGGCAGATATTTCGCTCGCCCGCAAGGCAGCGGTTGTATCTGTGGAAAAATAGGGATTTCCTGTACCCGCGACAAAAATTACGATGCGACCCCGTTCTAGATGCCTGATCGCTCTTCTTTGGATGTAAGGTTCTGCGAGTTTGTCCATGGGGATCGCACTTTGTACGCGCACCACGGCCCCCATTTTTTCAAGGCGGTCCATGATCGCCAAACCATTAATGACGGTAGCAAGCATACCCATGGAATCTCCAGTTGTTCGGTCGATCCCCTTATCGCTTCCCTGTAAGCCGCGAAAAATATTTCCTCCTCCCACCACAAGCCCGATTTGTACTCCCATATCAGCAACCGCTTTAATTTCAGCACATATTTTTTCTAGGGATTGAGCATAGATAGGTTCTCCTTCTTTTCGGCTACCTAAAATTTCGCCACTAATTTTTAAAATGATTCGTTTGAATTTAGATTTTTCCATGTATTAAATTTCTTACTTCCATATCTCTTGACTTTAGACTGGCTGGTTTCATAATGTTTTATGAGCTAGCCTGGTGGTGTAATGGTAGCACAGGAGTTTTTGGTACTCTCAGTCGGGGTTCGAATCCCTGCCGGGCTGCCACTTTTCTAAAATTGCTAAAAAGCATAATTAGTTAGAAGGTGGTGGCAGTTCAAATGGATTGAATTCTTGTTCTGTTGCAGTGGGGGGTGGCGTATTAAAGACATTACCCAAAGGAACGGATGTATCGTTTTTATCTAAATCTTTGTTGAATGGAGCAGGTGGAGGTAAGGGAGCAAAATCAAAGGGATCCTTTGGCTCTTTTTTGTCTGTTGCTTTATTATCAAAAGGATTTGCATTGGTTGCCGGGGAAGGAGGAGCATCAAAAGGATTAAAACCATCTGCTGGTGAAAGAGGAGGCGGAGGTGCTATGTTTCCTTCTTGATTAACCGGTGATGGAAGCGGCGATTGGTCAAACGGATTGAAGTCATCAACCGGAGGAGGCGGCGCTTGTCGTGGACTATTCTTTTCCGTAGGCTTCGGTGAATCCACTGTAATCGGAGGTAGAGGAGGGGGGGGCGGAATTGAATTTGATTTCGTCTCAACTTTCGGAATTACTTGTTGAGTTTGTGCCTCATTTACAGCTTTAGGAGGTAGAGGGGGAACTGGAGGCAGGTTGTCACCAAATGGACTCAGTTCCACTTGTTTTGTGGCTTTGGGTATACTTTTCCCGGTCGGCTTTTTGGGGGTTGCGGGTTTTAAAACTGGGGCCGGGGTTGGCTCAGGGGGAACAACAGGTGGAGGTGGAGGGAGTTTCTCCAAACTAGGAACAATTTCATCTGAAGGTATTGCACTTGGTTTGGCCGGTTGTTTAGGGATTTTAATTGTTGGAATATTTGGCTGCTCTTTGACAATTTTTGTTTCCAGAGGCTTTTCAGTTGGAGGATCGATGGTTTTAGCACCTGGTGTCTGATTTACTGGAATGACCGGGGATTCATTTACTAAATTAATAACATCAGTATTTTTCTCAGATATATCTTCCTCAGTTTGAATTCGCTGTCCAGTTAAGAGATTTTGAATCGGAGCCCCATCAACAAAACGGAGTTCTGAAATCTTTTTCCCCTTTGGATCCCATTCAGTGCAAATGCCATGTTCCTGATTGTTTTTGAAATTGTAATCAAACTGTTGCTGACCATTGGGGAACCACCCTTTGGAATTTCCTTCCATTTTATCATCTGTAAACTGAGCAATCAGTCTCTGTTGCCCAGATTCGTACCAAATGGTTCGGAGCCCATGCTGTTTATCTTTTTGGTAAAAAAGACCAAGCTTCCTTTGCCCTGACTGATACCACTCTGAGGATGGGCCTTCGCGCAAACCATGCCTGTAGATGGTTGAAGACTTTTGGGTGCCATCCAAGTACCACTCATTAGCCTCGCCGTGAGGGGATCCATTTCTCATGACAATCTCTAGGATTTTTTGTCCATTGGGATGCCATTCAGTTTTGGGTCCATTCAGCTTGCCATTCTCGAAGGTCTCTTCGCGTAATAATTCTCCTGTAATTCTATATTCAGATGACAGACCGTGCCTGCTACCATGCCGATAATTAATCGACCTTCTTTTTCGCCCATTGTAGAAAAACTCAACAGTTTCGCCGTGCTTTTTACCATTTTGCCAAGAGGAAACTGATTTTGTTGGGCTTTGCTCAAAGGTTTCAATCGCTTTACCGGTAAATAACTTAGCATCTCTGCTTGCATTACCATCATTTCCTGTGCTTCGGACTAATCCTTCTTGGTCAGAACTAAGCCAGTGGAGCATGACCGTATTTTCAGGACCAGCTGTGCGAGTGGGGGAAGTACTTACGCAAGAGGAAAAACAACCCAAAAGTAAAAGAGTGAGAAGTGGGAATAAAATCTTTTTCATCACAATAAGTAATGAACTTCGAGAAAGTTTGTGGCAAGTGGTTTTTATTTCTTCGGTCAGCGAGATTTAGTTCAAATCTTACCTTTAGTTCCCTGTGGAAAAAAATATTACTGATATGAAGAGAAAAAAGTGTTTAATTGAATACAGGCAGAGATATCTAATTACAATTCATTGTAAAAAAGAAATTCTTCGAGTTCGCGTCTTTGTTTTTTGGTCGGCTTTCCCTTGGTTTGCATTCTAAATCTTTTAGATTCTGCCTCTGCTTCTAGGTATTTTTCTGGGGGAGTTAAGTCTTTAAAGAATTCTTTCGATTTGACCGCAGAAACTCTTTGCGTGAGAAGTTCGATTACCTGGATAGACAAGAGCAACGGTCCTTTTCTTAGCTCTATCAAATCTCCCTTTTTTATTTCTTTTGAGGGTTTTGCTTTAACCTCATTTACTTTAATTTGATTTCCCTTGCATGCATCAGTTGCGTAAGACCGAGTTTTGAAAAACCGTGTGTGCCACAACCACTTATCAAGCCGCATGCTTTCCATACACTACTCTTTGGATGCAGAGATTCTAATATCGAGTTGAATTTTCTTTTTTGTTTTTAAAGTTATTGTAAGGTTTTTTCTTTGTTGATCGGGTAATTCAATCTTTTTTATATGCTTTGATTTAATCCCCGCTTTATTCAGGACATAAGGTAGGAAATTTAAAAGTTCCGGTGAATAGTCAGCAAAGTCAGGGATAAGAAAATCACGCTTGGAAAATTTGAGTCCAGCCAAAATTAAAAGATATCTCTCCTGATCACTCAACCCAAGCCCGAGGGCAATTTTATTAACGGTTTTGGAACCAGCGGAACGAATGCCATTCTCGACATCATTCACAATTGAAGTTGCAACCCCGCTCGCCTTTGCTAGCTGTGGTTGAGTCTGACCTGCTTTGGAGCGGAGTACTTTGATTTGCTTCCCGAATTGTTTTTCATTACTCATTCAACCATTCTTGATGGCTGTGCTCTTAGAGGCAAGCCTATGTTTTTATTACTTACGGTTTTTTGAGAATTTTTGCTCTGTAAAGAATGGGAGCTGTGTTATTCCCCTCGGTTACAGTCCGGTTTTCATCTCTGGCTAAAGGAGTGAGTTGTAAAAGAAATGCATCATTGTTTACCATATCACTCACAAGGGTAGGGTGACTCTCCAAGTTTTTTTCTCTCGGTGGATTTTGTGTTGGAGTGGATTTTTGGGTGGTTTCGGGATTGAGTGAGAAGCTATCCACAGAATGTTCAATTTTATCTTTGTATTTCCATAGCAGCAAAGCAATCGAGACCAAGCAACCAACGAGGAGAAAGTAAACCCACCATGGAGTTTTCTTGATTTTTGGGTATGCAGGCTTTTCCCCCTGAATGGTTTCATCCCACTCTTCCCATTCTCTTATCGCTTTACGCCGTTCAATAATAGAACCAATAATAATAGCGAATTCATAAAGCACATAAAGAGGGATCGTTAAGATACATAGGCTGACAGGATCCCCACCTGGCGTAATCAACGCCGCCGATACCATAAGGATGACCAGAACGATTTTTCTACTGTTTCGCAATTTACTGACTGAAAGGACTCCGATGCGTATGAGCAAAACAAGTACCAACGGGAATTGAAATGCAAGCCCCACCGCGAATGTCATCCAAATAACTGTACTGTAGTAGTTGCCAGCCTCGGGACGGTAAACATCTAACCCTAATACATTGAAAGAAAATTCGATGGTAAAAGCAAGGGAGACTGGAAGGATAAAGAGGTAGGTCATGGAGGCACCGGCAATAAACAAGAGGGTGGCGGCGACACAACCTGGA
>Ga0206123_10002773_pt1 | contig 14962 bp, 17 predicted proteins | sample Helgoland_Spring_2_FD_160086 | JGI IMG/M metagenome (GOLD analysis project Ga0206123, IMG submission 160086) | Pelagic subsurface seawater microbial communities from Kabeltonne, Helgoland, North Sea - Helgoland_Spring_Bloom_20160316_1 | ecosystem: Environmental > Aquatic > Marine > Epipelagic ...
TTTTCTCATATAAAGTTACATCATAACCTTCTTTTGCAAGTTTCCAAGCAGTTGTACATCCAAATATACCAGCACCAACAACTACAACTTTTTTAAATAATTCTCTATTTATTTGGTCTATAAGTTTGTTAGTAAATAAGCTAATTTCTTTATTGTATTTAAAATCAACATCTTCTTTGAAGACTCTATCCAACATCATAGTTAAAATGTCATCTTTACCAGTCAAACTAAAACCATTAATATGATGTTCTCTTTCTTCTGAATTTAAATCATATAAAAATTCAACACTTATATCGTTAAAGTTTACTCTAAAGTGTAACTTATTTTTTAAATCGATTGGATTTATACTATAAACTTCTAAATACTTTGTATACTTGTATAATGTATATATATCGTGATAAGTTAATCGATATAATATATCTTTTATATCACCACCACCATTCTTTTTTCTCTCTATTAAGTTATGTTCCATTATAGTAAAATCATATTCTCTGTAATTCTGAATATCATCTACATATAATTTAACATTTCTCATCTCGGCTAATCTGTAAAGTTTTTCTGATTGCTTATATGTTGGTGTAAGTGGTTTTTCACAAAATACATTTACACCGAACCATAAACAATTCTTAACTATTTCATAATGAGTTTTATCAGGTGTAGCGACAACAACCCAATCTACATCATCTAACTTAGACATATAGTTATCTTTACTTGTACATATAAATTCCACATCAACTATTTTTTGAAGTTTATCGTGAAGCACTTTACCCCATTTACCATAACCTATTAAACCAACTTTAATATTCATAAATATACCCTGCAGATAACTCTCTAAATTCATTAAATCTATCCATTAAATTATTTGATTGAAAGTAACCAAACATACCTTGTTCAGCATTCTGACAATACTCTGTAAGATTTAAATCACTCTTACCTTGTTTGTATGTGTGAGCAGAGTAGTGTATCAATGGACACCAATCCAACACACCAACCTTCCAATTATTATCCTCACATATAACACCAGACAACACATCTTGTCCCCAACCGTAAATCAATTCATCAGGAAATTGTTTTACCTTTTCAATAAAATCTCTGTGAAGTAGTGGAGCTTGGTAGTCAACCCATTTGACATCTCTAACCTTTGTACTATTCCAACAATGCATATACTTCCACTTACATTGACTTTCATTCTGTAATACACAAGGTGATATAATTTTATAATCACCTACTAATTCTTTTCTTAAAGACCTAACGAAATTATCACCTTGAATAACTAAGTCATTATTTAATGATAATAAACTATCGTAATCATTACTACTTAAAAAATAATCAAGAGCGATATTCAATGCACCACCAAAGTAAGTGTTTTGTCCTGTTTCATGCGTTGTGTATTTACTCTTACCATCTTCCCTTGAACCATTGTCAATCAATATCATATCATAATCATCTCTACGATGTGGATATAATGCTTCCCATAGATTGTTTGTCATATCAGGTAAATTATGATTATATATAACTACTAATGTTTTCATTTTAAATTTATATCCTTATCTTGATTGTACCAAACCATTCCAGTACCAGTCCAATGAGCGTATTTTGTAACATCTTCTTTTTCATTTTCAATTGAATCCCAAAAATCAATCATACCCGTTCTTAGATTACCATTAGATCTAAATTTTATATCATCCCAAATACAAATACCACTCCAATTAGATTCAACTAAATAATCGTGAAATTGTTTTTCTACAATACCATTGTGAACTGTGTCGTAAAGTATGAGTTTTGATTTATCAATTAATTCTTTTCCATAATTTTTATCTAAAGTTCTACCTCTAAAGTTGCTTTCAATTTTTATTATCTCTTCATCGTGATTTAAAATATCACCCTCTAAAAATAAAATATTATCTAAATCTATATCTTGATTTACTTGATAACTAATATCAATTGAAACAACATTATTTGTTTTATTTTTAGACAAAGCTAGTGCAGAACCACCCTCAAAAGTCCCTACATCCAATATAGTTTCGTTGTCTAAAAGTGTTGACATATAGGCTAATAATTTGTATTGTTCCACTCCACTCTTATCATAAAAACCATAACCACCTCGTTTATATGTGTATTTGTATTTTTCATTTAAATATTTATCAAACTCTGATAAATCAATGGCATCCAAATCTTCATTTGATAAATTAATTGTTTTCATAATAACCTCTCTTTATAGCTTTATTTTTTAAAAATTCGTCTTCTTTTTCTGAAAAATCTGATTGTAATTGTAATTCATAACAATTTTTAACTCTGTATAATGGTAAGTGAGAGTTATCAGCTTTTTGTCTCATTTGTTCTTTTGAAATATTTCTATAATGATTACAAGCTAAATATGCCCTATCAATACAATCTTCTCTTAAATTATAATACCAAATTTCTGTCTCATCAACACCAGCATAGTTATCAGTATTGTCAACACCATCAACGATGTTTATATCATAAGTTGGATTTGATGGACAATGTGTTGTTAATTTAGAAAATGCTTTTGTTTTAAATATTGATTTAACCTCTATCTTATCTAACTTACACTTTCTATGTGGCCATATTTTCATAGCCTCTTTTGGATGTGGATGTGGTTTATCGTGATTCCATCTCCAAGTCGTATCTTTTAATATCTGTTTGGGATTTTCATCTTGTCCATTAGAACCAAACATTATCCAGGGTATTTTTATTAAATCTACATCTTTAAAAGTTGTTTCTAATTCTTCTCTAATGGTTTTATCTGAATTTCTTCTTGTTGTTATAAACTCATCAGCATCAATAAACATAAACCATTCTGTTTTGTCTCTCAATACATGTTCATACATCATTTGAGCATCTATTAATTTTTCGTGATGAGATTTAAAATGTGTAGCTTCATATATGAAAACTCTTTCGTCATTCACTATATCAGGAAATGGTTGTGTTGAGTTGTCATCTAAAATATGTATTTCATCAACACCTTCTGCAAAATAATGTTTTATGAATGATTCCAAAAATAAATTTTCATTTCTCATTCTCATTAAAATAGTTAAAAAATTCTTCTTTTTATCCATTTGTTATCCCATCCAAATTACTAAAAAAGTTATACATATACATACAATAATTTTCAAGTTTGTGAGCTTCGTATAATCTTTTTTGTCCATTAACTATAATGTGTTCATAGTCTTTGTAATTGTTCAATACTTTTTCAATAGTTTCATTTAAATTAGACCAATCAGGCTTTACAGGAACATATGTTTCATTAGCAACTAACCATTTTGGTTCTGTTATCATTGAACCTAAGTCTGGCTTTATCAATAAACAACCTGCCTGAACTAATTCATAATCTCTAAAACACAACTCTCCCATACCATAAGGTGATATACCAATCTTAGACCTAAATGACACATCTAAATAATCATTGTAAGGTAAAAAGTCTTTGACTATTTTTATTTTGTTTTCAATTTTTTTCAATTCATCCCAACAACCAACTCTGTGATGAGTATATGTTGTTTCATCATTAACATCACCATAATCTAAATTAGGTGGGTGAGTACCTTGCCATATAGCACATACATCAATATCTCTACCAGTTGATTTATAAGGTTGATTCATTAATTGTGGTGGTGTTCTTTCATACAAATGTTCGTGTCCATTATTATGACCACACAATCCTATTTTTTTCCATTCTTCTTTTGATATGTCATACGACACATTTAATTTTTTATCAGAATGAACACCAAACCACCATCTACCTAAAAAAGATGGTTTAGCATAATCTTCTCTAGCCATAACATGTTTTTTCAATATCATTTTAGCGTTAGTGTTTCTAAGAACTTCTATTGAAGCCATCAATGATGTACAATCTCCACCATCAAGTAAAAAATAATCACCAGTTCTTTTAGATAAAAAATCAACTCCCTTTTCTATACTAGCCTCCAATGAACCTAATTTTCTATTTTGCCAACATCTTTTGTCTATAAATTCATAATCGTAATCATTAGAACCATCACTAACTATTTCTATTTGATAGTCTTTCAACATATCCATACTATAAGCCATAGCACTAAAAGACCTTCTCATATTACCCATCGTCAATTCATCATTGTTGTCACCAATACCACTTATTATTTTCACTTTAATCATTAATCGTCTTCTCCCAATATTGAATGTAACAAGACTTGATGAGCAGTTTCAACAACTCCATAATCGTGAGAATCTACCCAATACTTCATCATACCACCATCAAATGTGTTTAACTTATTATCCTCATCAAATCCTGATAATAAAATAAACTTAATACCAATACTTTTACAAAATACAGCACAATTAAAAACATTCATTGAATTACCCGATGATGATATTAATATAACCAATGTATCTTTATCTGCAAAATCTTTTAAGAACTCCACATAAGCTTCATCTCTACCGTAATCATTTATGTAACAAGTCAATCTTGATGGGTCTGAGAAACTAATACATCTCTTATCTAATTGTTTTGTATAATCTTGTGATATATGTGATGCTACTGAATTACTACCACCATTACCTATAATAATTATATTTTGATGATTGTCAACAATATTTTCTAATTCAGCTTGTAATATTTTTATCCTATCTATTTCTCTTTTTAATTCATTTAATTTCATTTAATTTAACTCCCAAGATTTAATACCTCTATTGTCTATGTTAATATTAATATACGAATTATTTTGTAACAAATCCAAGCTATTTTTATTTTGTTTTATTATTAACATATATCCTCCACCACCAGCACCACATAATTTATAATATACATTTTTATATTTTTTTAAAGATTTTTCTAAATTAACAATATTTGAATTAGTTATTAAATTTGATGTTTTTTTCTTTTCTTCCCAAGAATCTAAAATTAATTGATTAAAATCGTTGAATTTATTTTTATTTAAATATTTAAAACCACTTTTTACTATTTTCAATATAGACTCTCTATTACCCATATTCAAAGATTTAAGAACATCTGTTGAGCTTCTACCATTTTTAGAAATTGGAATTAAAAATAATTCGTGGTTTTTAAAGTAATCAGAAACTATTGGATTTATAGAAACACCACCGTTTAAATTAAAATGTAAATGTTTAAAACCTTTCAATCCACATCCCATTGGGTCTTGTCTACCAACCAATGGATTAAATTTTCTCTCTAATGATAACGCTAAGTCACATATTTCATAGTCATCCATTTCTATACCTTTAAATATTGATGTAGCTTTTATCATAGAAATCATAAAGGATGATGATGAAGCTAAACCGGAACCATGAGATGGTATATCTGCATTTAGTGCAACAGTCATAGGTGTTTTAACTTTAAAATGTTCTAATACAACTCTAACAAGTTCATTTTTTATATCTGAGACTTCGGTTACCGATTCTGTTTTTGCATATTGTATTAAAAATTTTCCATCATACCTTTTATTAATAGAAACATAAGTGTATAAATTTATTGGAAAATTAATTACTTCACCATAACCATACTCCTCTATGAAATCTTCTAAATCAGTAGAACCTCCAAGAAAAGATACCCTCAAAGGACAAGATGCAACAATCATCTTATTTCCAAAACTCATATATTCCCTTATCCAATTCATAATTAGACCAAACAAACCTTTTTCTATTTGGTTGTGCTTGTGCCCATTCCCACATTTTTGTTAAACCTTCTTCTAAATCTATTCTATGTTCAAACCCTAATAAATCTACTGACTTTTCCCAAGTAGACCAAGCGTATTTAGCTTCGTGTCTTTCTTCTAAATACTTTGGTTCTAAATCCGTTCCAGTGACTTTTAATAAAGTTTGACAAGCTTCATTAATAGTATATTCCTTAATACCACCAAGATTAATTATTTCACCAATACAATCATCATTCTGAGAAGCGTTCCAAAATGGTACAAGTGAATCATCTACATAACTGAATGCTCTTTTCTGTTCACCATCACCAAATATTGTTGGTTGCATTCCATTAATAATTTGATACATCCATATACCTAAAACATTTCTGTATTTATCCCAAATGTTTTGATTCACACCATAAAAATTATGTGGCCTCACGATTGTATATTTTAAACCATGTTGTTCGTATGCCACTTTCAAATCTTGTTCTACTGAAAACTTTGCTATACCATATGAATCAATAGGAAATTGTTGTAACTCTTCACTAAATGGTGGTTCATATTTGTTTCCATAAACTGACATAGAACTAGCGAACACAAATCTTTTCACATCATATTGAATACTCTTTGTAATAAGATTAGCAGATGCGATTAGATTGTTTTCATAATTATACTTTCTAATAAATGGACTTAATCCTTCAGCAGCGTAAGCAGCAAAATGGTAAACTATATCAGGTTTTTCATTTCTAAACAAACCCTCTACTTCATTTAAATCTACTAAATCAAATTTATAAAACTTAACTTTTGAATTTACATTTTCAATATAACCACCCGATAAGTCATCTACACCAATAACTTCATTATCAGTATTTTCTAAAATCCAATCAGCTAATCTTGAACCTAATAATCCAGCTATTCCAGTAATTAAAATTTTCATACTACTCTTACCTCCTCTACTAAATCAAATCCCCATTGTTCATACTCAATATTTCTAAATGGTTTTGAGTGATATTTTTGTTTCTTATCAAATTCATCTACTCCAATTTTACCAAGTTCTTTTATTCTTCTATTTTCTTCAAAAGACCTATGAGCACTTTGCATCAATCTATGCATTCTACTAAAATAAAATCTTGGTTCAATAAAGTTGTAACCATTAATATCCACACTATAATTATAAACCAAATCATCATCATCTTTACAACCAAATACTCTAAACTTACCACTGTCTTTACCAAATGGATGAGTAGAATTTGGTAATCTCATTTCGCTTCTTTCCAAAAACTTTCTTAACTTAGATGACAACACTATATCTAAATCACCATTTTTATTAACCCTACAATCTATACCCATTACAGCTAACATAGCACTATTCCCAATACTATACTCTGTTCTCGGTATTCCAAATTCATCTAAAACTCTTATAAAATTAACATTGTCTATTGGATTTTTAGTATAGCCAGGATATTTCAATTGATTCATATAAAATGGAATATAAGATTTACCATTTATCAATCTCCCAATCATAGAACACGCTCTGTGAAATCCGTGTTTAACAAATCCAACTTCAAATGGTACAGTATTATCTCTAAGAAATGATGTTATCTCCTCATCTGACATTGTTGGTAAAGATTCATAATACTCCTTAGTCATATTTTCCCAACCTAAAGCGTGATGGTCTCCTACATTGTGTCTAAACTCAGCCAACATACAATTAAAATACTGCCAATTACTTGGAACTAATTGTGATTTAGCATTATCAACATTATTTTTATCTGAATAAAACTTAACAATATCTCTTATGGTTTTTAACTCATAACCATTTGATATTATTTGTTTTCCACCACCTCCTTCATGCATTGTCATATCTAAAAAATCCTCTTCAGACAATGGTGTATAAAATATTTTATGAATATCTTTTTCCCATTGAGAATTATTTATAAACAATCCTTTTATTCCTAAATCATTGTGTTCTTTAAGTCTGTATTCATACTCATCTATATGATGAACTCCCTCTAAGTCCATTAAGCTGATTGTATCCTTGTATTTTCTCATATGTTTTTGACATAAATCGTATGGAAAATAACTTGTATCTTTAACTTTCTGTAAAATATGATTATAAAATTTTGGATAATCTTCATTAGAAATCATATCTTCTTTTTTATGAACATCACCTAAATGTTCCATCACATAACCTCTACAAACACCCTCCCAAAAAATTAAACCAACCAATGCAGGAACAGTGGTTTCATCATACAAACCCGATAATAATCCACTCACTATTCCATTTCTTTTTACATATGTTTCATTCCAAATTTTATAATAAAGTTGCGTGGATTCATCTTTAAACACCCATCTACTAAAATCTTGATTACCCCAATGTTTAGATCTCTCATAAATTGGTGTCATACTTTGAACATCAATTGTATCTAAACTTATTATTTTAATCTTGTCAATCATTCAACCTCATCTGTATAGTTACCCATTAAATAACTCATAATCGTTTCACATTGGTGAGTTATTTGTTCAAAAATATCATTTGACATTTTGTGATTTTCTTCAGCTATTCTTTCTATGCCTGGACCATTATAACCATCACCACCTTCTCTTTTGTGTTTTAATCTATCAGCTCTTGTAATCATTTTTCGAGAACCAGCCCAATGATGATAAATTAAATTCTCATAAATACCAAAATATAAAGGATGTAAATTAATTTCATTAGACCTAACTATTGGATAATAATCATACTTATTTTTCTTCATCCACTCAATAACACCACCCCACCAATTTCCACTTGGGTCTTTTATTATATTAGATAAATAATGAGATAAATCACCTTGTAAAATATGTTTAGCATTAAACAACATAAACATAGGATGAGGTATTTTATAATTAGTATCCCATTCATGTTGTGGTTCTTGACAAGAAACAAATGGATATTTTTCTAATTTTTCATCTAAAAAATCTGATATAGGTGCTATTGGAAAAGCATCAGAATCTAATAACAATACTTTGTCACCAACTTTTGCATTTTCATTAATAAATTTAAGTAACAACCCCATAGATTCTGTCCAATGTCCTTGCCCCCCTATAGCACCGTCAAACTTATCTTTGTGTTTTTCATAGTTTTCACCAAGTCTTGTGTAAACTTTGTAATCTTCAGATATGTATTTTTTTAGTTCTCTTTTTTGAATATCAACCCATTTATCTTTAAAATGAATAGTTAATATGTGTAGCATTATACATTATCCTCAAAATATTTATTAACCCAATACACAACATAATCAATATCCTCATCTTTCATATTATTATGACAAGGTAATGAAATTAACTTTGTCCATTCTGTTTCACATACAGGATATTCTCTATCTTGTTTTATAGGACCATATTTGTATAATGGTTTAAAGTGAACCGATGTATGTATTTTTTTATCTGCTAAATAATCAATTAACTTATCTCTATGTTCACTTGGAACTCTACCAACATAATATTGAACTGTTTCTGAATGTGGTGGTCTTTCAACCAATACATTTAACTCTTCATTATATCTTGATTGTACATGTCTTCTAAATTCTAAATGTTTAGGTAACTTTTTCATTTGTTCCAAACCAATAGCAGCCATAATATCAATCATATAATATTTATATCCCAACATATCAACTTGATAATCCCAAGCATAACCTGGTGTTGAACCTGATGCTCTACTCCAAGTAGATGAAACTCCAAACCAAGTTAACTCTCTACATTTATCAGCCAACTCTTTGTCATCTGTTGTTATCATTCCACCATCACCCATAGGCATTGTTTTAACAGCTTGGAAAGACCATACGGCACAATCACCACCTAATCCTGCACCTGGTGTCCAACAACTATGAGCACAATCCTCAAGTATGAATCCACCAAATACTTTTCTTAAACCCTCATAGTCAGCTAACACTCCAGCTTCATCTACAGCGATTAACAATTCACTATTTGGTTTCTTATATTTTTCTACATCTTGTGGGTCGATACATAAAGTATCTCTTTTAACATCAACTATATTGGATGTAAAACCATTCCATAATGGTATCATAGCTGTAGCGATAAATGATATAGCTGGATTAATCACATCAATACCTTTCCAACCCATAGCTTTCATAACTAAATCTTGTCCGTGTGAAGCACTTGTAACAGCTATAGCGTATTTATGTCCAACCATTTTTGCAAACTTTTCTTCAAACTCTGCAACCTTTGGACCTTTACCCCACCAACCACTTTCTATAACTTCAGTTAGTGCTGCTATTTCTTCTTTACCACCCTTTGGTTGTAATACAGGTAACATTTTTTCTCTTATATCCATTATTTCTCCTCTTTAAATGTTTCAATCATTAATACATTTTCATCATTAACCATAATCATTCTACCATCTTTACAGTGAAATTTAGTAAATTTACCTGTTTCAATTGTAGATGATTTTATACTATGAATTGTTTTTCTCTGTCCACCTTTAAAGTGAATTATTTGAGTTACATACTCACCTTCTTTGTTTACTGATGATAATAAATTAGCTTTCATTATATTCCCTCATAAAATAAATTTTGTTTTACTTGTCTATCAATTGTTTTTGGATGATAGAATGAAAATTGTTCTTCGGCTGGTAAATAAGTGTGTTCTTTATATCCTGTTAATACTTCGTGTACTTTGTTTTTCCAAAGTATATTTGGGCGATTCCTCCAAATTCTACCTTGATAATCAGGAAAGTTTACCCAACCTTTTTCGTTCACATTCCAACCCCATTTATTAATATGCTCTTGTGTAATACCATCAACTTTATTTACTCTTGGCACCCAATATAAATCTATTGTTGGATTCGCTCTTAAAACATCTTTTATATTCTTCATTAAGAATTTATGTGGTATTTCATCAGCATCTATATTAACAATATAGTCATTTTTGCACATACGAGTCAAGTAGTTTTTTTGTCCTGAGTAATCTTTTAACAAATGTCTTTGTTCAAAAGTCATTTCGTGCATTGATGTCATCACATCTAATATCTCTATTGTTTTTGGATTGTCTGAATAATCATCAAGAATTACTATCTCATCTTCTTCGTCTTTATGTTTGACTAAGAACTCTAATAACTTCTGTAATGATTTGTCTTCGTTATGAGTTAAAATACTATAACTAATCTTCATCATCTACCTCTGTAAATATTCTTATTGGTTCTAAATACACCGCACTTTTTTTAGCCTCTAAATAATCATAAGTTCTATATTGTCCTTTAATCTCATTACTTCTTGAAATTAAATCATACACTCGTGGTTTAACACCTTTAATTTCATTTATAACAAATCTATCTTTAAATTTAACTCTATAAATATTTTCTTTAGCGTTAACAGCTTCTAAATCACCAGTTTTATTCAATATATCAACTTGTCTTTTATTAAATCTAAGTTCAATCAAATTAGATTCCTCTAATTTGATTCCAATTAAGTGTTTTGTTTTTGTTCCATCTTTTAAAGTCACTGGTATTCTTGGATTTAATACTAATAAAGAATGAGTGAGTGTTCTATTTGTCGATTTAGAGTTATAACGAAATGAAATAATATCACCAGGTTTTACTCTACGCCAATTGTATGGTTGTTTTTTATTCGCCACTTGAAGCTTTCTGTTTTAATAATTCATTAACTTTTGTCATACCTTCAAGAAATAAATCATAAATAACAGCGTTGTCTGTGTCTATTTTTTTATCGTAAAAACCTCCTTGTTCATTTGGAAAGTCTTTTCTATCGTCTTCTGGTATTTCAACCATTGGAGCAAAAGCCCACTTTAACTCTTTCTTAACATTAATTGGATATAACATACCAATTGGTAATGTGATTATACTTGGAATCCAAATCTTACCTTGTTTTTCAACAGCCCAATTCTTCATATCTTCACCAAGTTTTTGAAACTCTTCATTTGTTTCTTTTGTTCCATTGAATTTAGTTGAAGTCGTATAACCACAATTAATACACTGCATTACTTGAGCTTCTTCTGTTCCAGCAACATGTAGTGCTTTTTCACCACATAAGAAACAATTGCTTATTAAGTCTTTCATACTTTAACTCCACTTGTTTTCTTTAATTTTGGAAGTTTTATCTTTGGAGATTTTGAATCACCCACTTTCTTTAATTTAGGTAATTGTAAACCAACTTGAGTTGAAACTTTATCAATATGTGGTGTAATGATTTCATCAAGTTTTTCAGTCATTTTATTTAATGTAAATTTATCTCTATTTATTTTCATTAAATTTAATGCTTTAGATTTAACATCATCATAATTTTTAAAACAATGATTCATAGCTTTATAAGCTTGAGTTTCATTTACGTTAAACCATTGTGATTCAGGAATGATTATGTCTTTCCAAACTTGAGATTTAGGAACTTGAACTAATTTACCACCCAATAACATTGAATCTTCTGATGATAAGAAATCTATTTGTCCACTCCAACCACTTGTAATAACAGGTAATCCAACCATTGAAGCCTCTAACATTGGTCTTCCAAATCCCTCACCATGTGTTAATGATACAAATGATTTTACTTTTGGGTGATTATATAATTTATTCATTTCTTCCATAGATAAAGAACCATGTAGTAAATAGACATTTGGTAAATTCCAATCTTTTGGGAACTTAGATTTAATTTCATTTATTTTTCTCAAACACTCTTCTCTATCCATTATAGAAAATGTAGCTCCACAAGTTTTTAATATCAACGCTGGTTGATTTTTTTTATTAGCAAATGATTCATAAAACACCTTAACTAACTTACTAATGTCCTTTCTATCTTCACCATAATCACCTTTACCCCATAAACCAACATGTAAGAAACAAAAGTCTTCTTTAATATCATCAACTAAATCTAATGTTAAATTATCAATTGGTTTGTAGATATTTTCATCCACACCCTCAAACAATACTTCTATTGGTTTTTCTAATCTTAACTCACCAACTTTTTGTTGCTTTCCATCTGGTGTTTGTTGCATTTTTTCATACATAGCTTTGACAAAACCATCTTTTGAATGTTCAGATGGAACAAGAACTAAGTCCATTTTGTTACAAGACTCTATCCAATTGTTTGACACTGCGTTTGTTTCAATTCCAGCTGTTATACCAATATTAAATTTACCATATCGTTGAAATTCATTTGGTATTCTGATGTCTACATATACGTCAGGTTGAGTATCCATTTTAGGTTCAGGTAATATACAATCAATAATATTTTTATCTAATTTATCATCTAAAGCATCTCTCGGTGTTTCACCCCAAGGCACGTCTAATATTTTTGTAAAAAACTTATCTAATTTTAAAAAAGAACGAACTAAATCTCTAGCGTGGTCACCATATCCACTTCTTGATGAAACAGGTGCACATATTAACATAACTTTTTTCATTACACAACCTCCAATGTATATTGTTTTTTTGGTTTCCAATTCTCAAATGTAGATTCAATGTTTTTAACAAATGATTCCGACATAAGTTCTCCAGTCATTCTACCTTCATTTAAAACAAATTGTCTACCTAACTCACCACATCTTTCCCTTTCTTCAGGACCTACTTTATACCATTCTAATAAAGACTCACCCGCATCTTCATAAAAACATCTATCATCAAAGATGTATGGTGTCAATGGTGAACCTTGACAACTTATGTTTGATGGAAATACAGGTTTAACCCATTCTCCGTGTTCTTTGTATTCACCTCTGTGATTAGAACCTAACTTAACATAATCTTCAGCAGTTAAGTATTCACCTTTTTCATTTTTGAATCCACATTGGTCTTGTAATCCACCAGTTACATTAACTACGATAACTCCACCCGTGTGTAACATCTCACAACTACCTAATCCAAATCCTTCATTGGAAGCCATATTGATATAAACATCACACGAATTATAAAGGTAATTCATTTCTTCATCAATGAAAGCACCATTTGGATGATTGTCGTGTGTGAATATCACTGGATATTCAGGTAAAAGTGTTTTACAAACAGCTTTCATATCAGTTCCATTTTCATCACTTGGAGCTGCGTGCCAAACAAATACACATTCTTTTCTTTCCTCAGGTGTAAGTTTGTCCATCATATGTTTGTAAGCTAAAGCAACATCACCTGGTGATTTTCTTCTGATATTTCTATTTAAATAAAGAATTTTATATTTATATTTATCTAATCCCATCTTCTGTTCAAACTCTCTGAATTTAGTGTCACCTTTGTCTTCTATCTTAAATATTCTTTTATCAGTTATTCCATGTGGAACATAATCAGTTTGCCAATCTTCATAACCATACTTAGATAATATTCTTTTGTTTATACCATAAGTTTGTTTTGATATTGACATTAACATATCTGAACTTCTGTAAAAGTTTGTATTGTATAATGGGTCTGGTAAATCATCCCAAATGTTGTAATACATAATAGGAATGTTTTGTCTTACTTCGTGTTCCATTTGATACAACCAAATCCAAAATCTTGGGTCTGTGAAATGTATTATAGCATCTGGTTTTTCTATTTTAAAAATCTCTCTTAACACATTAGGATTACCATAACCTGACATTGGATATATTTTTAAATATGCATCTTTTACACCATATTGGTCTCTAGCAGCTTGACTCATATCTATGATTTTACCTTGTTCGGGATGTTTTACAGCTCCACCTAATTGAACCCAATCATATTTATGTAATGTTCCCATTACAAATTCTTTTGATTGAGTAGCTATTCCACTATGCATTCTTAAATCATCTGACAAAAGTAGAATCTTTTTTTTCTTTGATTTTTTTAAATTATTTGAATCTACCTTCTTCAATTTTGGAAGTTTTATTTCGCTCATAACCTATTTTCTCCTGTTTAAAAGTTGCTACCACTTACGATTAAATTATCGTATGTTTCAATTTCTTCTCTAAATTTCTCATCTTGTAAAAATCTATCTACTGAACGATTTGTTAGTTTTTGTAAAGTCATCTTTGTGTTGACAGTGTTCAGTTTGAATTTCTCATATAGAGATTCTAATATTTTTACAGATGTTAGTTTTGTATTTTTCATAATATTTCTCCATCGTATTTACATATATAAATATATAGATATATAAAAAAACTATGAAATAATTATTCTTTTTTTATTTAATTTTTTTGCGTATTCTAAAACATTCTTTGTACCATTAGCTTCCACTCCTTCTGGAATGAATGCTACGATGAAATCTGATGTTCCAGCTATAATCTTGTTTCTTGCAAAAAAGTTTTTCATATTGAAATCTTTACCATATCTTGATGATGGCATTGTACAATATAAATTGTGT
>Ga0206123_10002775_pt1 | contig 14959 bp, 14 predicted proteins | sample Helgoland_Spring_2_FD_160086 | JGI IMG/M metagenome (GOLD analysis project Ga0206123, IMG submission 160086) | Pelagic subsurface seawater microbial communities from Kabeltonne, Helgoland, North Sea - Helgoland_Spring_Bloom_20160316_1 | ecosystem: Environmental > Aquatic > Marine > Epipelagic ...
GTTAATGACGGAGATTTCATTCTTGGTAACTAAATAAGGTCCAATTGGTCCATAAGTATCATGTGATTTTCCTTTAACCCATTGTCCCATTTTTTTAAGTTGCCACTCTCTTTCACTCACATCGTTTACTAAACAATATCCAAGAATGTGATTTTCAGCCTCTTTTTCACTAATATTTTTAGTGTCTTTTCCGATAATTATTCCCAATTCTACTTCCCAATCAAGCTCTTTTGAATCTTTTGAAATTTCAATATCATCGTTAGGACCATTAATTGAGCTTGTCGCTTTCATGAATACAATAGGTTCTGATGGAGCATCCATACCAGATTCTGCTGCATGGTCAGAATAATTTAAACCAATTGCTACAAACTTTCCTGGCTTATTAATACAAGCTCCTATTCTCTCAGAATTTGAAATTTCAGGTAAACTTTCTAAATCTATACTTTCTAATTTTTTAATAGTTTCAAAATTTACAGTATCTGAATTTAAATCAGTAATATGAGAACTTAAATCTCTAATTTTTCCATTTTTATCTAATGCTGCCGGTTTTTCTTTTCCTTTAACACCTACTCTTAATAGTTTCATAATTTTCCTTTTCTTAATTTATTAAATTGAAATTCCACCATCAACAGAAATTGTTGTTCCTGTAGTAAATGTTGCATCGTCTCCAGCTAAATAAACTGCTACAGCAGCTATTTCTTCTGCTGTTCCTAGTCTTCCCATTGGTTGTCTTGCTATAAAATCTTTCTTTGCTTGTACCGGGTCCGGGCTTTGATTAACTCTATCTTGCCAAGAAGGTGAAAATACTGTCCCTGGTGCAATAGAATTGCATCTAATATTTTGTTTTACAAAATCTGCAGCTATTGATTTAGTTAAGCCAATTACTGCTCCTTTTGTAGTTCCGTAAACAAATCTATTTGGAAAACCTTTAAGGCTAGAGGCGCATGACGAAACGTTAATTATACTTCCACCATTTTGCTTAACCATTAAAGGTAAAATTGCTTTACACATTTGATACATAGATTTGACATTTACATCAAAAGAAAAATCCCAATCTTTTTCTTCACATTCTAGAATAGTTCCATGATGAACAAAACCTACTGCGTTGAATAAAACATTAACTTTATCAACACTTTTCATAAATTCTGAAATAGCATTATTGTCTGTTGAATCTAAAGTTTGAACTTTAATTTTAGGATATTCTTTATTTAATTCAGCTAAAGTTTTATTATTTAAATCTGTTGCAGTTACATTTGCTCCTTCATTATGAAATGCTATAGCCGTTGCTTTACCAATTCCCTGGCCTGCAGCTGTCACAATAATATTTTTACCTTCTAGTCGATTGCTCATGTTTTTCCTTTTTTAATGTGAATGCCTGGGCATCCCTTTTGTGTTTGTTATATCTAAATATAAAGATTCAGTTTCTAGGCAAGCACCCGTTTCTAATTGACCCACCATTTTTCTGGAAATTTCCTGCCATGGTGTTTGGTTTGTTAATACTGGGATCTTGGTATTTTTTTTTCTATCTGAGATCTCAGTCTCTGATATTAACAAATCTATCCTTCTATTGTTAAGATCAATCTTAATTTTATCTCCTGTTTGAACTATCAATAAATCCCCACCAATAGCCGATTCTGGTGAAACATTCAAAATAGATGGACTTTCTGAAGTGCCACTTTGTCTGCCATCTCCTAATGTTGGAAGAGTGTTAATCCCTTTTTTCAATAATCTATCTGGTGGCTGCATATTTACAACTTCAGCAGAACCTGGATAACCTACGGGTCCACAACCTCTAATCATCAAAATTGACTTTTCATCTATATTTAACTTTTCATCGTTTATTCTTGAATGGTAATCCTCTGGTCCTTCAAATACTACGGCATTAGCTTCAAATACATTTTTATTTTTTGGATCTGATAAATATCTTTTTCTAAACTCGTCACTAATAACCGATGTTTTCATAACAGCAGAACTAAAAAAATTACTTCTCATAACGATATAACCTGCATTTTCTACTAGTGGATTTTCAAATGATTTAATAACATCACTATCTACATCTATTTTAATCTTTAAATTTTCTTCTACAGTTTTCCCTGATACTGTAAGTACGTTTTTGTGTAATTTATTATTTTTTAATAATTCTTGCATAATTGCAGGAACCCCTCCTGCTCTATAAAATCTTTCCATCAAATGTTCGCCAGCTGGCTGACAATTTACAAGTAATGGGATATCGTGACCTATTGTTTGCCAATTTTCTATATCTAATTCTAAACCCATATGTCTTGCTATTGCTGTGAGATGTGGTGGACAATTACTTGAAGCTCCTATTGCACTTGCAACTAATATTGCATTTTCGAATGCTTCTTTAGTCATGATTTTTGAAGGTGTTAAATCTTCATGAACCATATCAACAATTCTTTTTCCTGTTTCAAATGAAATTTGTGATCTTTCCCTGTATGGAGCTGGTATAACTGCACAACCTGTTAAAGACATTCCTAATGCTTCTGCAATAGAGTTCATAGATGAAGCTGTTCCCATTGTATTACAATGACCTATGCTTGGTGCTGATGCAGCAACCATGTCCATAAATTCATCATATGTAATTTCTCCTTTTGCGTGCAGTTTTCTCGCTTCCCAAACTACAGTTCCAGAACCTACTTTTTTTCCTTTATAACTTCCATCAAGCATCGGACCACCTGATAAAACTATTGCTGGTATATTTACAGTTGCCGCAGCCATTAATGCTGCTGGCGTAGTTTTATCACAACCAGTTGTTAAAATTACTCCATCTATAGGATAGCCAAATAAAACTTCTACTAAAGACAAGTAAGATAAGTTTCTATCCAAACCAGCTGTAGGCCTTTTACCTGTTTCTTGAATAGGATGAGTTGGGAATTCAATGGGTATTCCTCCCGCCTGTCTAATCCCATCCTTAATTCTACTACTTAATTCTTGAAAATGTCTATTACATGGTGATAGATCACTACCAGATTGAGCAATTCCGATTATAGGCTTTCCAGATTGCAATTCTTGTCTTGTCATTCCATAATTTAGATATCTTTCTAAATATAGAGCAGTAAGAGCTGGATCATTTGGATTATCAAACCACTGTTTGCTTCTTAATTCTTTTTTTTTCATTTTTGTGAATTTTATTATAACCAACCTTTATCGACTACATAATCTTGATTAGTACATCCAGATGAAGCATCAGAACCAAAAAATAGAACTGTTTTAGCTATATCTGAGGGCATTAACTTATGTTTTAAACACTGTTTTTTTAACATATCTGCCTCAGACTCAGGTGTTAACCATTTCTCAACTTGTCTCTCTGTCATCACCCAACCAGGAACTACTGAATTTACTCTTATATCAAACTCACCAAGGTCTCTTGCAAAAGATCTCGTTAAACCCACAACGCCAGATTTAGCAGCAGTATAAGCAGCCATTCCACCTTGTCCAATCATCCATGAAACAGACCCAATATTTATAATGGAGCCACTTTTATTTGCTATCATTGCTTTTTTAACTGACTGAACTGTAAAAAAATAATGTCTTAAATTAATATTCATTCTTTCGTTCCAAAATTCCTCAGTTACTTCATCGATAGAATGTCTCTCATCATTTGCTGCATTATTTACCAAAACATCGATTGCTCCATTATTATCAATAATTTTTGATATAGTATTTTGTAAATCTTTTATATTTAATAGGTCACACTTTATAAAAGTAGGAACAGAAAAATTTTTATTTTTACATTCTAAAACTAATTTATTTGATGCTTTCTCATTTATATCTATAAAATATACTTCTGAACCTTGTTCACAGAAATGCTCTACGATAGAGGCACCAATACCAGAACCGCCTCCAGTTACAAAAACTCTTTTATTTTTTAAATCTTCATAAATAGCTGTCATTTAAATCCTCTTTTTTGAATCTTTATCAAATAAAGAAATTTGAGATGTATCAATATTTAATTTTAATTCTTTATTTATTTCTATATCAAATGTAGATGCAAACTTACCAAGAACTTGTTGTCCAAGATAATCAAACGTTACTATTTGCTCATGACCTGTGTATTCTAAAAGCTCCGACTTTAAATCAATTTCAAAACAATCAGGATTAATTTTATCAAAGTAAATGTGTTCTGGTCTAATTCCTAAATAAGTAGTTAGTTCAGTGTTTTCAAATTTATTTTTAAAAGAGTAGTTCCCAACTGGTATTTTAATACTATCATTTGAACCATTGGGCATAAAAATAATATTATTATCATGTTTCTTTAATTTACCTTCAATCAAATTCATTGATGGAGATCCAATAAAATCTGCAACAAAGACACTTTCAGGTTTATTGTAAATATTTTTAGGTGTATCACATTGTTGAATTAATCCATGATCCATAATTGCAATATTTGTACCTAAGCTCATAGCTTCCGTTTGATCATGTGTAACATAAACTATTGTAGTTCCAAGTTTTTGATGTAGTTTTTTTATTTCTCTTCTCATTTCAACTCTTAATTTTGCATCAAGATTTGATAACGGTTCATCAAATAGAAAAATTTTGGGGTCTCTTACTAACGCTCTACCCATTGCAACCCGTTGACGTTGACCACCAGATAATTGAGATGGTTTTCTGTCTAACAGTTGTGTTATTTGTAATAAATTAGAAACATCATTTAATGCTTTTTCTATTTTTTCTTTTGGAGTTTTTCTTTGTTCCAGTCCAAAGGTAACGTTTTTTCTAACAGTCATTGCTGGATAAAGAGCATAAGACTGGAACACTAAAGCAATATCTCTATCACTTGGCTCCATATTATTTACATTATGATCGTCTATCAAAATATCCCCGCTATTGGATGTTTCTAGACCTGCAATTGTATTTAACAATGTAGATTTTCCACACCCAGATGGTCCTAAAAGTACAAGAAATTCACCGTGTTTAATATCTAGATTAATTCCTTTTAAAACTTCAGTTTTTCCAAAGTTTTTATTGATGTCATTAATTTTTAAAGTTGCCATATTATCCTTTCACTGATCCTGCTGTTAGTCCTTTAATAAAATAATTTCCAGCAAGAATATAAACTATTAATGTTGGAACACCTGTAATAATTGCTGCTGCCATATCTACGTTATATCTTTTGACAGCTGTACTTGTTAATACCAAATTATTAAGGGCTACTTGAATTGGTGCTGCTTCCCCAAATGAAAAAGTAGCTCCAAATAAAAAATCATTCCATACTTGTGTGAATTGCCAAATGACAGTTACAACTAGTATAGGAATAGAAATTGGTAGGATAATTTTAAAAAATATTTTAAAGAATCCTGCTCCATCAATTCTTGCAGCTCTTACCATTTCATCTGAAATAGATACATAATAATTTCTGCAGAATAATGTTGTAAAACAAACTCCATATACTACATGAACTAATATTAGCCCACTTATTGAATTTGACATTCCTAGGACACCTAGAGTTCTAGCCATTGGTAATAATATTGCTTGATAGGGTATAAAAGTTCCAAATAAAAATAATAGAAATATATATGAATCTCCTTTAAATCTCCATTTTGTTAAAGCGTAACCGTTAATAGCTCCAAGTAAAGTTGATAGTATAACTGCTGGGACTACTAACTTAATAGAATTCCAAAAATAAGGTTTAAGGACAACATCACCTCCTGTAAATCCAGCTCCATCCCAGGCCTGTTTCCAAGCATCAAACTTAATAGATTCTGGTAAAGAAAATAAATTACCCTGTCTAATTTCTGGCATAGTTTTAAATGATGTTACAATCATTACATATAGTGGAGTTAAATAATAGAATACAAAAATTCCTAATATAAAATATAAAATCCATCTATAGATAATATTTTTTCTTTTAGAATTTGCTTCTAATCTATTAAGATTTAATTTTTCTTTATCTTGCATTTTCCCTCTTTAATTCTGAATACAAATACGGCACAACAATTGCAGATACTGTTAAAAACATCATTATCGCACTTGCAGATGCTAGTCCCACTTCACTTCTATGAAAAGCCATAGCAGTCATAAACACTGCGGGCATATCTGATGAAATTCCTGGCCCACCTGAGGTTAGTGCTATAATTAAATCATAACTCTTGATTGATAAATGAACCAAAATTACTATTGCACTCATAAAAACTGGTCTCATCATTGGAAGAATAATTTTACTATAAATTGAAAAAATTCCTGCACCATCTATTTTTGCAGCTTTAATAATTTCATCATCAACCGATCTCAGGCCTGCTAAAAAAATTGCCATAATAAATCCGGAAGATTGCCATACACCGGCTATTACTATCGTGTAGATTGACATTTCTGGTGTTACTAACCAATCAAATTTAAAGGTTTCAAAACCCATATCATTAACAAACTTTTCAATGCCTAGTGTTGGATTTAGAACCCATTTCCAAGCTGTTCCTGTCACTATGAACGATAAAGCCATAGGGTATAAATAAATTGTTCTTAAAAAACCTTCTGCTCTAATCTTTTGGTCCAGTAATATTGAAAGAAGAATTCCAATAGCAATACATAAGATTATAAATAACACTGTAAATATTAGTAAATTTTCAACTGCTACATGCCATCTTGGCATATTCCATAATCTAATATACTGATCTATCCCCCAAATTTCGTACCTTGGTAGCATCTTAGATTTTGTAAAAGAAATATAAATCGTCCAAAAAATAAAACCATACACAAACCAAGATAAAATTCCAAGTGATGGTACTAGAACTAATTTAGGTAAATTTTTTTTTAACCAAAACATATTTTTAATTAGATCTGCGCTATCATTTTTATGAAAGCGCAGATTTTAACGTACTTTTTTTTATTATAGCGAAGCCTTAACTGCTGCAGCTAGTTTTTTAGCAGCATCAGATGAAGACATATTTGAATTGAAATGCTCAGTAACTACATCTTGAATAGCACCTTTTTGTGCAAGTCTTAATGCCATACCGTGAGCAAAACTTGGTAGTAATCCACCCTTAGAACCAGCAGTTTTTAAGTCTGCGTTTGATTTTTTAGCACACATATCAAACTCATCCATAGAAACATCTAATCTTGCAGGTATCGAACCTTTATAGATGTTGAAAACTTTTTGGAAGTTTTTTCCCATCATTAAGCTAGCAAGTAGTTTTTGACCTTCAACTTTATCTTTACCTTTAACTTTGTAGAAAATAAATGAGTCTACATTGTAAAGATATCCATTGTTAGATGGAGTTGGCGCACAGATATAATCTTTTCCTGGTGCCATGTTGTTAGCAGCAAATTCACCTTTTGCCCAATCACCCATGATTTGAAAAGCAGCTTTGCCTTCCATTACCATACCAGTAGCAACGTTCCAGTCTCTACCTGGAGAACCAGCATCAGTGTAACCTTTAAGTTTTCTCATTTGATCAAACACTTTAGTCATAGTTGATCCACCTAACGTAGCAGCATCTAAATCTACAAAAGCTTTTCTGTAGAAATCATTACCACCGACACCAAGAGCTACAGCTTCAAATACTGTTGCATCTTGCCAAGGTTGACTACCATGAGCTAAAGGAATAATTCCATTTGCTTGTAGTTTATCCGCAGCAGCATTAAACTCTGCCCAAGTAGAAGGCATTTTAATACCATTAGAATCTAGAACTTTTTTATTAGCCCAGATCCAGTCAATTCTGTGAATGTTTACAGGTGCAGCACAATACGCTTTACCATCATCACATTTCATATGACTAGCAACTTGCTTACTTAAAAGATTGTCCCAACCCTCTTTTTTTGCAACAGCATCAATATTGTAAGGTGCAACTACACCCTCTTCATCGTACTCTTGAATTGTAGGACCTTTAATTTGAGCTGCTGCTGGTGCATCGTTAGCAACTATTCTAGCTTTTAGTGTTTGCATTGCTGCATCTCCACCACCACCAGAAACAGGCATGTCTAACCAAACTCCATTTTGTGCAGCAAACTCATCTTGTAATACTTTTAAAGCTTTTGCTTCACCACCACCTGTCCACCAGTGCAATACCTCAGCCTTAGGTGCTGCAAATGAAACACTTGGAGTAAGAGCTAGAGCTATTAAAGCAACTATCAGTTTCTTCATTTTCATTTTATTTTCCTCTTTTTAGTTAATATAATTAATCGATTAATTAATTTAAAAAATTAACTTATTAAAAAAACAAAAAAACCTAAACAAAAAACTTTTTCTACAACCTAAGATTGATTTAATTATTTTTAAATTAAACTATGTTTTATTTGAATAAAAAATTTTATAAAAAAAATTTTTTCACTTTTTGATAAATATGAAAATTTAATAGCTTGATTTTCTACCTAATCTTGCCGCACCCCTAACTCCACTGGCATCTCCATATTTGGGTTTTAAGAAAACACCTTCATATTCTTTGCCTATAACATATTTTTTAGTTAAGTTTTCTATCTCATCAAAAAAATCTATTTCATTTGTAACACCACCACCAAATATAAAAACATCTGGGTCAAGAATATTAACTATAGTAGCTAAAGACATTGCAAGATTAGTCTTAAATTCCTCTATCATTTTTTCTGCATCTAATTCATGTCTTCTATAGAGTTCAAATATTTCATTAGCTTTCAAATTTTTTTTATACTTTTTATTAAATCTTTTAGCCAACCCTAATCCTGATACAAAACTTTCAACCTCTGCATCTCTTAGATTTAATGTCTTAAGCTCCTCTTTTTGGGCAGCCATAAATGGTAGCTGATTGTGACCCCATTCCCCAGCAACACCATTAGGTCCTGAAACAATCTGTTTATCTATAACCAATCCACCTCCCGCACCAGATCCAAGAATAATTCCATATACAATTTTATAATGTTTGCCAGCACCATCTATTGCTTCAGATAATGCAAAACAATTTCCATCATTTTCACAAAAAACTTCTCTATTTAGAACTTCACGAAGACTTTTTTGAAAAGGTTTTTTTTCAATCCAAACACAGTTAGGCGCATTTTTAATTAGTCCTGTTTGTGGAGAATGAACACCTGGATGACATACACCAACAGGTAATGTTTTATTATGTTTTTTTTCTAGCTCAACTACAACATCTTTTATGGTTCGAACTATTGAAATATAATCTTTTGGACAGTCTCTTCTACTTCTATCAACTTCTTCACCATTATCTTTTAAAATGACACTTTCTATTTTTGTGGCACCAACGTCAAATCCAATTTGCATAATTAATATGTTGCTCTTCCACCACTTAAATCAAAAACTGCAGCAGTTGAAAAAGAATTCTCTTCTGCAGCTAACCAAGTAACTAATGACGCTAACTCATCAACTTTAGCAAATCTATTTCTTGGAATTTTAGATAACATATAATTTATATGCTCTTCAGTCATTTGATCGAAAATTCTAGTCTTAGCTGCTGCTGGCGTTACAGCATTAACGGCAATATTTTTATCAGCTAATTCTTTACCTAACGATTTTGTAAGTCCTATAACACCCGCTTTTGCGGTGCTATATGCACTAGCATTCGGATTACCCTCTTTTCCTGCAATAGATGCAATATTTACTATTCTTCCATAATTATTCTTAATCATGTGAGGTGCTATTGCTTTACAGCAATAAAAAACTGAATTTAAATCTAAGTTCATTACTTTTAACCATTCATCATTTGGATAATTCCAAACTTGTGTATTTTTACCTGCCATTCCAGCATTATTAATAAAAATATCAATATTTTTTTCTTTGGTAATTTTTTCAATATTTTTTGTTATGTCACTGAAGTTAGTTACATCAACTATTTGATGACTACATTTTTCGGATGAAAGCTCTTTTAATGCTTCATCAACAGCTTTTTGATCGATATCCCAAATTATAACTTCAGCACCTGATTCTAAAAATCTTTTTGTAATTGCAAAACCAAAACCTTGTGCACCACCTGTTACTATTGCTACTCTGCCCTTTAAATTATAATTATTCATAAATAAAAATTTTAATTAATGATTTATTTAATTCAACTTTATTTATTAGCCCTTAATACCCATATGAGTGTATTTAACATTTAGATAATCTTTGATAGCCATTGATCCACCTTCTCTTCCATATCCACTCTGTTTTATTCCACCAAATGGTGCCTCAGCAACTGCAACAGTTCCTGTATTAACTGCTACAGATCCAGTTTCTAATTTTTCTGATGCCATATGAGCTGTTTCCATTGAATTAGTACAAACATAACTACATAAACCAAGGTCATTATCGTTAGCTCTTTCAATAACTTCATCAAAAGATTTAAAAGACAACATTGGAACTAATGGTCCAAATGGTTCTTGTTTCATAATAGTAAAATCATCTTTTACATCATCAAAAACTGTTGGCTCATAATAAAAACCTTTGTTAAAGCCTGCCGGTCTTTTTCCACCTAATAAAACTTTAGCACCTTCTTGTTTAGTTTTTTCAACTAATTCCTCAACTTCATTTAATCTTTTTTGAGTTGTTAATGGACCTAATTGAGTGTCTGGATCCATTCCATTCCCAATTTTTAACTTTTTAGTTCTCTCAATAAATAAATTAATAAATTCTTCTTTTTTTGATTCATGAATATAAAATCTATTAGGAGAAATACAAACTTGTCCATTATTTCTAAATTTTGCAGCAATAGCCATATCAGCTGCTTTTTTAACATCAGCATCATCAAAAACTATAAAAGGAGAATGACCACTTAACTCCATTGTTACTCTTTGAACTTTATCAGCAGCTTGTTTTAAAATTAATTTTCCAACTCTTAAAGATCCAGTAATTGAAATTTTTTTAACTATATCTGATTGAATTAATTGAGAGGCTATGCTTGGTGGATCACCTGATAAAAGATTAACTGCTCCTGGTGGAACCCCACACTCTCTACAGATATCAACCAACTCCATTACTACACCAGGTGTAATTGTATCAGGTTTAATAATTACCGAACATCCTGCAGCAAGTGCAGTAGATATTTTTCTAGCTGCTAAAATAAGTGGAAAATTCCAAGGCGATAATGCTGCTACAACTCCAACTGGTTGATAATAAACATGAACTCTTGTGTCTTCAAATCTACTTTCAATAGTTTGTCCAAAAATTCTTTTTGTCTCTTCAGCATTCCATTCAAAAATGTCTGCTGCTCCGTTTGTTTCACCAACACCTTCTGCTAAAGGTTTTCCATTTTCTAAAGTCATCCATTTAGCTAATAAATCTTTTTTCTCTCGCAGTTTATCTGCTATACGTCTAAGAATATAAGATCTGTCCCAGGGTGTTGTTTTTTTCCAGACTTGTAATCCTTTTTCAGCTGATTTTAATGCTTTATCAACATCAACAGATGTGGCTTTAGAAGCATGACCTAAAATTTCTTCTGTTGCAGGATTGATAACTTCATAAGTTTCCTTATTAGAAGAGGGCGACCAATTGCCATTGATAAATTGTCCAAATTTTTCGTACATAATTTGCTAAAACTTGAGTTGTTTTTTTAAAAAATAATTTTTTAGATTTTTAACAAATATGCTTAGATCTTACAAATTAATAAAGGGGAAACTTATGAAAAAATATATTGTAATGGGTAATTATACAGCAAAGGCCTTCCAAGGATTTATAAAGGATCCTTCTCAAGATAGAGCGGCGGCAGCAACTCAATTATCAGAAGCTGTTGGTGGTAAAATGGTATCTTTTGATATCGTTAGAGGAACTTATGATTTTTTTGGAGTAATAACTGGAGATGTAGGTTTTGAGGCAACTGCAGCCGTTAAATTAGCTGTTGAATCAACTGGAACAATAACAAACTTTACTATCCTTGAAAAAATGGACATTAACAAGGCTGCTGAACTAGCCACTAAAGCTATGGCTGGTTACAAACCTGCTGGATAATTGTTTATTCTAACTTCCAGCTTTTACTAGTTGGAAGTTAACTTGCTGTAATGTTTTTATAATTATTTTCCAGCAGAATTTGCAACATAAAAAGAGACTATATCTACTTGCTCTTCAGTTAACATTTCATCTTCTCCATAAGCAGGCATAACACCAAGTCCATAAAATACCATGTCCTGAACTTCGGCCTGTGTTGGTTTAAGAGAATCTAAGCTGGGGCCAACATTTCCTTCTGCACCTGCTGCTTTTAAAACATGGCAACCTGCACATCCTGCAATTTCATTGAAAATTTCAAGACCTTGTATCATTTTAGCCTCATCAGCTTTTATACTTTGTAAGCTAAAAAAAAATATAAAAAAAAAGGCTAATAAAAAATTATTTTTTTTCATTAGCCTTTTTAAATTATTCAATTAATTAATTAAACAACAGAAATTTTTACACTATGGTCTTTCCAACCATTGTGTGCATAACCTCTTCTATTTTCCATTCTAAGCTCAGGTTGCGTATCAGAACCATTGCTAGCTTTACTAGAAAGAGTGTAAGTTCCTGCAGATAAAGAAGTTTCTAATGCAAACTGTCTCCAAGCAAACTTGCCAAGATCTGGTCCAATAAATTTTGCTTTTTTCCAGCTCTTACCACCATCTACTGATACTTTAACACTTTTAGCTTTTTTAGTTCCACCCATCGCAACTCCAACTATTTGAACTTTTCCAGCTTTTACAGTGCCTGTTTCATCTGTTGGTCTTGTAATCCAAGATTTAACTGGCATCTCCCAACATGTAGGATACTGAGGTCCCTTTTTTCCAATTGGCGAAATTCTGTAACTACTTTTCATGTACTTCACATCAGATTCTTTATCTGTAAAAGATAATTTTCCAACATGCTTAACATTGTTAATTCCAAAATAACCTGGAGTAATAGTTCTTAGTGGTCCACCATGCGAATTTGGTAATGGATCACCATTCATTTCCCAAGCTAAGATAGCATCTTTATAAGCTTTTTTAGGAACTGATCTTTCTACCATTGCTTGTTTTGGATCTAGTCCAGTAGGCGCATGGTCAACTCCTGATGATGTCATAAAAACTGCACTGCTAGAAATACCACCACAAGCATCTACTACTGCTTTTACTGGAACACCCGTCCACAAAACACAGGCAGCTGCACCTGTTTTCCATTGTGATCCTCTTACTTTGTGTGCAAAAAACCCTCTTCCATTTCCTGAGCATTGCAAAATTGTAGCTATTGTTGTGTGACCAAGCTTTTGTAATTGAGCTAGTGTAAATGTTTTAGGATTTTTAACTCCTGAAACAGAAATCTTCCAGTTTTTTCTATTACCGATTTGTGCATCAGTCATAGTTGGCATATTATTTCTTATATAAACATTTGCATTTGGTGTAACAATACTTTCTCCAATTGCACTTCTATGAGTTTCTATTCCTTTGTCTGAGTGAATAATTAATGCGTCTCTATTTTTCCAATTAATAAATTCAGGTAAACCTTTTGATCCATCTTTGTGATTTGCACTTGCGAATGTAATTGGTACAATAGCTGCAGTGGCGGCTAAACCAGCTACTGAAGCTGATCCTGTTAAAAAATTTCTTCTACTTGAATTAACTCTTGCTTTGGATTTTGTCATATTTTTCCTTTTTTTTAAATTCAATAAATTAGAACTATTTAATGATATCAAAAAAAAGTAAGCTAACAAATAAAAAAATAAATATTTTTCTCTTAATAGTTTATTAACTTATAGGTTGTATTTAAAATATCTATTCTTATTAAGTTTTTATTGTGTTAAAAAATCATATGAAGGAACTGCAAGATACATTTGGAAGAAAATTTCCTTATATAAGGCTTTCAATTACAGATGTATGTAATTTTAGATGCGCCTATTGTTTGCCCCAAGGATATAAAAAAACCCCTGGAGATATGAGAAGCTTCATGAGTGCAGAAGAAATATCTAGGTTAGCAAAAGCATTGTCAGAATTAGGTGTATGTAAAATAAGACTAACTGGTGGTGAACCTACCGTTAGAAAAGATTTTTTTGAGATTCTTAAAGACATGAAACAAAATTCAAATATTCCAAAAATTACAATGACCACAAACGGTTATCGATTAGATAAGATTGCTAAACAATTATATGATGTAGGGTTGGATGGTATTAATATAAGTATAGATAGTTTGAATAGAGAAACTTTTAAAAACCTTACAGGACACGATAGACTTCCAGAAATTTTAGCTGGCATAAAAATTTTACAAAATTTAAATTTTAAAAGTATAAAAGTCAATGCTGTTTTACTCAAAGGTATAAATGACACTGAAAAAGATTTTGAGGCTTTTGCAAATTTTATAAAAGAAAATAAAATTGACTTTAGATTTATAGAATTGATGGAAACTGGAGAGAGTAATGATTTTTTTAAAAAAAATCATGTTCCTGCAAAAATATTTAAAGATTATTTAGAAAAAAATAATTGGATTTATCAAACTCATGGAAAAGATGCTGGTCCAGCTTTAAACTACATGCACCCAGAGTTTAAGGGTAAATTTGGATTGATTGCACCTTACTCTAAAGATTTTTGTAAATCCTGTAATAGATTAAGAATTACTGCAAGAGGAGATTTGAGATTGTGTTTGTTTGGAAATACTGGAACACGGATTAGACACCTCTTACAAAGAGACAATCAAAAAGATGAATTGGTTGACCTGATCATCTCACAATTACGCCTTAAAAAAGCGTCACATCATTTAGAACTTGGAGACACTGGAATTACTCCAAATCTTTCAAGTACCGGAGGATAATGACAACTTTAAAAGCTATAAATAAAGATCAACTAAAAGATTGGGCTAAAGAAATTTTTAAAAAAAATTCTTTTAATATGATTGATGTTTCTTCAAAAAAAGAAACTTTTAGAAGAGCTCTTGCATCTGGAAAAATATATGTTGGGAAAGAAGTTTTTGATCTCATTAAGAATAAAGAAATGCCTAAAGGTGATCCTATTACTTTAGCTGAGGTATCAGCTGTGCTGGGTGTAAAAAAAACAAGTGAACTAATTCCTTTATGTCACCCACTGCCAATAGATCATACTGCTACAAAAA
>Ga0206123_10002781_pt1 | contig 14932 bp, 11 predicted proteins | sample Helgoland_Spring_2_FD_160086 | JGI IMG/M metagenome (GOLD analysis project Ga0206123, IMG submission 160086) | Pelagic subsurface seawater microbial communities from Kabeltonne, Helgoland, North Sea - Helgoland_Spring_Bloom_20160316_1 | ecosystem: Environmental > Aquatic > Marine > Epipelagic ...
CACCCAAACTGAAAGAACCAGACCCTCCTCATGTACGGATCGGACAAAGAGGCCCTGGAGGCCCTGAACAACAAGCATAATGCACTCCTCAGCGAAATTGGCAATGTAATCGTGGGCCAAGAACAGGTCATTAGAGAAGTCACAACCGCGATTTTCGCCGGCGGCCACGTCTTGCTGGTAGGAGTGCCCGGACTCGCCAAAACGCTGCTTGTGAATACCATTGCCCAATCCTTGGGCTTGAGCTTCAACCGCGTGCAATTCACACCGGACTTGATGCCATCGGATATTGTCGGTTCCGAGATCCTCGATGAATCGCGTCAATTCAAATTCATGAAAGGGCCGCTGTTCGCCAACATCGTCCTCGCCGACGAGATCAACCGAACGCCGCCCAAAACACAGTCCGCATTGCTCGAAGCGATGCAAGAACGCTCAGTGACGGTGGCTGGTCAGACGTATCCATTGCCCTCGCCATTTTTCGTTTTGGCAACGCAAAACCCAATCGAACAAGAAGGCACTTATCCGTTACCGGAAGCGCAACTGGACCGATTCATGTTCAACACGTGGGTGGATTATCCGACCCACGACGAAGAGTTGAGCGTGGTCAAGGCCACGACTTCCGACGCGATGGCATCGGTGAAGACCGTCATTACCGGTGAGGAAATTCTGTACTTCCAACAGCTCATCCGACGCATGCCGGTAGCGGACAACGTACTGGAATACGCGGTGGGACTCGTGGGCAAGACACGGCCAGGCCGTGAGCGCGCCACTGAAACGGTCAACGCGTACCTCTCATGGGGCGCGGGACCACGGGCCTCACAATATTTGGTGGTGGGCGCGAAGGTCAACGCGGCGCTGAACGGCAAGTACAGCCCCGACATCGAGGACGTGAAAGCGGTGGCGACGCCAATTTTACGGCACCGCATTGTCCGCAACTACAAGGCCGAAGCCGAGGGGCACACGGTCGAATCCATCATTGAAGGATTGCTTTAAATTCCCGAGCCGTGACCGATTCGCGCCATGCCACCTCCGCGGGAGCCATCTTTCGGAGGGTATATGAACTTTTGGACGGGCGTGAAAAGCGCATTGCGGGGGGCTTGATGGCAGCGGTGTTTGCCAACAGCTTCGTCGACTTGTTGGGACTGGCTGCGGTCATTCCCGTCATCGGACTGGTGGTGGAGCCCGAGTTGATTTCTTCCAATGCGTTCCTGGGGTCCATCTACGACATCGCTTATGCCAACGGAATTGGCTCAGAGAAGCGCTTCTTGACCCTGCTCTGCTTCCTGCTCATTGCCGCATTTCTCTTCAAAACCCTCTTCGGCATTTGGCTGAATCACGTGCAATCGCGGTTTGCCTTTCGCGTAGCGCATCGGATGAGCGGCGAGGTTTGGCTGCATCATTTTTCCGATTCGCTGGAGCGCATGCGATCGAAAGAATCAGGGCGTGTGCTCACGGAAATCAACAGCTGGCCGGTGCTGTTTGCCCGCGTCTTCATCACAGGCGGTCAACTCCTCATCAACGAGTTGGTTGTAATGGTGTTGCTGGCCATTGGCTTAACCGCCTACGATCCCCTCATTTTTTTGGGTGTTGCCGGCATCATTGGCTCAGGCGGATTGCTCATTCGGCTCATCACCAAACGCCGGCTTCAACACAACAGCGCAACCATTCAGCGCCTCGCTCCCACGTCTTCTTCGCTGGTGCAAAATGCGGTGCGCGGATTTCTGGAACTCATCACATTCCGAGCGGTTCAATCGGTCCAACGCAATTACCTCTCCCACACCCGTGAACTTTACGCGGTGCACAGTCGGCAGATGGTGCTCGGCATCATCCCCACGCGGCTGTATGAATTGCTGGCGGTGACGGCGTTGTGCGGAATCATCGTCTTGTCCTTGATGTGGGGCGAAACCGACGCGGCGTTTTTCGAAACCCTTTCCCTTTTGGGACTGAGCGCCTACCGGGTGATGCCGGCCATGGCCCGCGCCAATTCCCGACTCATCGCCATGCGCGGCCAAATGCATCTGCTCGATGCCATGGAAAACGCTGGGGCGAATTCAAATTCCCGCGCTGAGCCAGCGATGACAGCAGACCAACCACTCGACGGCCCTGTGCACATCAACGTTCAACACTTGAGTCTGCGTTATGCCGAGAGTGATCCGGTGGTGAGCGATCTGAATGCAGAATTTGAGTCGGGTAAAATCCATGCCATCACCGGAGCTTCGGGCTCGGGAAAGAGCACATTGGTGAGCGCACTCTTGGGATTGCATCCGCCGCACGCAGGGAGCATTCGCATTTCGGGCCAAGAACTGGGACGGGATCTATCGTCGCAGCAATGGCTGGGGCACGTTGCCTACCTGGCGCAGCAACCATTCCTCTTCAATGGCACGGTGCGCAACAACCTCACCCTGGGCGATGCAACCGGACAATTCGACGAGCAACGCGTGTTGCAATTGATGGAGCGCCTGAATCTCCTCGAGACCCTTGGCTCCGATCCCTTGAATTTTGAGCTCAACGAAGGCGGATCCAATCTCAGCGGCGGCCAACAGCAGCGTCTCGCCTTGATCCGCGCCCTGCAATTGGGAAGGCCCGCACTGATTCTGGACGAGGCCACCAGCGGCCTCGACCCCGCGATGCGAAACGCAGTCCTCGAATTGTTGAAGGAGGAGGCCCAACGTGGCACCACCATTTTGTTGGTGACACACGATCCTGAAATCACAAAGAACCTGCGAGGCATCCAATTGAAATTGACCGGGGCCGAAGCATCCTAGACCGAAGCACCACCTCAACTGCACAACTAATGAGCTTTAGTATACAGATGTGCTCAATGTTTTGTAAATTGTAACTGAAAGAAACGGCATGCCAGAAGCGGAGCAAAAGAAGAAAACGGAGCAGAAAAAACCACCATCAAAGAGCAAAAGGTATCGACATGAAGACTACCCTGCCTTCAATGTTTTGGGTATCATGGGCAGGGTTTTGCACCTGATGTCTCGCAAAGAGAAACAGAAGTCTGTACTCATCGCAATCGGAATCGTGCTCAGTAGCTTTATTGAACTCCTCGGATTAGCCACCATATTGCCTGTCATTGCAATGGTATCTAATCCGGAGATGATTCAACAAAACGAATACCTAAAAATCGCATTTGACACGTTCTCGCTTGTTGGCATTCGAACTGAAAAAACCTTTATAATCGCTTCTGCTGTATTGCTCATCATGGCGTTTTTTGCAAAAGCGATCATTGCATTGACACTCAATTTATACCAGACGCGTTTCTCATTCGCTATGGGACACCGCCTTTCTGGCCTCATGTGGCAATATCATTTCTCCCAAAGCCTGGAACGAATGCGTTCAACAGAGTCAGGTCGCGTTCTTTCTGAGATTAATGGCTGGCCTCTTGCGATAGCGAATTCTTTTGTGGTTGGGAACATTCGTTTTCTCAATGAATGTTTCATTTTGGGTATGATTGCCTTTGGTTTGATTGCATACGAACCCTTGGTTTTATTGAGTGTGGCTCTCCTTTTGGGTATTGGTGCTGTTTTCATCCGAACCACAACAAAAAATAGACTCAATAATTATAGCTTAATCAAAAATGAGATTGGACCTTCCGTGAACACACTTATCACCAATGCGGTGAGCGGGTTTTTGGAAGTGATGAGTTTTCGAGCTTCCAACGCAATCAAAAATGGATACCTGAAGAAAACTTGGCTGCTGTATCGCATCAATAGCAATTCACAGATTCTAAAGATGGCACCTGCTAAACTCTATGAAGTACTCGCAGTATTCGCAGTCGCATTCACCATCATCTACACCCAGCTAACTGAAGGAAAGACTGAAGAGTCTATGCAACTGCTTGTCATCATGGCATTGAGCGCCTATCGGATTATGCCATCCATGAATCGATTGAATACGCACATCATGGGAATGCGCTCCAACTATCATATTCTCAACATCATTGAGACCGGAATAAACGATTGGAAACAAAATGCCGATAATCCTGAGAATCCAAATCATGTCCCTAGCACACAGCACAAAGCACTCTTCTCAAATGCAGTCGTCAAAATTAAAGACCTCACAATTGGTTACGAGACACTCGATGAACCCGTGCTATCGAATGTGAACTGTACATTTCAGCCAGCCCTCATTCACGCAATCGTTGGCCCCTCTGGTTCTGGAAAAAGTACGCTTGTCAACACGATTTTAGGGCTTCAACCTATGCAGGCTGGAACGATAAAAATCGGTACAGAAACCGACGAACTCAAGGAGTTACACACAGACATTCCATTGAAAGACTGGCTCGCCAATATCGGCTACCTCAGCCAACAGCCATTCCTTTTCAATGGCAGTGTGCGCGAAAACCTGACCATGCGGGTGCCCCACATGACGGTACATGAAGAAGAGGTAAATCGACTAATTGAGCGACTGGATTTGACCGATTGCCTGGGCGAGACGCCCTTGGATTTCGAATTACTGGAAGGCGGAAACAACCTCAGTGGCGGACAGCAACAGCGGCTCGCTATTCTCCGGGCTTTGCGCATCGAGCGCCCCGTGCTGATCTTGGACGAAGCCACAAGTGCATTGGATGGCGTGAAACGCGATGCTGTGTTTGCGCTGTTGCGGCAACGGGCTAACTCCGGCACAAATGTTCTGCTCATCACCCACGACATGAGCCTGGCTGAGCAGTGCGATACCGTTCTGGATTTGGGGGATGACAACGTGCAACCGGTGCAGCGGTTCAATCGCACACCGAAAAACGAGAAGACGTGAAAGAGATTGTACTTGGATTGAATGCCTATCATGCCGATTCTTCGGCAGCAATTTTCGTGGACGGCATATTGATAGCCGCCACAGAAGAGGAACGCTTTCGCCGCATCAAGCATTGGGCCGGCTTTCCATCGGAAGCCATCACGTTTTGCTTGGGCGAGGTTGGGTGTACGCTCAACGAGGTCACCGCCATTACCATTGGCCGCGATCCTTCGGCGAAGAAGCTGAACAAAGCGGCCTTTGTCCTGAAGTACCCGCTCATCGCGAAGTCCCTCTGGAGCCAGCGTTCAGCCAACAAAGACGATATCAACCTGTTGCATGAGCAATTTCGTCATGTCGAAGCGGGTGTTGACGTTGAAATGGTGCGCGGCAAATTGCGGTTCATCGAGCACCACCGCAGCCATTTGGGAAGCGCATTTTTTCCCTCGCCGTTTGAAGAAGCTGCCATCCTGAGCATTGACGGTTCGGGGGATTTTTCAACAACCATGCTCGCCCGTGGAAAAGGCACCCAAATTGAAGTATTGGAATCGTTGGATTTCCCAACAAGCGTGGGGCTATTCTACACGGCCTTTACGCAATACCTCGGATTCCCCCATTACGGTGATGAATACAAAGTGATGGGTTTGGCTCCGTATGGCAATCCGCAGTATGTGGACAAGGTGGCGGAAATTCTGCCCTTGAAAAAAGGAGGGCTGTTCCAATGGCCCAGTTCTCATTTCAACTTGAAAAATGGGGTGGTCTCCTATCCCGACAACTTGCCCGTGGTGGCGCCGTTGTTCGGTCAGAAGTTCATCGACTTCTTTGGACCCGCGCGGCAAAAAGGGGACGAACTGACCCAATACCACATGGATTTGGCGGCATCGGTGCAACGGTACACCGAAGAAGTGATCTTCCACGTGTTGCGCAGGTTGCACGAGATCACGGGACTTGAAAAGGTGTGCATTGCCGGTGGAGTAGCGCAAAACAGCGTCGCAAATGGCAAAATCACGCGCAACACGCCTTTCAAGGAAGTATACATCCCCTCGGCCGGACACGATGCGGGCATCTCGATGGGCTCCGCGCAATACCACTGGCACCACGACCTCGGTCGCGACCGGGTGGCGCCGATTTACAGCGCATACACGGGCTCGCAGTTTGAAGACGATGCCATTGCCAAATTCTTAGATGGAGAAGGCGTGGAATACACGCGTTTTAAGAAAGACGAGGACCTGTACGATGCAGTATCGGATGCACTAGTAGAAGGCAACGTCATCGGCTGGTTCAGCGGACGAGCTGAGTTTGGACCGCGAGCGCTCGGCGCACGCAGCATCATCGCTGATCCTCGACGAGAAGACGCCAAAGAGCTGCTCAACTCCAAGATCAAGCGCCGCGAGAGCTTTCGGCCCTTCGCGCCGTCCATCCTATCCGAGCATGTGAGCGACTGGTTTGAATTGGACGAACCGGTGCCGTTCATGGAAAAGGTATTCCCCATCAAGCCCGCGCGGCACGCGGAGATCCCCGCGGTCACGCACGTCGATGGCTCAGGGCGATTGCAAAGTGTCTACCGAGACGTCGCACCGCGCTACCATGCCTTGATCAGCGCGTTTCACGCCAAAACCGGCGTGCCGATTTTGCTCAATACGAGCTTCAATGAAAATGAACCCATCGTGAATGCGCCGGAACATGCGTTGGCTTGCTACCAGCGCACGAGTATGGACATGCTGGTGTTGGGGAATTGTGTGGTGAAACGAATCGATTCATGAAAAAAGTTCTCGTCAGTGGAGCTGCTGGCTTCATTAACTCAAGAATTTGTGATTGGTAATTAAACGAGGCGATTTCGCAGACTAGCCACTTTTATTTTAAAGTCAATACGCTCAACTCACAAAAAAATCAGCCCTAGTTCAGAAAAAAACATTCAGAATGACATCCCTATCAAAAGCAATAGGACTTTCAAAAATAGCCTCCTCAATTTTCTTGAATTCACTTCCTTCCAAGCGTTCAATGAAACAGGGAAAACCATTGAAAATTGCTTTCTTAGTGCCACTGTACCACACCAATATGCTCGCGATGATTGAAAGCCTGACAAGCGCAAATCACCAGGTCATCATGATCGTGGCCAGAACAGAGAATGTGGAGAATTATAGGTTTTTGACACCAACAACCATCAAACAAATCGAAAATGACCCCGACATCATAAACGCTCTTCCGTTTAAGGTTCCAGATTTAATACTCGTTAGAGAGTATGCACCGAGCATGATCAACATTGCAGAAAAACTCTTGGGCCCAGAGACGAAGATTTATCATTACAACCAAAAACCCCTCAGAAGAAATAAAGGCTTGAAGTTCCTGATCAAAGACCTTAAAAGACTTCGAACGCACCAAATCAAAGGAATTCCATTGCGGGGATTCTCCCCAGTAGACCATCACCACAGCATCAAAAGTCGGTGGCCAAAAAAGCTCCTCACCCAGGACTTTAATTTCCCGGTGTTCCAGTATGAAACCACGCCAGTACAAACAACACGCCATCAGGAGCGCATTCAAATCCTGATGGTCGGCAAATTAGCCCAACCGAGAAAAAGACACTTTTGGCTAATTGATGCCTTAAAGTCCTCCGGTGTGGCATGCGATTTGCACATTTGCGGTTCCGGACTTGATATGGAGTTTGACGATGGTACTAGAGACAAAGACTACTATTATGAGTTGAAGAAATGCGCAGAAGAGAGCGCCAAATCTAGCAACCTGGTAATAACCCTATTTGAAGATGTCAATTTTTTCGAATTGAGTGAATTTTACTCGAAGGCGGAAATTTTTGTCTTACCCTCGATTCAGGAAGAATTCGGAATTTCCCTTCTTGAAGCGATGACACATTCGTGTGCTGTGATCGTTTCAGACGAAGTGGGAGCGGCAAGACATATAAATCATGGAGTCGACGGCTTGGTGTTTCCAACGCATGACTTTAAGGCGTTTGAACAAAATGTTCATCGCTTGCTCAAGGACCAGGCACTTCAAATTTCGCTTCAGACCCAAGCAAAAAAAACGATTGATCGAAATCATAATTATTCTCAGTTCGCTGAATTCATCGAGTCACTCGCGAATGAGTAAACTCTTCAGAAAAACATGCTCTATTCCATGAACTGTATGTTATCATCAATTCATTGCAAATACAGTAACACAGACTAGTTCAAACTCACTTCGAATGCAAAACTTAAAAATCGTTTACCTCAACATTGGCTCCAGCTTTGATCAACTCAGGATGTCATCAAGAAGCGCAAGACAGTGGAATCCATCAGCGGAAATTGTGGTGTATTCTAATTCGACGGAGGCTGAACTTGTTTCGAATAAAATTGAGTTTGACCATCATCAATATTGGAAATATATCCAGGAAGACGCCCGTGTCGCAATTGGCAGCAAAGATTTTGCTGAGTTAACGGCGCAAAAATCAGCGGTCATAATTGATTCGCTTCAAACTTACAATTCACCAACACTGTATGTAGACACGGATGTCATTTTCAATAATTCGGTATCCGATTCTTTAGCGAAGTGTCTCGAAATTAAGCCGCTTTGGATCAGTTCTGATAGCCATTGGGGATTCGATGGTGTTCCAAGTTTAGGCGTCTGTATGGGTATTCTGGCCGTCAAGCCAGATCCTGTTGTTTTGTCATTCCTCCAAAAATGGCATTTGAGTCATCTTAATCACATTCAATCGCAAAACTATATTCACGATCAAGATGCGTTTAATCTGCTGTACCAATCTGAACAAGAACTGTATGCTCTGACAGGTATTTTCCCTGTGACGTTTGCAATGCCCGGTTGGATGTACCCCTCGATTTCGCATTTCCATAGATTCAAGAATGGAGTTGTAACCCCGCCCATGTTCCATTGCAGCTATGTCGCTCATGACGAAGAGAAGATAGCCCGAATGAAACATTTGCTTAAAATGCAGATGAAGCATCAATCATGGGCTCAATTCTGCAAAAACCTTATTGATTTGGTATTTTCAACTTACAAGGAGTGTCGGCCAAGCTATTCGTCTGTTTTTCACTCAGAAAGACGCAAATCCACGGCTACAAAATCCGTGAAATGAAAAAAGGATCATCCGTCTCAGTCATCATGCCGGCCTACAACGCCAGCGATTTCATTCGCGAGGCTGTGGATTCAATCTTGGCGCAGACCTTCCGGGACTTTGAACTCATCATCCTCAACGACGGCTCCACGGATGACACACAAACCATTGTAGAAAGCTACAAGGATGAGCGTATTCGACTGGTGAACAAAGCGAATTCGGGCGTGGCGTCCACGCTGAACGAGGGACTTAAATTGGCCACCGGGGAATTCATCTGGAGGCACGATGCCGATGACATTTCTCTTCCACAAAAACTAGAACGTCAAATCCAATTCATCGATAAGCATCCCGAATTTGATTTGTGCGCCACCCAAATTGCATTCATGACGGAGCGAGGCAAAGTGGCTTGGGACAAGCGGCAACCGAAAACGCCTTGGTTCAAAGGTGAACCCTACCGCGAGGTCTTCTTTGAAGACTTCAGCCCCTATTCACCAATCACACATGGGACCACCCTCTTCCGAAAGGCCTTACTTCAAAAGACACCTGAATACCGTGAGGCATTCATCACCAGCGAAGACATCGACATGTGGCTGCGATTTCTTGGCCATGCCCGTCTCGCGGTTCTCAGCGATTGCATCTCGCTGCATCGCCTATCCGGGAGTTCCGCCACCGCTGTGCACGGATGGAAAAACCACTTTTACAGGGAGTTGGCAAAAGAATTTTACCTCGTCCGTCAGAAGGGCGAGCAGGACCAATTGGAAAAGACTGGGCAAATCATCGAGCCCGTTCCGCCAAAAAACACAACAGCTCCAGAAGCGCTGCCTCCACCGGGCAGGCAATTTCGGGGCGACCTGTTGGGATTCCATTATTCCGTGGTCATTAATGCACGGGATTGGAGCGAAATTGCTATGATCATTCGAATGGCTGTTCGGGATGGTTGGCGGCTGAAGCGAACCTATCGGGGGATTGTTTTCCCTTGGTTGCCGGCTGGGTTTATATCCCTCGGGGTACAACTTAAAGCAAGACTCAAAGGATGAATAGCAACTCAAACTCAGATGTCCATCCTCCAAAGTCGCTGGCCATTGTTGTTACCTACAATGCAGGCCCTTGGATTCGTAACTGTATCACAAGCACCCAAGAAAGCACGTATCCTCTCGATTGCATTGTCATCGACAATGGGTCAACAGATGGAACAATCGACATTCTGAAAAATGAATATCCCAATGTGCCGCGGCTCATCTCCAAAGAAAACCTTGGGTTTGGTGCTGGCAATAATATTGGTCTGCGAAAGGCATTAGCTGAGCAGTACGACTATGTATTCCTGCTGAACCAGGATGCATGGCTTCAACGGGAAACACTAGAAACCCTCATTCAGTTTCATCAATCGCATCCGGAATATGGAATCTTAAGTCCTATCCATCTTGATCGCGATGGAGCAAACATGGACTCCAAATTCGGTTATGCTCTGAGCTTGAAGTCCAGCGAGTTCAGAAATGACACCCTCTTCCAGAGGCTCAAACCTTGCTATCAAATCAACTTTGTGAATGCGGCCCTATGGCTGATTCCACGAGAAACGCTCCTCAAAGTAGGCGGCTTCAATGACTTCTACTTCATGTATGGTGAGGATGGTGATTATTGTGCTCGATGTCTCTCTCAGGGGATGAAAATTGGGGTGGTCACGGACGCTTTCGCGCATCATGCGAGATACAATCATCACTATAAACCCCGGCCTCGCCTCCAAAACATACGCTTTCACATTCGGGAGTGGCACTGCTGGTCTTATGAGACCTTTCTTGAATTCGATCGAGATTTTTGGCCTGCTGTGCGCGCCTCATTTCATCGCATTTGGATTCGGACCAACCAAGAATTTCAAAAAAGAAGATATACCATTGCTTTTGCCGTGATGATAGGATGGTTTCGATTCTTGTTCACTTTACCCAAGGCGAAACGAGATAAATTCAAGCTTCAGCATGAAATTCGACCACATTTCATAGAAGGCATTGATGACATTCCTCACTTTGATGTAACATGAAGGTCTCGATTATCACGCCTTTCTTCAATGCCGGTGTTCACTTAAATGAATTGGCGGACAGCATCATAAACCAAACGCACACCAATTGGGAATGGATTTTAGTGGATGACGGCAGCGCGAATGAGGAATGGCTGAAAGTTCAGTCCGTTGCATCATCTGACCTCCGCATTTCCGCGATGAGCAGAGCCTCTGGAAAACCAAAAGGAGCATGTGCTTGTCGCAATACAGGCCTCGATCAAAGCTCAGGAGACTACCTCTTGTTTCTTGACTCAGACGATTATCTCAGTCCCAATTGCCTCGAAAAGCGATTGAAAGCCGTCCACAACGCTGCACTCAATCCCAATGAACTGTTTTACTTTCAAACCGCAGCATTCACAGAAGGTGAACCCAAAATGATTTTGTGGGATGATGTGAAACAACCCATGGAATGGTTGGAATCTGTGTGGAACCTGAAGCCTCCTTGTCAATCATCTGGTCCCCTATGGCCCGCAGAAACCATAAAAAACATTGGCGGCTGGAACGAAGAGATGGCCGTTTGGCAGGATTTGGAAATACATACCCGAGCCTATCTCAAAGGAATTCGATTCGTAGATGCCGTGCCACTTCAGCCGGATGTATACTACCGCATCTCGAGCAACAGCCTGAGTCACAAGAATTTTCACTCCCCCGAAAAAACGAAAAGTCGATTCGAGTTCGTTTGCGTGTGCCTGAGCTCTTCTGCCCCATTGACGGAAGGTCAAAAAAAGGCCTTGACCGTTCTTGCATTCTCTGTGCTGAAAGCCCTTATCGCACAGAAAGATTGGACATCCGCGCAACAAATTGCTCAGCTATGTGAGGCCCGAATAGGAAAAAACATGATGCAGCTGTTTCAGCAATCGATTTACTTCCACAGGCTGAAAATATACAAAATGCCTTTGCTTAAGGCATACTCATCTCGTATCGTCCAAAAACTGGGCATCTCTTCCGTTCGCAAAATATTGGCCCGCCCTTATCTTTCTCATTGGCCTTCCGTCACCATCCTCATCCCCACCTTCAATGCAATGGGTTGGTTTCGAAATTCCTATGCGGAACTTTTGAAGCAAGACTATGCGGGAGAATGGGACGTTCTCGTCATCGATTCCGGTTCCACGGACGGGACCATCGAATTCCTGAAAAATCAACCTCGCACTGCGGTCCACAGCATTCCCTCTGAAGAATTTGGCCATGGCAAAACCCGAAATCTGGGAGCATCAATGGCCAAAGGCGACCTTGTTTTGATGACAGTGCAAGATGCACGGCCGCGCAGCATCGATTGGATGACTCGCATGGTTCATGCGTTGGAAAGCAACGGACTCGATGGCGTTTGCGGAAAGCAAGCCGTGCCCAGTGAAGAGGATAAAAACCCGCTTCAATGGTACCGACCGCTCAGTGAACCAAACGAAGATGATGTTTTCGATGCAGCGTCCATTCAAGAAGCGTCACCCGAAGAAACAATGAAAGCGTGCAGCTGGGATAACGTCAATGCGCTTTATCGGAAATCCAGCCTCTTGGCTCGACCGTTTCGCGATGTCCGATTTGGAGAGGACATGTTCTGGGCATTGGATACGCTCACAGCAAACGGCAAAATTGGCTACACCCATCAATCCAAAGTCTGGCATTACCACCATCAACGTCCAGGGTTCACCCGAAAGCGGGTTTTTTACACCCATTATTGGCGCTACCAAGCCTTTGGATGCTTGCCCGAACTTCGGCCGATGTGGGGGACCTCCCAAACGATACGAGCCCTCAAAACTTTGATATGGCATACGCGCATCTTCAATCCGGTTGTGCTCTTCAAATGGCTCAATTACAACCATCAAATTGCCAAAGAATCCACAGAAATCACTGAAGAATTTCTGAAGGCAGTTCAAAGCGGTGATGCTGCATTGAATACATTGTATGCATCATTCGGAACACAATCACCCATGGCAACTCCAACCCAATCCACATGATTAGCCCTGCCATTTCGGTCTTGATGACAACATACAACCGCGAGAAATACGTGGGAGCCGCGATTGAATCGGTGCTCAACTCGTCGTTCAAGGATTTTGAATTGGTGGTCGTAGACGACCGATCCACGGACAAAACCGTGGATATTGTTCGCGAATGGCAAGCAAAGGATGACCGAGTCAAGCTTTTCATCAACAATCAAAACCTTGGAGATTATCCCAATCGCAACCAAGCCGCGGCGCACGCCACCGGCAAGTACCTGAAGTACGTGGATGCAGATGACTTGATCTACCCTTGGGGATTGCAAATTTTATGGGAATGCATGGAAGGCTTTCCGGAGGCTGGCTGGGGCTTGTGTTCTCTAGCACAGGATAAGGCAAGGCCATTCCCCTTCGTGCTGGAAACCCAAGAGGCCTATCGTTACCACTACCTCGGTCCAGGACTGTTTCACAAAGCTCCGCTTTCTTCGATCATCAAAAAGGAACTGTTTGACGCGGTGGGTGGGTTTGAGCCCGGACGGATGGTTGGGGATTTTGAGATGTGGCATCGGCTTGCATTTCAAAGCCCCGTTGTTCTGATGCCTCATGGCATGGTCTGGTACAGAGCACATGATGACCAGGAATCCAACGTCATTGGTGAATTTGAGGAGGTTTACCGGAAAATTAGCCTAAAGCATTTGCACGCTGAACCCAAGCCCTTAACACCTGCGGAACTGCGTCAAGTTGCCCTGCGTAAGCGAAAAACGCACTTGAAATTCGCTGCCATTTATCTTGCAAAGGGCCACTTCAAACTGGCGCAACATTCATACAGAAAAGCCGAATTAACTCGCGAAATAGCCAAAGCATGAAACTCCTAATCGCCTCGGTATTTCAGTCTTTTCGGCGGTTCATCCGACGGCTCTACTGGCTTTTCCGCCTGATGCAGTCTGACATCACCCATCCCTTGAATGTGCATCATCCTGTGATTTGCGAGGGGAGCGGCAACAGAATCATCGGGCCGCATGCTCAGATTCAAAAAGGTGCAGAAGTTTCAGTTGGCAAAAATGGAAGCCTCAATATTGGAGCGCACCTTCGACTGGGTAAAAGTGCGATTTTTAGACTGGGAAATGGCGCCAAACTTTCAATTGGTAGCGATTTTAAAATGGAATACGGATCCAGAATGTTCGTTACAACCGACTGGACCATCGGCGATGAAGTTCAAATCGCAACGCACTGTGCCATTTTCTCCCGAGAGGGAGGCGTTGCCGGTAACGTCCAAATAGGGAACGGCACGCACATTGGCGATCACAGCATCATCGACTGCGCGGCCAACGTCACCATCGGCCAAGACGTCGCAATCGGTCCAAACTGCGTGTTGTACTCACATGATCACGACTACACCTCCGAATCCGCAGCTGCGTGGAAAGGCCCATTGATTTGCAAAGATATCGTGATTGAGGACGGCGCATGGGTTGGTTCTGGGGTGACTATCCTGCCCGGGGTCACGATCGGAAAACGCGCAGTCATCGCGGCGGGAGCGGTCGTCACAAAAGATGTGCCCGCTCACACCATTTGGGGAGGCATCCCCGCCAAGCAAATAGGAGAAACAGGCAAGGCATAATCTTCTTCGGACAAGATCATCGATGAGAGCATCCATCCTCATACCCGCATACAACGCTGCCGAATTCATTGGCGAGACCTTGGCGAGTTGCATGCAACAAGGCATCGATTGCATTGAGGAAATCATCGTCATCAATGATCACAGTGAGGACGACACTCGAGTAGTGGTGGAGCGTTTTCAGGCCGAACACACTGAATTCCAGATCACCCTTGAGGACAACCCCACCAAAGGAGCGTGCGCAGCTCGAAACCATGCCCTCAGTTTGGCCAAAGGTGATGCCATCCAATGGCTCGACGCCGACGATCTCATCGGTGAAGGCAAGTTGAGCGCACAACTCGAACTCCTCGAGCAAAACCGTCAACACCTCATCGCCAGCAAATGGCGCAGGTTTGCCGGCGATTTGACCAACCTTTGGCCCGAGGAACAAGGCGCATGGAGCCATGTGCCTGAGCAGTCCACCCCCAAACAATGGTTGCTCGCCGAACGCATGATGATTCCCGCTGGATGGCTCGGGTCGCGCCAGTTATTCGAATGCATGC
>Ga0206123_10002783_pt1 | contig 14929 bp, 13 predicted proteins | sample Helgoland_Spring_2_FD_160086 | JGI IMG/M metagenome (GOLD analysis project Ga0206123, IMG submission 160086) | Pelagic subsurface seawater microbial communities from Kabeltonne, Helgoland, North Sea - Helgoland_Spring_Bloom_20160316_1 | ecosystem: Environmental > Aquatic > Marine > Epipelagic ...
TTTTCTTGAGATGCAGTAATCCTGAGATGGAGATGGAAATGCTCCCCAGTATATTCGATTCTCCTGTTATCTCCAATCTGGAAAGATTAGACATTGAGTTTAAACGCTTCAACGACGATGATTGAGCGCCAACTTTGAGTTTCATGATATTGGTGAGAGATTCTTTGCAGATTCTTTCATTATCCTCTATCACAATCAAGTCTGACCTTGCAAATCTTGACACCACTTGTCTCGTCTTACTCGTGACAATGAACGTACGCTTTGACATAAAAACTATATCTCTGAATCTCTTGGAAACAGCAGAACACGCGAATAAGTCCTGGGACTTCAGCCAATCGAAGACATTCAATATTAATTCTGGAGGTATCCTCGAGTTCATTGTAGTCTGTTATGTCAATTTGAATGTTTAAATATCAGGAATATCAAAATAGCAGCGACTACGCCAAACAGCATTATCAGTACCCATTGTGGTATTCTGTTGAAGAAACTTAAATAAGCGTCAGGAGTTAGTGGAGCGACTGGCTTCTTCGTAGAACAATCAACCTCACCTCCGTCTTTGAAGCACTTGCTATCGCTTGAACAGTTTTGACTTAAACTTATATTTCCAACCTTAGAATCTTGTTCTTCAACTGTAGTATCAAGAGTGTAGCAAACGCACGAAGATCCTGCATCAGATCCACAGCCTCCACAGATATTAGCGAATGAAATAGTGCCAGCGCTACTGTTGATCAGATCTATTGTGACGTCATCAATAACACAAACCGTTTGAGTGCAATGTAACTTCGAGACGCCATCAGGTTTTGAGAGAGGAATGACATCGAGTCTGGAACAGGTTGGAGTACATTCTTTGTTGATGCCGTAGTTTGTGAGATACTCTCCATACTCCTCGTCCGGCAAGTAACAGCCACAGTATTTAAGCGTTGCTTCGTCTGAAGTGAGATCGTTAATGCTTTTATCTGAACAAAAATCTTTCAAAACATCTTCACTTATTCCAGGAGCTAGTCTGAACAAAGTGTAGAAGACATCTTCGAGAGGATGATAGACTTCGCTTGCTAAATCATATCCTTCAGATTTAAATCGTTTATACGCAGCAGTTATAACTTTCGTCGACCAAAGAAATCCATCTCTGTTGTTATAAGCGCTCGAAGGTATCGCTGTCGGAGTGAAAGTTCCAGAGTGACATGCTCCCTGTGCGAAATCATTGTAATAAGGTTCAGGATTACCCACAAGATTTCGCATAATTATTTGAACACATATAGGAAGATTAGAACCAGCGCACCATCTGCTCGCCCACTCGTCAAACCCAACGCCAACTCCAAGACAGTAATCAAACAAAGCATCTTGACATTCTGTTGTTGTCACTGATCTGTGTTTTGGATGACATGTTCTGGTTCTATTTGATCCAAGAACGAAACATAGAGAGTCGTCATTTGTAGTTGTTTCTATTCCAGATATCAGATGAGCGTTAGTTAGACAAGGTCTTTCTGAGAACCTACTAACGAAATTATAATCTCTCAAACAACAACCAATGATCTCTTCTTGATTACCATCGCTCATTGAAGCGTAGTTGTTCCTTTGACATACTGCTCTCCTGCCAGGCAATGTGAAACAAGAATCAACGTTCTCTTTTGGAGAATGTCCCGTAATGAAGTGACAATCACCGGACTTATTAGGATTATTGCTCCACTCTCCTCCTGGTATATTACAAACGTTGTTGACATCAGAATTACCACCAGCTCCTTTGAAAGTACAAAAGTTCTTGATTGTATATGAATCAGCGGTATCGCACGTACAAAGGTTTCTTGATATGATAGGGTTACTGTGACCTCCGGTAACTTTGCACATATATAGTCTTTATTACTAATCATCAGAGAGAAAATTGATTCATTCGCTCTAAAGTTAGCAGCAAATGAGATTAATCATGAACAGCTTACCTAGAGATTTGATCCTCGCAATGAGCGAGTATTTCAGCACTGTCAGTTACATTAGCTTTCGTCTTGTCTCAAAAAGATTCAGAGCAATACTTCCCAGTGAAAGTGAATGCATGAAAGGATTAGACCTCATGACCAATAATAAACACACAAAAAGATTGCTCTTCGAGTTAATATTCCGAGGTCTCAAGAGTAGGGTTAAAGTTACCGGGATAGAACCATCTGAGGCTATGATTCTCTATATTCACTTTCTCAAAACATTCAAAGGGTTTGAGAGTGATAGGTTCAACATTATAGCACCCCAAGAAAAGCTTTTCTATATTCGAGCAATGAAAGATAGAATCAGAGACTTTGCTGATAGCACTGTGTTTGTACATGTTCCGGAAGACATAATCAGAGTCACGACAGATTCTGGGATCATATCTCTCACTGTTACTATAGTACCAGATGAGAATGGAGATATCAATAAGTGTTCCATTGACGATATCATTCTGCAGCCACATAAATGCGTCTTAAAGTGTCACAATCAAGTTCGTTCCTTCATGTCAGCAGATAAAACAAGAACTTTAATAACAACTATGGACAGTGCGAGAAAGTTAGAGAGGGGTTTGAAAACATATCCAGCTCTTGGATTTAGAGACTTTGAAGAAAAGAAACTCCTTGGTGCTCATCCTAGGATAGCTTATTTTGGTTCCCATGATGTACACTTTGCCGGGAAGATGGATGCAGTATATTTCCCCAAGAAAGACGCAGATCTTGTCAAGCATCGCTTCCACAATCTCCTGATGCTCATAAAGTTTAATGAAAACCTCAAAATCTTCGCCAAATAAGAAATCAAGAAAATAAGAAATCATATTGTTAGAGTTAAATGCGCCCAGTTTTGGGCTTATTTCGATGTTTCGATGTTTCGATGTTTCGATGTTTCGATGTTTCGTCTTTTCGTTGTTTCGTCTTTTCTTTTCACTTTCACTTTCATTTTGCGATGTAAATGATCATACTACCGCCATTGTATTCTATTATATTCTCGATGAATTCTTTCCTGACACTTTTTAGAGATTTGAGAGTAGGGAAAACAAGAGCATCAACCTTTCCAACTTTCTTGATAAACTCGTGCTGCAGTTTGCGCCTGACATCCTTTGTTCCAAAATATAGAACCTTCACTGTCATCCCTTCAGTTTGAGCCATGTAAAAGAAGTCAGCTCTCAGTGAAACAAAGGGACTGTTGATCTTATCACCATATCTATCGGCCATATCTGGACAAGCAAAGGCTAAAACAAGATCAATGTCAAGTTTGGAGGGCTTCCTGAATATTAATTTTATATCATAGGATTTAAAGTCTGTTCTCTTACTACCGATGGTCATGTAGCGCTCTTTGTCAGTCAGTAAATCACCTTCGATAAAAGTAACATGAATGCTATTCTTTCCAACTGGTCCAATCTCTGATAGAATGATGGAGTTTCTGCGGCTGTGGCAGTTAAATCTTATATTGTTGGCAGAATGATTTGGCATGATGGCGGAGAACTTATTCATCACAATGATTTCTCTCTTCTGGACACAAAAATAGTCTATATGAATTAGTTTAGTTTTGGCTATTTCAGATGCATAGAATATCAGTGTCTCGCTAGGATCTACATTCTTTAATGTGATCTTTTCGGTCCTTTCGCTCCTTTCGCTTTTCAAATATCTCAACAACTGGTGAATCATTCTCACGAACTCTTCTTCTTGTCGTCCTTTCCTCAATTTCTAAGTATCACCAAAAAGATCGAGACAATATGACCACATCAGACTAGTCTTTGAAATGCAGCTTGAAGATCTAAACGACGTCGCCTTATTTGAGTTGTTCAAGTTCTTGGATCTGAACTCACTGGCCAATCTAGCACTGACATCGAAAAGATTTAAACTCTCAATGAGAGAACCTAATCGTAAGGTCGGTAGATTCAGTGGCAATACTGTAACTAAAAGGTTGCTGTTAAAATTCATAAGAGCTGGGGAGCTGAGGTTGCGTACAACTTTCGTTATATCGGGGATAGAGGCGTCAGAGGCAGTTCTTCTCTATGCTTATCACATTCTGATCGAGAGCTCATGTTCCCACAAGTTGACGATAAAGTCAGACTATGAGAAAAAATCATACCTTAATCACATGCTCCGGAGGTTACCACCAAAATACAGGCGTAATATTTTTCTTGATTTAGATCTAGTTTGCCGCAATGTGACTAAAATAATAAGATCAAGTGAAACTCTCCTGACTGTAGAAACTCTGACAAACAACTATGATAACATTAAAAATCGTTCAATCGACAATATCAAGTTGAAACCACACACATTCAAAATAGTTGAGGTTAGTTCTTTATCTGGAAAAACTGTTGGCATTCTAGGACATAATCAAAGTGAGTTCTCGTACTCAGCTGGAGCGTTTGAGTATTCAAAACTTATAAAGATTAAACCGTACATTCTAGCTATATCTGAAGAGACAATTTACACGATAGGAACACTAGACGTTATTAAAGTTCGCAAAAATGATCTCAAGAAGTTGTTTCAATTGCCTTTAATATTCTTATTGCTAGAATCTAACAAGAACATTGAAATTCTCGTAACATCGTAACATCGTAACCTCGTAACATCGTAACCTCGTAACCTCGTAACATCCATATAAGCCCAGATAGATTGGGCGCATATACTTAGATGTGAATGATAAGATTCCTATTGTGTTCCAGAAGGTGTAATATCTGCTTTAACTTTGAAGAGTCTTTCAACACTCTATCACTTGAAAGTACGAGAGAATCAACTTTACCGATCAAATAAGCACTACTGTAGCTGAATAAAACGACTTTAACGGGAGCGTTACACAACTGTGAGATAGTAAACGCTCTGGGAGGTAAAGGGTCAAACGGGAGATTCAGATCAGCGCTATATTTCAGCGCCTTCGCTTTAGAAGTGAACGCAACAACAGCGTCATACTTTGGAGGTTCCCTCGTTATTATTGGATTGTATTTATCGGAGAACACTACAGTTCCATCAACTGATATCGTTCTGTCGATCAAATTATCGGGAGGTGATATTATGACGCAACCTATTCCATAAGTTCTCGTTATCTTCCCTTCAATCTCTGATAATATGAGATGCGAGCCACCAGTATTGGCGTAAGGAGAATTGAAAATAAGACTTGTAATGTCATCATGAGAGATCATAGCCTTGTACAAGCGCTTGATATAACGAACCCTTGATGGATCACATAGATAATGGTGACGATGTGAGGAGTTATGGGGATATATTCTTAAGGAAAAGAGTAGAAGCGCTTTGGCTGGATCTCCTCCTTTGACTATTATGGTTTTCCCGTCTCTTCTTGAAATCAGCTCCAACAATGTCATCGTAAAGTCGTCATAAGTTCCAGGTTTCACTTCTTGAACGCTTGGCAGATCAGATCTAGTACACCAACTATGTCTTTTTATTTTATTGAATTCAATCTTAGAAAGTTTTGAACTAATGTCGCGAATGTCGTGAATGCTCATGATCGTTTGGAGGCATGATGTAAGTTGCCGAACTCTGTCAATTTAGATTACTTCCTTAAACTCTATGACGTAATCAGTATTAATGAAAGTAAGACAAACGATGGCGCTGTTATTCCCAATGTAAATGCCATCAACTCCTTCCAAAGTTTTAGTAACACCTTCCTCAATTCCCCACAACAAGTTGCTATCATTGGTTCCATCTACCTTTGTCCATGATATCTTTGTAATTTCAGCGTTATTTCCTTTCGCTACAAGACTCTTAGTATTGCGACTGACTACAAAGCAAATAGATCTTTCTTCTAGTCTTCCACCATAATCGTGTGAATGTTTTATATTCTCTTGCAATCTTATCTTTGTTCCCAATCCAAGGAGAGTGCATTTCAGTTCTCCTATTGCACGAGTAGTTGGAGGCAAAGGGGTTTCGAGCGCCAGTTTGATGTAAAGAGTTCTGAAATCTTTTATGAGATCTTCCGAGGTTGTCATGTTTATTTTGAATTTAGCGTAACCCTTGCTATTGAAAGACATCTCAACAATACCTCCAATGTTCACTAAATCAGTCGTAACACTTTCTCCGTTAACGCTGAATGTCAGAGATTTGAATATTGGTGTTTCTACTATTGGCATTGCGATGGAAACATTTGGATAGTAAAGATATCCCTTCTTCGCGGTGGCACGAAAGATTAACTCACCACTTGAATTTCTCGAGGATGCTATCGTTGTTGTTGTCGTCGTCATCATCCCAGTTGTCCCTTTGTTTCTTTATTCCTTTTTATAAGTTACAGTAGATAGAACATAACACCCAACGAGGGTGGCATGGAATATGGAAATCAAAGGTTAAAGATTCCACGAAAGGGAGCCTTTAGGAACTGGCGCAATCGTTCTCAAGCACTTCACTCTCATTGTAGATCTCCCGAAGACAGCTTCTGTCAATCCTTTGAATAATATTTTCACTCTGACAAAGTGAAGACCTCCAAGCGCTCTGTCTGAGATCTTCATGGCTACTTTCATGGATGCGATCTGACTCTGGTGTTGAGGTTGAGGTTGAATTATAACTTTACTATCGTCGAGTGTAATTGTAATATCATTCAAGGTTAGTTCGACGCGATCAAAGTCTGACGATAGCATCTCTGGTCTTATGTTTGAGACTTCTTTCAAAGGAATCGTGCATTCAAACAACGGGGAGAACAACGTGAAATGTTTGCCAGTGACTTCTTCAAATTCCACCGTCGTTGGATGAGAGCGATTCAAAGATAATATTCTCATATACCCCAACATTTGGTTGGGTTATATCGTTTAGATCATTACTCGTTTTTCGTTGAAAATTATCATTACAAGCATTAGACTTGACGATTCAAATCCAATATTTGTAAGACAGTAATTAACGCTAACCAATCTTGAATTATCCTCATCGTAAGGAGAGTGATTTAAGTCTATGATCTTTGGAACCAGTATCTTTCCATTGACATTTGCGCCTTTGAGCACTATTCTCTTGGTCGCGTAGCTCACCCTCGCAATGATCGCTTCTGGTTTTATCGTTTCTCCCGCTTTTATGTCAATGTCATTATCGTTGATATTGTATTTTATATTTTTCTGACTTGTAATGCTCTTGATTGCGTTCTTATTCACTTCAGCATTTGATTTGAGAAAGCACCCAAATTCCACCAAAGCTTGTCGTGCTTCTTTCGTTTTGTTGAACTTTATCTCAATGTGAATCTTCTTGATATTTTCCACAATCTCCTCTTTTGCAATGTTAAACTTTAGAGTTGTCTTGTTCAGAGTCTCAGATCGCACATTTAAAAGTCCTCCAACGTTCGCTACATCAGCATAAGCACTCTCTTTTCCGTTCAGGTATACTATCAAACAATCTACATTGACTCTAGCTGATATAGTGATCTCAACAAGTGAATCGAAATGTCTTCTGTCTTTGTTTGTGTAATCGACATATAGAATACCAGGATCGCTTATATTTGATATGAATCTCACCTTCGATAGTAGCACCATATATTGTATAACTCTTAAAGTCAAGATATTGTGTTGTTTTCTTCTAATTTTTGGTGTTAGTTTCAGCTTCTTTACATTAGACCTTCGACTTTTGATCTTTGATCTTTGAATGTCCATATCTTCAACATCTCACGCTAACTGGAAGGAGTTTTGTGTTTTTGATTTTATCCAAAAAATTGGGACTTGAGATTCAGGAAAAACTGATCAGCAAGTCACCAATGTTAGTATCAACCCTTCCAAGAGAAATAAACTCCCTTATCATCAATTATTTGAGAAAGGACCAATTACTCCCTCTGCTATTAACATCAAAGAGAATCAGAAATTTCACATATGAAAATTTCACTAGTCTCATAGAAGTAAATTTTGAAAATGACCACCTCAAAACTTTGCACTTCAAAAAGATCACTTACTCCATCTCTAACAAGATGATGGACTGTGATGTTGATCATTTGATTGCAAAAGCTCCTTCTAGAATTGTAGAATATGCCTACACAGACTATGATTTGGAAGAATTTATACCTTTTCACAAATTAGTGAACCTCAAAGCCCTTGAACATGAGTTTGTAGGGTTCCCTGGGGAAAAGTTAAAGTTTCTACCTAAACTGGAGAAGCTAATCATCAACAACCCAACAACTCTTGAACACATCCCAAGTTTAAAGAACCTAAAAACTCTATCTTTGACTCTTAAAGTAGAGAAGAACAGCTCAGTTGACCTCAAACTCATCACAAAGTTGAAGAACCTAAAAAGTCTATCTTTGATCTTACAACTTTATAGTGATCCTGAAGACCAAGCTCAGATCCTAAAGCCTCTTCAGGAAGACTGGCTCCTCAAACTTGAGAAGTTTGAAGTAGTCATCAGAGTTTGGTCTACCTGTTCAGAAGAAAGGATAGAAAAGTATCTTGACCTTTCAACCAGCGCCACCCATCTTACTGTCACCGCTGACTGTGGACACTCCCCTGGGATCTACAGAAAGTCTCTCTCTAAATTCAAGAGACTGGAAGCCCTAGAACTAGCTCATATGGATCTCCTTGAGGATGCTTTCCTAGATCTTGACAACCTGAAGAGTCTTATCTTGTATAGAGTTATAACAGCCAACGCCAACACCATAAAGTGTCTAACAAAACTTGAAAAGTTAGAACTGACCTCCAGGCTGATAACAAAGTCTCCTTCTAAACTTCTCAAGAAGCTTTACCTTGGAAGAAACACTAAGTTCTCATCAGAACACATCTTGACTCTGACAAAACTTGAAAAGTTGACTTGTTACAGACTGCCTGAAAACTGGGAAAGTTTAAAAACTATGCCAAACATCCAGAAGATAAAGTCATCAAGAGGATGTGAATTTAAAAGACAAAAGTAAAACACAAAACACAAAAACAAACCCAAACTCTAAAACTCTAAAACACAAAAACAAACCCAAACTACAAAACAGTAAGACTACAAAAGTACAAAAGTAAAAACTCCAAAAACACAAAAACAGTAAAAGTAAAAACTCCAAAAACACAAAAACAGTAAAAGTAAAAGTAAAACACAAAACACAAAAACAAACACAAACTCTAAAACACAAAAACAGTAAAAGACCCAAAACATAAAACACAAAAACATGAAACAAAAAGATAAAACACATATAACCTCATATAATGGGGGCATAGTGAACTCAAGTCTCCAAAACTCCAAAGCTTGTTCCCTAAAATTTATATAACTCTAGAAGATTCGGAGACATATAAAAAGGATGTCAAAGTACCAAAAGTATACACTCATAAGTGGACACTTGATCGTAGACGGATATAAAGAAACAACTTTCAATCAACTCATCAAGACTAATGTTGGTGCTCAAATACCTCACATTGTAAGATTTGATTCAGACACTGAAGGAAGCAAGGCTTGCACGAGATTCATTAAAGTGAAAAATGTAAACAAACCTTTTAAGAATCACCCAGAGTTCTCAAGTTACGCTGACAAGTTCATAGCGCTTAGTGATAAACAGATCATATCACTTTGGATAGCTTTATTCTTTGTAAGATATCACACCAAAAAGAAGATTTCAAGCAACGATGTATATGTTGGAATCAATGGAGAGATCTTTGTGATACCTTCACTTAATGTTGAGGTTGGGGTTGACGCTGACGTTGATCCATTCATATTGGAGGATGGAATTAACATAGATTCATGGAAGGAAGGAGTGACCAGGAGCTACTCGCTGATATTAGAATATTTAAGGATTTTGACTCCAAATAGTTTCATGGAAGGTGATGATGAGTTCAAAGACTTTGTTTTAAAATTCAAACACGATCCTCTGACAATCGTCTCAAGGAAGGTGTCATTCAGTTTCGAGCCATCTATTCCTCAGATGGAAAGTGAGGTTGTGGAGGCTAACAAACTGGAACTGCTTCTTCAGAGCGATCAAGACAGACAGGCATTCGCTAGTTTTTATGATAAACTTTCGATAGCAAAGATAGTTGAAATACTACGCGCTTTCATTATAAGAAAAGTTAAGACTCTTTCAAGTTCTATTCAACTTCTTTCTTCAGTGCAGAATGCTCTAGAAGAACGGAAGTCTCTTGAAATTACATACAGAGATTATATCTCACGAAGAGACAACACAAAAGATATTGGCTTGTTGAACGTCGAAGAGCGAGTGCTTGATCAGTTGCTCGCCAATTCAAAGATCCTGGGCAAATATAAAATAAAATTCAAAGACTTTGCTATCGGAAATAAGAAACTCTTAGCCATGAGAATTTCAAAAGAAGAAAGTGGAGGAGAAGGAGAAGAAGAAGAATGAACGACGAAACGATGAAACGTGGGTGTTAAAGTGTCAAGGTGTCGAAGTGTCAAATTATTTTATAAGCTCGAGTTTGTGTGAGCGCATATTTTCCTGGCCAAAGTAAACGCTACTTTTGACGCTCTTGAATCCAACTTTGCTTTGTAGAAGTTGAAACTACATTGCAATATGAGTTGAAGAACTAAAGTTATCACAAGTAATTTCCATATATTGACAGATCCATCCAGAAGAAACAAAATCACAACACCGGAAGCGATGGCTGTGAGTAAGCTTCTTCTCCAAGTTACGACTGACTCAGAATGACTTGCTACAAGATTTACTTTTCCAAGTGTTTCCTTGAGCGTGTCAGTGTCTGATGGCAATCCTCTGAAATAACTGGCGCTGTGATTACTCTTGTTGTTCTCGCATCTAAAATCTCCTTCACAATACATATCAGCGTATTCAACTCTGGCACAAAACAAGAAACATAGAAACAATGAGATACTTATTATCACCTCCATCTGATTTAAACAACGGGAAAATTAATAATGATCACGTCCCAGGACCCCTTGAAGAACTCTACCTTCCATTTTTCATCTTCTACAAAGCAACACAGGTTCACTATTAACTTTTTGATATCAAGATTTGCTAGAACGGTTACAATCTCGTCAGTGATCTTACAATGAGTGAGCTTCAAAACGTCGACATTGTTATTGAACTTTTCAATCCCATCTGAAGCGTAAAAATGAACCATCTTTATGTGATCAAGACCATCAAGTTCCCCGTTGTAACTTCCATTAGCAAGAGTCACTCTCTCACAAGCAACGTACTTGCTGATCGTCTCTTTGTCTAAGATCACAGTGCTAATTTCTTCCACAAGTTCATAATAATCATCTGATCTTGTCAAATCAAATTGCTTAATACTTTTTACTGAGAGATGGAGAGTGTTCTTCTTCGTGTTGATTATGATTGAACCAAACTCTATCAAACATATTTCTATTGTCTCGACGTTTGGAGGAAGCAGTTCCCATCGAACTTCTTCTCCATTGTAGATTTTAATATCCTTACAACACTTAAGCATTGTCAAGTCTGTTGATTGAGTTTGATATAGTGCAATGCTACGACATTCTGTTAAATGTTTATAACCTTCAGAAGTTATTCCATGGCAGTTGTTTATATCAACGTAGTGACACTGACTTAAATGTTTCAGTCCTTCGTTTGTTATGTTTTCAACGCTAATCAAACTTACAGAAGTAGAACAAGATAGATGCTTTAATCCTTCGTCTGTCACGAGCTCGTTATCAAAGATAGACACAGGGATATGTTTGTTTAAATTCATGATATATTCTAGGACCAAATCGTCACAACAGTTATCACAAAAACAGAGATTCGAAATGTCGTTCATTATTCTTATTGCGCTGACAGCAGCCACAATCGCAGGTTCCTTGTAATCTTCAGTGATATCCCCCGTTAACGCCAAAGAACCAGTCGGTTTGATCTTAGTTATATCGTCTACAGAATTCAATGAAGCTAATTGAGGTTCGGCAGTAATTTCTCCGGTGTTGAGATCCACTAACACCATCTTATCTCCACCAGACAAAAACACCGTAGCATTGCCATAAGTCAAAGGCGACTTGAAACTACCAGTAGCGACGACTCTACGAAAGTTTTTAAAATGCTTGAGATCAATGTTATTATCTTTAGTTGTCATCAGTGTAACCTTTTCTTCATTTCCCATGAATTCATTTATCTCTCTCGAGATTAGCTTTATTTTGGCCAAAGATCCTAGCGAAAGATGCATCGAAATGTTGTGGATAAACGCAAACATGATATCAGGATCCGGAGGTTTAGGGTTTGGGGTTTAGAGTTCAAAATCCAGATCCTTAAGTCAGTCAATCTCTCGTTCATTTAATCTCTTGTTCTCTCAATCAGATGTAACTCAAAGTCAGTCTCTCTGTTTTCTGTTTCCTGTTTCCTCATTTAAGTGAAATCTAATTCAGTCGTCTAATCACTTTCTCTCTGTCTCTTGCTTCTCTCGTTCAATCAGATGTAACTCAACTTCAACCTCAAAGTTCAGTTTCTCCTTGTTCTTCCAAACGAAATGTAACTCAAACTCAAACTCAAACCTCTGTCTCTGTTTGTTCAAATGCTATTCTAACTCAAATCCAAATCCTATCATTCAATCCTATCATGACTCTGTCTCTCGTTCAATCGTTCAATCGTTCTTCTCTATCTCTGTTTGTTCAAATATTATTCTTTCAATCGAAGTGTGATTCAATCTATCTGTTCTTCCAAACGAAATGTAACTCAAACTCAAATCATTCAAATCCCATCCTAACTCTATCTCTGTCGCTCGTTCAATCGTTCAACCAATCTCTCATTGTTCCTGTCTCTGTTCTTCCGGTCATTCTGTTTTCTGTTTCCTGTTTTCTGTTTAATTAAGATGTAACTCAAACTCAAATCCAGTTATTCAATCTCTGTTCTCTTGTTCTTCCAACCGAAATGTAACTCAAAGTCAAACCATAAGTCTAATCTCTGTCTCTCGTTCGATCGTTCGATCGTGATGCAATTCAATCTCTCTGTTCCTTCAATCGAAATGTAACTCAACCCTCTGTCTCTGTTTGCTCAAATGCTGTTCTAACTCAAATTCAAATGCCATCCTAACTCTATCTCCGTTCTCTTGTTCTTCCAAACGAAATGTAACTCTGTCTCTCGTTCAATCGTTCTTCCCAATCAAGATGCAATTCAATCTCTCTCGTTCAATCAAATGTCATTGTAACTCAAGTCTCTTGTTCTTCCAAACGAAATGTAACTCAAGTCTCTTGTTCAATCGTTCTTTACAATCCACCTGTTCTCTTGTTCTTCCAAACGAAATGTAACTCTGTCTCTTGTTCATTCAAATGTCATCCTAACTCTACCTCTGTCGCTCGTTCAACCAATCTCTGTTCTGGTTCTAATTCTGGTTCTAATTCTAATTTCTGTTCATCCAATCGAAATGTAACTCAGTCTTCATTTCTTTTTCTTCCCAGACATTTTAACAAACAAGAATCCAATGGCTCCAATGATCGCACAGAGAAATATAGCGCTGGCTATCATTCCAAGCGCTGTTTTAGATACTGACGTTTGATCATTGTCACTCATAACTTTGTTCAACAAAACATTCTTCGCCATGTTATTCATCGCGCATTGAGATCTAGCACTTCCACTTTGAGTTGCGTTAATATTTCCAGTTACAGACGATTGAATGTAGATTAACTGGTCGTTCTTAATGTTCTCGCTAGTTGCCTGGCAGTTTGTTGTCATTATTTGTGTGATCATATTCGAGGTTCTTTGTGTTATTGTTGAACTATTGGTGTTAGCATCAATCTCAAGGTTTGGAAAGATAGCTTGATCAGTGTCTATCTTTTGTTTTGACAACGATGTTAAAATATCGCTTATACTTGTGTTGAGCGCCTGACTCATAACACACGAACTATCGACGACACACTTCTGTGACAAGTCTATATTACCTGTGTGAGATCCTATAATCTCTATTGCTTGTCCCTTGGACACGTTGCTACAAGTCGCCTGACACGTTTGATTTGTTTCTTGCATTAAGGAATCCTGAACTTCTTGAACATTGTTTGCTATATTTGTGCTGACGTTGGCTCCCATTTCTAAAAGCGATTGACAAAAACATTCGTTAATATATAGTTTAAGGTAATATGGAAGTGAGACCATACGATTGGAAGCACTACGATTACAAATCTGAGACTGGCGGCTGTTTGATCGCTGCTTGGTGCTTTGACAAGAACTCAAATCCTATATTATTGCGCTTTGAGGATAATAACATTTACGCTGTGCTTGAACTACCAGAAGTCATCGATGTCTGGTACAAGAGAGCGCTTGACACTATTTTCGCGAAACTAGAGATAGCGTTAGGAACTAGAGCTCCGATTAGTTATCTTTACAAAAAGAGGGAAAAGCTTTACTATTTCAAGAGAGGAATTAAGAGCGATGTGATGTATTTGATTTTCAAGAACTACTCAGATGTTATGAAATGCAAGAAACTTCTGAGTGAACCGGTGGAACTTCCTGGCATAATCCCCGGAGAGGATGTGCTGATGTTTAATTTTCACGAACACAGTATCATGCCACACACGCGTTTAATGACAAAATATAGACTAGCTCCATGTCAGTGGTTCAAAGTTGAAGTTAAGGATGTTGAGATGAAGATATCAAAGATCAGAGAGTACATTGCTGATTCATCTTCAATAGTTCCGATAGACTTTGCTAAGTCAGATAAGTGGCAACTCAATCCGTTGATACTAGCGTTTGACATTGAAACTTACTCGCACAAACCAAAGTGCTTCCCCAACAAGAATCTTGTCAAGGATGTTGTGTTCAATATCTCACTTGTTCATCAAAGAGTTGGAAAGCCTGAAAGCAGGCGCTCTGAGATTATAGTTCTTGGGGATGTTGATGAAGAAGACGTTGAAGGAGATAATATTTACAAAGTGGATAGCGAAGTTGAAGCGATCAACAAGTTCTGTGAGTTGATCAACAAAATAGATCCTGATGTTGTCACTGGCTACAATATATTTAGATTTGATTACTCTTATATGTGTGCCAGAATATACGCCAAACTCTTGAGTTTCCCCAGTTGTGGAAGACTTTACGAAGACACTACAATGAGAAGCGTTGGTTTTGTCATTGATAAGAAACGAAAATATGGCAAGGAACTGTCAAT
>Ga0206123_10002791_pt1 | contig 14902 bp, 13 predicted proteins | sample Helgoland_Spring_2_FD_160086 | JGI IMG/M metagenome (GOLD analysis project Ga0206123, IMG submission 160086) | Pelagic subsurface seawater microbial communities from Kabeltonne, Helgoland, North Sea - Helgoland_Spring_Bloom_20160316_1 | ecosystem: Environmental > Aquatic > Marine > Epipelagic ...
GTCTAAATGATCCGCAAAGTTTTTGCGATCCACATTCGACAACGGTGGCGGACCACCAGACTGAATACCGCTACTGCGCATGGTGTCCATAAAATCTCTTATGTTCAGCCGCTGTCGAATATTATCGGGAGTGAAGAGCTCCCCCCGGGGGCTTAATGCTTTAGCGCCTTTGTCTATCACTTCAGACGCCAGCGGAATGTCACTGGTTATGATTAAGTCGCCCGCTTCACAGCGCCGGACTATTTCATGGTCTGCCACATCGAAACCACTACCTACCTGCACCATATGAATAAATTTAGATTTAGGTGTTTGAATGCGTTGATTAGCCACTAAGTAGAGGTGCAGTTGTTTTCGTTGTGCCGCGCGAAAGAGAATTTCCCGTATTGCCACAGGGCAGGCATCGGCATCAATAAATAAAGTCATTGCTAATAGTCCACGCATCTATATTAGAGTAAAAGGTTATAAGCCCAATGCCTTGTAATGTGCTCAGTACGCTATCATTTAATGGTTACCAGCAAAGCTTATCAATAATTGCTTCAGGAGGCACTCTATGACATTACGTATTGGCGATACTGCACCGAATTTTACCATTGATACCACACAGGGTTCGATAGAATTCCATGACTGGGCGAAAGGCTCGTGGGTATTTTTCTTCAGCCACCCGGCAGACTATACGCCAGTTTGCACAACGGAAATGGGACGTACAGCACAGCTTGCCCCGGAATTTGAAAAACGCAATGTGAAACCACTAGGGTTATCTACCGATACCGTAGAAGCTCACAAAGGCTGGATTAATGATGTTAACGACACTCAAAATACCGTACTAGAGTTTCCTATCGTTGCCGACAAAGATCTAGAAGTAGCGCAGCTTTACGACATGATCCATCCAAACGAAAGCGCCACGGCAACAGTACGTTCTGTTTTTATTATCGACCCAAACCAAAAGGTTCGTTTAATCATGACGTACCCGATGACTGTCGGTCGTAACTTCAATGAAATTCTACGCGTTATTGATGCTCTGCAAACGACTGACCGTGACGAAGTGGCCTGCCCGGCTGACTGGCTGCCCGGAGACTCTGTCATTATTCGTCCGACGGTTAGCGACGAAGACGCAAAAGAAAAGTTTCCACAGGGCTGGAAAACCTTACGTCCGTATTTACGGTTGACCGATATTAAGTAATCAAAAAGCAGCTATGCTGAGTGTAATATGACGCTCAGCATTTACTGTTGACCAGCTAAAGTAAGCCTGCTTAGCTTCCGATAATGGGTAACACGACTTCGGTCACAAGCTATCTAGAGGCACGATTATGAGCTGGTTTAACAACCTTACATTTCGGTACAAATTATTACTTCCTATTGTATTACTGGCCTTAGTGCTTATTGGTATTGCTACCGTCAGTACCATGAATTTTAAATCCGTTGCTAATAGCGTTGATGAAATAGCCAGTGAACACTTACCCGGCCTTAATTACTTACTGCAAGCGGATCGCGACCTACATCAGGCTCTGGTAGCAGAAAGAACCTTACTCTCCGTTCCACCCAGTTCGTCCAAGAAACAAGAACTTATCGACACAGTCAATGAGAACCTACAGCAAGCATCTCAAAGGGTAGAACGATTTTTAGCTCTCACTTCAAGTGCCGAAGAACGTCAAATGGTTGCTGATTACAAGCAAAAAAATGAGACCTGGGTCGCAACCACTAAGCGAGTAATAGAGCTTCATGGTCAAAACCGGGTTGAAGAAGCCATTAGTTTAAGTGAGCAGCAAAGCGGCCCTCAGTTCGAGACCATGCGTGATGTGCTTGACCAACTAGAGCAACGCAAAGAGGAAGCTGCACTCAGTCAGTCCGACATTATTGACGAAGTCATCAGTCAAAGTAACTGGACAGAGATGGTTGTCCTGACCATAGGTTTAGCTATCTGCGTATTGCTGGCGTTATTCTTTCCACCATTAATTACCAGGCCATTGAACTTAATGCTTGAGCGTTTTGAGGATATGGCTAAGGGCGAAGGCGATTTAACCGCGCGCGTTAACCTGAACCGGACGGATGAACTGGGCAAGGTGGCCGACGCTTTTAATGCTTTTGTCGAAAAGCTGCAGCGCATTATTACCAAAATTAATGAAATGACCGAGCAACTGGCAACATCGTCAGAAGAGCTTTCCAGCATTTCAGAAGAGTCTAACGAAAGTATCAGGAAGCAGCACGAGGCGGTTGAGCAGGTGGCAACAGCTATCCATGAAATGTCGACCACAGTGGACGAAATAGCCAAAAGCGCCAATGACGCAGCGACTTCTGCGAAAACAGCTGACGATCACACCAAACAGGGTCGCGATGTCGTTAAATCGACAGTCGATGCGATTCAGAGTTTAGCTAACCACGTGAATCAAACATCTCAAACCATTTCTAAGGTAGCGGAAGATAGCGACAACATAGGTAAGGTGTTGGATGTTATCGGTAGCATAGCTGAACAAACAAACTTGCTTGCGTTAAACGCGGCTATTGAATCTGCACGCGCAGGGGAACATGGCAGAGGCTTCTCTGTTGTCGCCGACGAGGTCAGAACCTTAGCCAGCCGCACGCAAAAATCAACCCAGGAGATTCAGGAAATGATTGAGCGTTTACAAACAGCAACTCATGAAGCTGTCCGCTCAATGAACACTGGTAAGGAAGAGGCGGATCACACGGTCGAAAGAGCAAGGAATGCTGATGAGTCACTTCAGGCTATAACTTCAGCGGTAGCAGAAATTAATGATATGAACAGTCATATTGCCAGCGCGGCTGATGAGCAAAGCTCAGTTACAGAGGAAATTAATCAGAACATTAATACTATCAGCAGTATTTCAGATCAGTCCGCACAAAGTTCGGCTCAGGTGAAAGAGTCCAGCGAGAATTTGGCTGAGTTGTCTGCCAACCTACAACAGGAACTCCGCCAGTTCCGAATCCGTTAATGTTCGTTTTCGAAAGATTGCTGGCGTTCTGCCCATTTGAGCAGTTCGCCCAGCGGCTTAGGCTTACTGAATAAGAACCCCTGCATAAAGTGGCAGCCATGCTCGACTAAATAAGCACACTCTTCTTCCTTCTCTACGCCTTCAGCGACAGTTTCAATACCTATGCCTGCAACCATGCTCAGAATACCGCAGGTAATAGCGGCGTTATGCGAGTTCTCATGAATATTTTCAATAAAGCTGCGATCAATTTTGAGCTTATTTACCGGCAACATATTTAAATAACGCAAACTGGCAAAACCACTACCAAAATCGTCAATAGCCACATCCAAACCCAGGTCTCGCAATTGCTGCAATAACTCAGCAATACGCTGAGTGTCATTAACTAATACATTCTCTGTAATTTCGACGGTGATCTCGCCGGGTTTAATATCAAACTGTTCGAGTATCGCTTTGGTTTTACTGACAAAATCTTCACGATAAAACTGGATAGGCGAAAAGTTTACCGAAACAGATTTTATACCGTACCGCTTAAGCTGCTGCAGGTCTCGACAAGCTTGCTTTAACACCCATTCGCTAATTGGAATGATTTGCCCTGTGCGCTCAGCAACAGGAATAAAGTCTGCAGGAGAAACGTAGCCTTTGGTAGGATGCTGCCAACGAATGAGCGCTTCAGCTCCGGCAACTTTACCTTTGTCGGTCATAATGGGTTGATAAAACAGCTCAAACTGCTCTTGCGCAAGCGCTTCCTGAATTTTAGTCCGCAATGCCACCTTGTAGCCTAAGCCTTCATCAAGGTTTGCGGAATACCAGCAAACAGAGTTCCCCCCGCGTTTTTTCGCTTCGTACATAGCAACATCGGCACGTTGAGTAAGCTCCATAGGGTGTTTAAATTCAATATCATTTGCTGAAACACCAATTGCTGCCGATAAAGAAACCTCGACTTCGCCAATCCGAAAAGGCTGTTCAAATACCGCTAAAATTTCCGCGCATAACGCATTAACTTGCTCAACAGCACTCATATCCTGAATAACGGCGACAAACTCATCGCCACCGAAACGACAAAGTAAATTAGGCTCCGAAACTACCTGTTGCAGACGTTGCGCCGTCTCAATTAAAACCTCGTCTCCCAGGTAGTGTCCCAGGCTATCATTTATAGGCTTAAAGCCATCTAAATCGATAAAGAGGACGAATATTGACGCGTCACTCTTATTTTCCTGCAGCTGTTGTAGTCGCTGCTCCATTGCACTGCGGTTTACCAGGTGCGTTAAGCTGTCGTGAGAAGTGAAAAATTCTAACGCTTCCTCCCGCTGAATTCGCTCGGTAATGTCCTTAGCTATGCCGTGTACGCCGGTAATCTCGCCATCGATAATAATAGGAATATTGGTTATCGCTAAGTCATGAAGCTGACCCGTCTGGTCTTTTACTTTTATCTCGTAGGACTGAGGAATACCGGCTTTAGCCGCTTCAAAGTGCTCTGAGGTTCTTTTCTGATCACTTTCAGGCACTGCCAGCTCATAATGTTCACCCAGTAAGTCCTCTTCTTTAAGCAATAAAAGCTCACAAACTGAACGATTAACGCTAGTGAAGTTGCCTTCTAAATCGAGCATAAACACAGCATCAGGGTTGTGAGTAAATAGTGAACTTTGACTCTGTTCAAGACGAGCTTGTTTCCTTCTTTGCTCCTCCTGCTCAATGATGAGAGCCACCAAGTCACGATTACGGATAATAATTTCCAGTTCAGACCCTAATGGCACTCTCGGCTCTGAAAAGTAAATTGCGAAAGTTCCAATAACGTCACTGTCAGAGGTTGCAAAAATAGGGTGGGACCAGCACGCCACTAGACCTTGCTGGTCAATTAGCGACCTAAATTGACTGAAACGTTCATCCTTTCTCATATCAGCAACCAGCACGGGCTCGCCGAGCGCTGCGGCTGTACCACAGGCACCAACACCGTCCGCTATGGCTAAGCCGTCTAAGGCTTGATTATAAGATTTAGGCAGGGAAACAGAAGCGGCGGTTGATAAGGTTTGTGTTTTTCTATCAACTGCCATAATGGAGCACATGGCACCATCAATTTGGGACTCAATGAGACGACAGATGCCCAGCAGGCGGTTTTCAATATCCCGATGCCGGGCTAACGAGTTAAACGCTTCATAATGCGACTGAATTAAGTAATTTGTGCCTTGGTATTTCTTTTCCGCTCTTTTCCGGATCACTACGACAAAAATTGTCGCAGCAATCAGGACAAGGGCTATGCCTGTTGCCAACAGGCTGTATTCCGGTAGGCTATCCTGCATTGGCTCGCTGCATATTTACCGCCTGCTTTATTTAACCCGCTGCACTCGCATGCGGCGATTTGAACCATCACGACCAAAGAAAAATGAATTTAATGCGCCGCGTTCAATATAATATGTATCGTCTTCGTCCCAGGGAAAGTAACTAGCGCTGTCGGTCTGTTTCCAAATTTGGCCATTACCAAGTTCGATACGCCATTTTTTATAAGGTCCTTGCTCTTTCGACGCAACTTCGACCTCAATTCGGTCAAGCTGGCCTTCCTCTTTATCTTTATGCTCCATACCAAAGGTTTGCTCTGAAGAAGAGCTGTTGCGCTTCTTAGCTGCCTGTTGAGCCCTGGACTTTTGTTTTTCAGCCTGAGCTTTTCCTCTGGCTTTTCCTTCTGCTTGCTTCGACTCACCCTGAGATTTCTTAGCAAGACTGTCATAACATACCAGTCGCTCCAGCGAGTCTTCAATCCCTGCACATTGCTGTAACGCCTCTTGTTGTGCATTAACACTGCCCGCCGCCAACAATAAGGTTGCCCCTAGTAATGTTTTGTACATACATCGTTCCTGTTTTGTTTTATTTAATAACGTAATGTAAGAGTATCGCCTTTTTGCGTTAACTCAAATTCCTTCAAAGCACTCATGCCCAAAAGTATGACATCCCCATCCATCCCGGGAGTGATAGACGCCGCGACATTCGTTAGCTTAATTTCACCCAATTCTAATCTATCAATTTCTGTTCTATAAGTTATAACACGTCCGTTCGCTGTTTGAGACATACCCTGGCGGCCTTTACGCAAGCCCAGTGCTTTAGCCAGATTTTCAGGAACAGCAACCAGTGTCGCCCCGGTGTCCAACAAGAAAGTCACAGGCTGACCATTCACTTTACCTTGTGCCACATAGTGACCCATCCGGTTTTGCTCCAGCACAACGGTGACCTGCCCGTTATCGACATGGCTTTGCACCTGAGAGTTCGGGTTAAACTGTTGCTGCAACTGGTCTTCAAAAAACCAGACCAACATGACAAGAGCCAGCCCCCAGGCAATAAACATAAAAGGTTTGCCGAATGAAGTCGTACGCGCCAAGTTAATCTCCTTTAATCATCATAGGGCAAACTTTGCTTTTTTACCTGCTCGGCTCTTTGCTGTCGCTGTTCGGTTACGTCTTCAACTGACCAGCCTTGCAAATTATTTTCAATAAGTTGGCTTAACGCATCAATATGCCCACTTTCAGCATTCAGAGCTGAAATGTATTCGTATCGCTCGCCGCCACTTTCCATAAAGTATTCACGGTTTTCTTCACCAATTTCTTCTACAGTTTCTAAGCAGTCAGAAGAGAATCCCGGACAAAAGACCTGAACCGATTTTACTCCTTTACCAGGAAGCGCTTTCATTGTCATATCGGTGTAGGGCTGCAACCATTCTTCGCGGCCAAAACGTGACTGAAAAGTCGTCAGATACTCGTCTTTTCCAAGCCCCAATCGCTCTGCCAGTAAGCGCGATGTTTTGTAGCATTCGCAGTGGTAAGGGTCACCATTTTTCAGATAGCGCAACGGAATCCCATGGTAGGAAAACAGCAACTTATCAGCCCGCCCATGAGCGTCCCAGTGTTTTTCAATACGCTGTGCAGCGGCTTCGATAAAAGGTGAAAAATCGTGATAGTGAGTAATAAAACGGAGTTCAGGCAACCAGCGGCGTTTGGTAAAGTCTTTCGCCAGAGCATCAAAGGTTGAGGCCGTAGTCGATGCCGAATATTGCGGATACAAAGGCAACACCAGTAGTTTGCGAACGCCTTTTTGCATCATCTTCTCAACCACATCGCCAAGAGCCGGATTCCCGTAGCGCATGGCAAAATCCACCACAATGTTGTCGCCCCAGGTTTGTTTCAGTTTTGCCTCAATAGCCGAAGCCTGGTCTTGCGTATGAAATAATAAAGGTGAGCCACGATCCGTCCAGACGGTCTTATAAGCTTCGGCTGAGCGTTTAGGCCGAAAGCGCAAAATAACCCCATTCAAAATTAAAAACCAAAGTAAACGCGGCACTTCAACCACTCTGGGGTCGGATAAAAACTCTTTTAGATAAGGCTTCAGGGCTTTTTTTGTTGGAGCTTCGGGAGTTCCCAGATTAGTGACCAACACCCCAATTTTGTCCGCCTGCCCATGAGAAAAAGCCGGGCTTCCTTGATATTTCATTTTAAGTTACCTTCTAACAACACGATTAAGTGCAAAATTTACGTAAGTTTTAACGGCTTCGATCCCTATTTGCAAAAAAATCACGCTACACTCAACCGATGGATGCTATCGAAAACAATATGTTGACGCGCCAATGACAGAAAACTCGAAGACGCAACAATGGTATCAGAAACTAGCCAGTTCCCCCCATGCGTTGATACTTCTATTTTTTCTGTCTGCCCTGGAAGCAACTTTACTCCCCATAGCCTTAGAGTTGGTGTTGGTACCTTACATGGTACTTGAACGCAAGCGCATATGGTTGGTTTCGACTGTTGCTTTAGCGGGGTTCTTAGCCGGTGCTATTGGTGGTTATTATATTGGCTTTGCCTTATTTGATAGCGCTGGCGAATGGTTTATCAACTACCTGTCCATTCAGGACTACTATAAAGAATTCCAGGAAACTCTGAGCGAAGACGGTTTTATTGCTATTTTTCTGGTCGGTGTTACCCCCGTTCCCTTCCAGGTTGCCATGTTGGCCGCAGGTGCTGGAGATTACCCGCTCTGGTTATTTCTTTTGGCCGCAGGTGCAGCGCGGGCCTTACGTTATTATGTATTAGCGCTTATCGTTTTATGGTTAGGGCCTTATACTGAGCGCCTATGGGGTAAATACGCAGGTCCTGTCGGTTGGTCCATTCTCATTGTGGCGGGAACTATGTTATTACTAATGCAATTTTTGTAAGTATCTAAGGTACCAATGTTCCTACTCATTGTTTTTGCTGTTATCGCCATTGGCGTTTCATTTATTTGTTCGGTTTTAGAAGCCGCTATTTTGTCGGTTACGCCAAGCTACATCGCCCAGCTAAAAGAGTCTCGGCCTAAAACCCATCAACAGTTACGCAAGCTAAAAGATTCTATCGATAAACCACTGGCGGCTATTCTGACGCTTAATACGATAGCCCATACCGCAGGCGCCGCGGGAGTTGGAGCACAAGTTGGAGTGGTCTTTGGTGACGGCTACCTGGGAATAGCTTCAGCGGTCATGACGCTGCTTATTCTGGTGCTATCAGAAATTATACCGAAAACCATAGGTGCCAAGTTCTGGCGTGGGATAGCTCCAATTCTTCCTCCGGTACTGAACTTTATGATTTTATCCCTGAAGCCGTTTATCTGGCTTTCCGATCAAATCACCAAACGCATTGGCAGCGGAGAAGCAGACATTGACGTTCGCTCTGAAATTAAAGCTATGGCGACCATTGGTCATGAAGAAAAAGCGTTAGATGACGACGAACGCCGGGTCATTCTGAATATTCTCGACTTACATGAAATTCGGGTACGTCAGGTCATGACTCCAAGAACAGTTTGTGAATCGATTCGACCAGATTTAAGCATGGCGGAAGTCGGCGAAAGAATTAGAAAGTTGCCTTTTTCCCGATACCCGGTTATTGACAATGACGAAGAGCCACAGGGTATTGTTTTTCGTAGTGATATCCTTGATGCTGACGAATCAGATTCACTGAAAGACATTGTACGACCGGTAGAGATCGTCACGGAAACAGTCAGTGTCGAGGCTTTAATGAGCCACCTGCTTAAAGAGCGTCAACACATGGCGTTAGTTTATGACGAACACGGCAGTTGGCTGGGACTCATTACCCTGGAAGATATTATCGAAACCATACTGGGCACCCCCATTATGGATGAAACCGATAACATTGCCAGTTTACGCCGTTATGCTCGTCAACGCTGGGACAAACGGCTCAAGCGCGACCCAAAGCAGGCGCAAAGCCAGCAAGGTAATGATTAAGCGAAATAATTGGTCAAAGCGCTGGTCAGTAATTTTTTTCAGCCAGTGCAGTCCAACCCAGGTGCCGGCAAAGCCGGCCGCTATCATTGCCAATACCAGAGGTAGCCAGTCCTGAAATACAAACCCGGCCATGCCAAACACCAGCGCTTTAGGCGCGTGCTGCATGGTCATTACTGCCGAAAAAGTCGCAACGGTTTGCATTCGCTGGCTAAACCGGGCTTTTACAAAAGCGGCCACCAGTGGTCCTGAAGCACCAACAAAAAGAGAAATAAAGCCGGTAACCAAGCCACCACCGACCAAGCCAGCCCGACCGCGAAAGCTTTCCGGCAACTTAGGCCCCCAGGTTAGCCAGATTAAAAATAGCGCGATGGTAACTTGCAGAAAATGTGTCGGAAGCTGAACCAATAATAAACTGCCAATAAAAGTGCCTAACAAACCAAAAGGCACAAACCAGGCAACGGTTGGCCAATGAATGTGTTTCCAGGACAACCCGGTTCGGCCCACATTAGACCCCATTTGCACTAATCCATGTACCGGAATAACCGCGCTACCGGGTAATACCAGAGCCATCACACCAATCAATACCGCGCCTCCGCCAGCGCCGGCCACGGCTGTTAATAGCGAGGTTGCGGCCGATAAGAGTACCAGACCATAAAACAAGGCTTCGTTAATCATGCTTTCTTACTGCTCCCTGAGTCCCTGATTTGCGCTGATCGGGATCAAAACGGTATAATCCGCGCGATTTACTTATCCGCAATTTAATTAATGGCTCCGGATTTACGTTCCGGACCGCTGAAAAAGGTAACATGATATGTATATTTGTGCGGCATTGTATAAATTTGTTGAGTTAAATGACTATAAAGAGCTCCGCGAACCTCTCTATCAAACGCTTATTGCAAACGATGTAAAAGGCACTCTGCTGTTAGCCCGAGAAGGCATTAATGGCACCATTTGCGGTACCCGCGAAGCCATTGACAACGTTTTGAATTACTTACGTTCCGATGAGCGTTTTGCCGATATTGAACACAAAGAATCCCCCAGTGACGAGCAAGCTTTTTATCGCACCAAAGTAAAGCTGAAAAAAGAAATTGTCACCCTGGGCGTTGACTGGGTTGACCCTAAAAGCTCGGCCGGTACTTATGTCGATCCTGAAAAATGGAACGACCTGATTGCCGACCCGGAAGTGCTGGTTATTGATACCCGCAACGAATATGAATACGCCGTAGGAACCTTTGAAGGCGCCATTAACCCTAAGACCGATACTTTCCGCGAGTTTCCGGAGTACGTGAAGCAGCATCTGGATCCGGAAAAACATAAGAAAGTTGCTATGTTCTGCACCGGCGGTATCCGCTGCGAAAAGTCGACCGCTTATTTAAAAGAGCAGGGCTTTGATGAGGTTTACCATCTAAAAGGCGGAATTCTTAAATATCTGGAAATGATGCCGGAAGACAATAGTCGCTGGAATGGTGAGTGCTTTGTTTTTGACCAGCGCGTTACTGTTAAACACGGCCTTGAGCCGGGTGAATACGACCAGTGTTATGCCTGCCGCATGCCCATTACTGCTGAAGAAATGCAGTCAGAACATTACCAAAAAGGTGTCAGTTGTCCGCATTGCTACGACAAAACCTCGGCAGAGCAAAAAGAGCGATTTGCCGAGCGTGAGCGCCAAATTCAATTAGCTAAAGCCCGCGGCGAAAAACATATCCGCGACGGTAAACTTGAAAGCCTGAGTTGATTTAACTCACAGCACCCCCATACTCCCTATGTAAGCATAAGCTGACAGTTATCGAGTTTAACTGTCAGCGTTATCGATTTTCATCGCTTTATTTAACCCTATGATTCAACTATGGTTAAGGCATAACGATGATAAAGGAGGGTTTATGAAACAGTTAAGCGTTATTGGTTTAGACCAGAAAAAAGCAGAACAACTTGCTGACAAGCTCAATGAGCTACTTTCAAATTACCAAGTTTTTTACATGAATGTTCGCGGTTTTCACTGGAATATTAAAGGCGAGCGTTTTTTTGAACTGCACGCTAAATTCGAAGAAACCTACGACGATTTACTACTGAAAATTGATGAAATTGCAGAGCGTATTTTAACTTTGGGTCAGCGCCCTCAGCATGCTTACTCAACTTACATCAAAAACAGCGAAATCGAAGAAGTTAAAGACGTACACGACGGTCGTGCCTGTGTAGCCAATATTCTGGATAGCTATCAGACCACCATTCGTTTGCAGCGTGAAATTCTTGAAATTTCTGATGAAGCAGGCGATGAAGGGACGAACGCATTGATGAGTGATTACATCAAGGAACAGGAAAAAACAGCCTGGATGCTGACGTCTTACATGGGCAATTAATTGTCCAAAGTAACAATAAAAAACGCCCCGATATTCGGGGCGTTTTTTTATGTCGATAACAATTAGAAAGTGTAATTCAGCCGAGCGTAGTAGTAACCACCGTTAATACCGAACGGGAAGGTCTCCCAGCCATATTTAAAGCCCGCATCAGAAAATGGTGAACCTGCACTGCCCCATTCATCCGGGTAAGTATCAAACAGGTTATTAGCACCAATACGAACGTTTAAACTGTCAGTAAAGTCGTAGCCGATAGAAAGATCCGTCAACCATTTACCACCCCACTCATGGCGGACACCAGTAAAGGCCTGACCTTCTACGGCCCCAAAATAGTTGAAGGCTAAATTGACGTTCCAGGCGTCACGAGTCCAGTCACCGCTTAACGTTGCTTTCTCACTAGGCTGGCCCTCTTCAAGACGCAGAACTTGAGTGTCGTTGAAGATCTGTTCACCCGGAATTAATGAAGAGACCGAATTCACCTGCTCTACATCGGTATTCATAAAGCTCATTGCGGCAGTTAAATTTAAATTGCCATCCATAAACTCAGTCGGGTAAGACGCAATTACATCCAGACCTGTGGTTTTGGTATCAACCGAGTTAGTGAAGAACTGTGCTGCTCCCAGGTTATTATCTTCCAGAATTTGACCAAACTCTGCGCCTACATCAGCCGTGAGCGATTCCGACAACACAATGCGATCATCAATATTGATTTGATAAAAGTCCATGGTCAGATCGAAACCGTTACTGAAACGCTTTATAAGACCCAGGCTTATGCTTTCAGACGTTTCTTCTTTAAGTTCGTTAATACCAAACTGACGTGCCACTTCATCATCATTGGCAATGGTACCGGTTTCCACCAGAGTGCCATCCACAATATTAGTTAATACCTGACTGTAATAAATTTGCTGTACACCCGGGGCACGAAAGCCCGTCGATACCGTACCACGCACAGAGAAGTCACTGTCGATATCATAGCGGGCAGACAGTTTACCGGAAATATTATCACCGGCTATGTCATAATCTTCATAGCGCAAAGCTCCAGCTAACAGGAAGTCCGGTGTTACATAGTATTCCGCATCGACATAAGCACCATAACTGTCACGGTCAGCGTCTACCGCTTGGCTTGGACTAAAGCCCGGGAAGCCCTGGATGCCAGCTTCTGCCGCGTCTCCGGAAGGCGTTAAAATTTCAACACTTGGATCGTTAGCTCTGCCATAGGACCAAGATACCGGGTCACCTGGGTTAATTTGATAACCGTCCCGGCGCATTTCTAATCCCACAGCCAGATAAAGCAGTTCGTTTGCGATATCAACCGTACCGTTAAAATCTAGGTTGAACGTCGTCTGCTCAAAAACCAACTCGCCGTCAAAGGCTTCTGTTGGTGTTTCTCCGTATATGCCTCCGTCTGGATGAGGCTCATAATACCAACTCGTATTAGCAGAGTTTGATGAACTGAAACCAAATTCATTTTTACCGTAAACCACACTGGCATCCCACAGCCAGGCATTAGGCAGGTCACCGCGAATACCAACAGCCAAAGACTGATCATCCGCTTCGGTCTCTAGCTTTGGCAAAAAGCCATCAGGGTATATTGCTTCTATGGTTCTCGGGTGTCCACGTCCGCGGAAAAAGCCTGAAGAGCCGCCATCGCGATTAGAGATGCCCCCGAAGGCATAAAGCTCTGTAGTTGCACTTAAATTATAGCCGGAGTTAAACCAGGCATATAAGTTTTCTGAATCGGCATCACCAATGTGCAGACGAACTACAGGGTCACCACCAGGAGATGACCAGTCTCCTATCAGCGATGCTTCGGCTGGAGACGCCCGGTTAGTCATTCCCCGGTCACGGTACTCCAGAGTGCCGTTAAAATAGCCATTTTTTGACGTAGTACCAAAGTTAACGCCGACCGTATTAACTTCCCCATCACCCTCGTAAGTTTGACCTATTTCAGCGGAAACACTGCCGCCGTCAGAACTCTTCAGAGTAATATTAATAACCCCGGCAATGGCATCTGAACCGTATTGAGCTGCGGCTCCGTCCCGCAGAATTTCGACACGTTCTACAGCGGTAATTGGAATGGCGTTAATGTCATAACCTGCCGAGCCTTTACCAATGGTCTCCTGAACATTCACCAGAGCTTGTTGATGCCGGCGCTTACCGTTAACCAGAACCAGAACCTGATCCGGGTTGAGTCCGCGCAGTGTCGCCGGGCGAATAATATCAGAGCCATCGGATACTGTGGTGCTCGAAAAGTTAAAAGAAGGCGCACTCATTTGCAGAGCTTTACCGAGTTCGGTCGCTCCTGTATTTACGAGTTGCTCTGCAGAAATAATATCAATTGGCGAAGCCGATTCTGTTGCGGTTCTGCCATTGACCCGCGAACCCAGAGTGACAATGCGCTCCATAGATTCATCAGACTCTGCATTAGCATCCGCTTGTTGCGCAAGACCGGTACCCGGGATTGCTAACGCTGCTGACATTGAAATGGCCAAATACCCAAGTTTAAAAGATGCTCTGCTCATAGTTCTGCCTTACTTTTGTTGTTTTTTTGTTTTAAACGCGACCAGCTTTTTAACAACTACAGACATTTCATTGGCTTGGGAATATGCCAGATGATATAAATCAAAATTTGTAAGGAAACTTGCGGATCTGACAGAGTGCTTTATATTGATAGTTGTAAACACAACAAAAGGAAGACTTTATGACTCGTATCGTAGGTATTGTTCTATTAGTTGTTGGCGCTATTTTATTGTATTTCTCATATGAGGCCTCACAATCAATTGCCTCTAGCGTATCAGAAGTGGCGACAAATGAACCAACTGACAACACCATTTGGTATTTAATTGGTGGTGTTGCAGCAGTCATTGTTGGTCTTTACGCGGTTATTCGCGGAAAATAACCTGGTAAATGTGGTTAGCCAGACGTGTCACCTGATACGTCTGGCAGTCTTAAGGCTGTAAGGGTAGCGAGTATGCCAATAGCTCCCAGTACCCATAAAACAGCGGCAACGCCATAAGCAGCATCAACCCAGCCTAGTAACAAGCCAGCTAAAAGTACCACCCCCATCACTGTATTAGACACCGCGGTAAGTTGCGCCCGGTTATCTTGCGTTGCCATATCAACCAGATAGGTTTTTCTGCCTACTCGTGCTCCATGATGCGCAACCGCCGAGCTGAATAAAAGTAATGCAGCAATCCACTGCGCGCCCAACGCCTCAGGTATCCAGTAGTAAAGCGCCAGCGCAGCCGATATTACCAGAGTCGACATAACGGAAGCTGCCGCCATCACATGGTGACTGGCAGAATCGGACCAACGCCCCCAAAAGCGCCCTGCCAACAAACCGGCAA
>Ga0206123_10002796_pt1 | contig 14895 bp, 12 predicted proteins | sample Helgoland_Spring_2_FD_160086 | JGI IMG/M metagenome (GOLD analysis project Ga0206123, IMG submission 160086) | Pelagic subsurface seawater microbial communities from Kabeltonne, Helgoland, North Sea - Helgoland_Spring_Bloom_20160316_1 | ecosystem: Environmental > Aquatic > Marine > Epipelagic ...
CCATAGTTTGTATGGCAGGACTTAAAGCCCAGTCATAAAACTTTTTAGCTTCCTTCATATTTCTTGCACCTGCAATAATACTCATAGATCCTACTTCATAACCAGTTCCTTCTTCAGGAGAAACAGTCACAACAGGCAAACCCTTTTTAGTTTGTTTCACACCATCATGTTGAAAACAAATGCCAATTAAGTTTTCACCTCTACCAGTTGCTTTAATTGGTGCAGAACCAGATTTAGTGTAAGTATTGATATTCATATGAAGAGCTTTCATATAATCCCAACCTTTTTCTTCACCAAAAATCTGAATAATTGTTGCTAAGGTTGTGTAAGCTGTTCCAGATGAATTTGGATTAGCTATTTGGATTTCACCTTTATAAATAGGTTTAGTTAAATCCATCCATGATTTTGGAGCTGGTAAACCTTTTTTTGCTAAAAGTTCTTTATTATATCCAAATCCTAAAGCACCAACATAAATCCCAACAGATTTATAGTTTGCATTTACAGCTTGGTTTTGAGCTGCAGGTAATAAGTCATTAAAATGTTTTGATTTATATTCTGCAGTAAGATTTTCTTGAGCAGCTGTAAGGTGTGGATCACCTGTTCCACCAAACCAAACATCTCCTTTTGGATTAGATGACTCTGCTTTTATTTTAGCAAATGTTTCACCACTACTTGCTCTTGTCATTGCAACTTTAGTGCCTGTTTCTTTTTCATAAGCTTGCTCTAGCATTTCACAAACATCTATTTCTACACTGCAATATAAAGTAAGCTTTGCAGCTGAAGCTTTGTTTGTTAATCCGAACAATGTAAATAAAAGAACCAAAGCAATTGAAGCTAGTTTCATTATATTTTTCATTATGTCCTCTCTCTAGTTAATATTTTTGGAGGTTATTATAAACCTGTGATGTTTGTCACTTGTTTTTTAATATTTATTAAACAGCATACAATTTCAGGTTTAGTTAGTTAAAAAAATTTTTTTTCTTAAAAAATTAACAAGATAAGCAGAGTTTGTTGATTTTTAAGCATTAAAAAGTCTAGACATTTAACTCAAGATATTAGACAAACTAACTTAAGTGTTTCGTAATAAGTAAGAAATAACGCATTATGGAAATTGTAACAAAGATAGCACCATTAGCACTAGCATTTATTATGTTGGGCTTAGGTCTAGGTCTATCTATCAAGGATTTCACAAGAGTAATTAGAACACCTAAAGATTTTTTAATTGGAATTGTTTGCCAACTAATTCTTTTACCAATAGTAGCATATATAATAACCATCATACTACGATTACCTATTGAAATAGCACTTGGATTGATGATTATTGCAGCTGCACCAGGAGGTGTAACTTCAAACGTTTTAACTAAATTTGCAAATGGTGATGTAGCATTATCAATTTCTCTAACAGCGGTAGGTAGTTTGATAAGTATTATTTCTGTGCCATTTATAGTTTTTACATCAGCTGAAATGTTAGGAATTACTAATATTTCAAAAGATATTACTTTAACTGGTATTGCTATAAAAATGGCTTTAGTGGTTACGGTTCCTGTACTTATTGGAATGACAATTAGATCATTTGCAGAAAATTTTATTAACTCAAAAATTAAAATAATTAACCACCTTACTAGTTTGTTATTTGTAATAGTATTTGTTGCTATCTATGTTGAGGAGAGAGCGAATATTTTAAATTATTTAACACAAGCAGGAATAGCAGTTCTAACTTTGAATATAGTGATGATGGTTCTAGCTTTTTTTATTGCAAAATGTTGTGCCACTGGAATTTCTCAAAGAAAATGTATTGCTTTAGAATGTGGTCTACAAAATGGAACCTTAGCAGTATTTGTAGCAACTCAATTATTTGATGATGTTGTCTACTTAGCGCCTACAGCAGCTTATGCTTTAGTAATGTATATAACCGGATTTATATTTATATATGTTTTAAGAAAATCTAATTAAGAATTAATAACTTTAATTTGATTAAACAATCTGTAGATAAAATTACTTAAACTTAGCATATTTTTATCTTGTAAATTTTTAGTTTTTTTAAAAGTGCTATCTTTGACATGTAAAGAAATTAATTTTTTATCATTTATAGTTAAATATTTTTTATCTATTAGCCATTTTAATTTTCTCACAACAGTAGGTCTTGGTATACCTGTTATATCTGAGATCGACATTGCATTAACACCTCTTAAGTCAGATCCCATTATTTCTTCTCTATATGATTTAATGCTTAATTTGGATGGTTTAAATTCTTTATTTTGAGTTGCGTTTAAAACTACAAGCATAGCAATAGTAAAAGTTTCTAAATCTTTCATTTCTATCCTCCATCTATTTAAATAAATGAAGATAAATTTATTTAACTGATACAAGCAAAAAGAAAAATTCTTTTTAATTGAATTATTAATTTCTTCTAATTGAAAAACACTATCTGTTACTTTTTCTTCTTTTAGTAATTTGTTAAATTCATTTAATAAAATGGAAAGCTCTTTAACTGTGTCAGTTGCTTTAGCTTTAAGAAATGTCGATTTATCAATGAAAATCTTTTTGCCAATCTTTTTAATTGTTCCTTTTTTTTCTAGATCTAAAACTTTTCTTCTTGCACTTTCCTTAGGTATTTGAAGATCTTTAGATATATCGGATATATTAATTTTTTCAATTTCAAGAGTTCTAGCTTTATAAAACGAGTCATAATCAATTACGAGAGCATTTTTTTTATAAAATATAAGATTTTTATGGATTAGATAAATAATGATTATAAATTTATCAATATCATTGTACCGTTTATATGCCCTAATAAGCCAATTACTCATGAAAGAATAATAATAGGGAGATAACAAAGCAAAATTTTTTTGAATTACTTTATTAAAAATTTTTTCATCAATTTGAGCTGATATATTTGGGATTTTATTCATATTAAAAAAAAAACCCAATATGAATAATCAAAAACCTCGAGTCAACCCATTTTGGACAATCTTTCTCTTTATTAATTAACTTCTAGATGATTAATTATAACAATGAGTACAGAAAGCTTAAATAGAACATTACATGTTATTGAAGACCCTAAAGTTGTTGTGACCCCTAAAGTTAACATTGATGTTCTAAAGCAAAGATTAATAGATCAGAAAAAAAAAGATAAATTTAAAAGAACAATTATTTTTTCTACTGTTTGTGTATCTTTAGGTGCTCTAACTTTTCTTAGTAATTAATTTTTGCCCTATCTGGATTGGCATCCCATTTAATTCAAAACTTTGAAGTGGTTAAATCTATTTTAGTTTATCAAATACTCTAAATCTTTTTTAATTATATCTGATATAGAGATTTCTTTCCTAAGATTTTGCTTATATCTATTAAATTTATTTTGTCCTGGATACATTATTTCTTTAACTCCTTTAATTTTTGGAAGTTTTTTAATTGTTTTAATGTTATCTTTAATTCTTTGATTGTAATTTTTTTGAAATAAGTTTGCTTTAAAAGTTATAAATAAATGACCAATATTTTGTGGACCAGAAAAATCATCAAAAGGATCTTTAACACGTCCAGCATGATTTCCACCAGTTAATACTCCACTTAAAATATCAACCATCCAAGCAAGTCCTGACCCTCTAAATCCTGCAATTGGAAGTTGAACACCTTCTAAAGCTTTTTTTGCATCAGTAGTAGGGTTACCAGATTTATCTAACGCTACACCTGCAGGAATAGTTTGATTGTTTCTTGCGGCAACTCTAATTTTACCTCTATTTATAACTGAGATTGATGTATCTAATATAAAAGGAATTTTAGATCCAGTAGGGGTTCCAAAACAAACTGGGTTAGTTCCAAATAAGGATTTTAAAGCACCATGAGGAGCAACAGCAGGAGGTGCATTTGTATAAATCATTGCAATTAAATTTTTCTTAACAGCTTGTTCTGCATAATAACCTGACAAACCATAGTGACCGCTGTTTTTAACTGCAACCATTCCAATACCAGTTTTTTGAGCATGTTTAATTGCTGTTTTAATTCCAAGATCTGCTGCAACAAAACCAATACTATTATTTGCATCAATATGTGAAATAGATTGAGAAATTTTCTTTATTTTAATTTTAGGTTTTGGATTAATTACTTTTTTTGAAATTCTATCACAGTACATCTTAAGTCTTGCTAGGCCGTGCCCATAGGCACCAACTAATTCTGCATTAATTAATGCATTAGCTGAAATCAAAGCGTGATCTTTGCTGAGACCATATTTTTGAAAGATTTTTATGATTTCTTTTTTAAGAATTGGGGTTTTCACGATTACCCTTTACCACGCCATGGAATATATTTGTCTATAAGTTTTCTTAAAGTTACATCAAATAATAAACCAAGCATTCCCATCACAAAAATAGTGATCCAAATAACCTCATATTGGAAGTATTTTTTAGCTACGTTTTCAACAAAACCGATACCAGTAGTTCCTGCTAAAAACTCAGCAGCAACTAATGTTCCCCAACACATACCAATTGCAACTCTAACACCAGTTAAAATTTCAGGTAATGAATTTGGAAATATTACATATCTTAAAATTTGCCATCTAGAAGCGCCTAATGAGTGAGATGCATGAATTTTCGATAATTGAGTACCAGATGCACCAGCCCTAGCTGAAATAATCATGATAGAAAATGATACCATAAATAGTAAAAACACTTTTCCAACGTTATCAATTCCAAGTACTGATATAATAAGTGGAGCCCATGCAAGTGGTGGCACAGGTCTGTATAATTCAATCAATGGATCAAAAAAGCCTTTAGCAAATCTATTTAAGCCCATAAACAATCCAAGAGGAACTCCCAAGATAATTCCAATTACCAAACCTAATAATACTCTTAAAAAAGAGTCCCATATGTGACCCATTGGAATTGGAATTTTAAATAAACTAAACTCACCAGTCACTACACTTAAAACTTTACTTTTAAAGTTAGGTTCAACAACGCCAAATTCATTATGAACAGGGTATTTGCCTGGTATTATATCTGCAATCCAATCAGGTAAAACAAAGCCAACAATTTTACTTACATCCATCATTTCAAACCACAGCAATGGAATATTTTTAAATCCTACACTTGGTTTTGATAGAAGAATAAATTTACTTAATGTATCTGATGGTTTAGGTAACCATCTACCAGAACCTTGTTCAGAACAATTTGGACCACTTGATACAATAGTTCCTGCTGGAAATAAAAGTATATCAACTAATCTTAAAGATCCTTGCTCTTTTTTTTGCACCTCATCAAATGTAAGTATAGAATTTTGCATAGCATTCAATGTCTTTGGAGGAAAAATACTTGCATATTCAATTCGTCTTGCAATTTTAAGAACATCTTTAGCTAATGTTGAAGCTACTTCTTCACTATCACTTGCTGCTTTTCTAAATGTCTTAACATCATCTTTGATTTCTTTCATTACTGATTTGTACTGAAAGTTATGATTTCTTAACTTGAAGAACTCATCACTAATTACTTTTAATTCTTGAGCAGCAGCATCAAATTTTAAACCCTTGTTAGTTTTAGGAATTGTTGGAACTTCAACTGTATTTTCTACAGCAGTTCCAGATGCGCCCCAACCACCTTCTGCTTGAGCATCGATTAATCTTTTATTTCGTTGTTCTGAAGTTTCATAAGGATAATCTTCTTTTTTAAATTCATTAGATAATTGATCAATTTTACCAGCAAGTTCTGAAATTTTAATCTTTGTTTGATTTTCGAGTAAACTTTCATTTGTTAATAATGGAATAGTTGATTTAGTTTTATCGATTAAACCAATTAAAAAAGATCTATGTTGTTCACTAATTTCTTTTGAATTTATTATTTCATTTTTGAGTTTAGCTATATTTTTATTTTCAGACTTAATAATTGATGTACTTTTGAATTCCCTTTCTTCAATTGGGAATAGGTATTTTAATGATAATAATGAGTCGTTTACTTTACCAACTTGGCATAATTCATTAGCTGATTGAGGATAAAATGATTTAGCTATATCCCACGAATAATAAAGCCAGGTTAATAAAATCACACTACTTCCAACAATAATCCAGTGTGTGCCTCCCTTGGCTCTTTCAGGGTTTCCAAAAACCGCATCAACTTTTTCAGTTCGAATAAGCTTTCGGCCATACATAATACAGCTAATAATGGCTACAATAATTGCAAAAGTGATAAATTGAGTAAACATTTTATATATCTTTACCCATTATTTCTTCTTCCATGTTCCAAATCATGGTTAAAATCTCTTCTCTTTTACTTGTAAAATCTTTTAAGTTTTTGATGTCTCTTAAATCTTCTTTTAATCCCATAGATGCAAAAGGAAGGTTATATTCTTTGTGAATTCTTCCAGGTCTTGGTGCCATTACATAAAGTCTTTCTCCAAGTAATAACGCTTCTTCTACTGAGTGAGTAATTAAAATAATTGTTTTTCCAGTTTCTTTCCAAATTTTTAATACAAGTGACTGCATCTTTTCTCTAGTAAGTGCATCTAGAGCTCCTAATGGCTCATCCATTAAAATTAAATCTGGATCATTGATCAAACATCTTGCAAGAGCAACCCTTTGCTGCATACCACCTGATAATTGATAAGTGGGAGTGTTTCCAAATCCTTGAAGACCAACAATCCCTAACCATTCTTCAACTTTTTTTGCAGTTTTAATTGGATCTTCTTTTTTCATTCTCAATCCAAAATTCACATTTTCAGCAACAGTTAGCCATTCAAATAATGCTCCTTGTTGAAATACCATTCCTCTTTCAACACCGGGTCCATTAATTTCATTTCCACCTAAAATTATTTGACCAGAAGTTGGTCGAAGAAATCCTGCTGTAATATTAAGTAAAGTAGTTTTCCCACATCCAGAAGGGCCAAGAACTGTTAAAAGTTCTCCTTTTTTTAAAGTAAAGTTTACATCTTTCAATGCGTGAACTGTTTCTCCTTTAGGAGTTTTAAAAATCATGTTTAGATTCTGTGAAACCAAATCACTCATAAGAATACTTTATATTAGAATTTTTAAAAAAATAGGCACCAACTATTTCTAATTGGCGCCTATTAAAATTTATTTTACGCTCTAAAATTATAGAGGTAAAAAGCTTGTATCAACTGCTCCGTTAGGAGTATCCATTCCTTTTAAGAAACCAGCAAGGTTCCCAGAAGTCATAGATTTTTCAGTTTCAGAAGGTGAAAGAAATTTAAATCCACCAATTGTTTCTTTCATATCAGCAACTTTCATTTCAGCATCTTTTGCAATCACGTTCATATCTGATTTACCAGCAGCGTATCTTGCGTTAGCTTCATGAGTTACTTCGATGAAAGTTCTTAACATTCCTGGATTTTCTTTCATGAACTTGTCAGTTACAGATGTAATATCAATACCTAGGATACCAGCATCTCTAGCTTCTTGAACAGTTAAAAGTCTTGATCCAACTGCGGTTGCAGCTTTGATAGAGTTACCACCAAATAGACAAGCCATAACAACGTCACCACTTACTAATGCAGCAGCACCTTCTTCTGGGTCCATTTGAATAACATCCATTTTAGATCTGTCAGCTCCAACAACTTTCATACTTTCGTCAAAAACGTATTCGGCCATTGTTCCTAGTGGAACAGCAACTTTTTTACCTTCTAACTCAGAACCATTTGCTTTTGTAATTCCAGAAGCATTAGATGTAACACAAGTTGTTCCACCCATTCCGTATTCCATAGCAATGTCTACAAGTTTTAAAGGAGCTTTTGATTTAACAGCGTTAATGAAAGGCACTAAACCTTGTGAGTAAGAAATATCAATATCTCCTGCTAACATAGCGTCAGTCATTGCACCACCATTTGAAAAGTTAGTCCATTTAACTGGAACACCTAAAGCTTTTTCGTAAATACCTTTTACTTTATCTTCTTGGTTTGGCGTTGGCCATTCTAGAAAGAATGCAACTCTAACTTCTTTAGCAGCTGAATTTGCAACTGACATAGAAAGGTTAAGAGCAACGATAGATCCAAGAATAAAACTTAATATTTTTTTCATTTATTCCCCTTAGTTAATTTAATTAAATTAGTCTTATTAAAATTCAATTTAGGCTTGATGTAAAACAAAAAAAACATTTTATACAATCCATAGTTGTGTCAATAATATTCCTAGTTAATATATTTATTTTAGTCTAAAGAGGCCATAAGTTAGAATTTATAAAAAAAATATATTTAAAAAAGAAGAAATTTATGAGCTCAGAAAATAGAACTTCAGTACCAAATTCATTAAATGAACATTGGATGCCATTTACATCTAATAAAGATTTTAAAGCTAACCCAAGATTAATTACTGAAGCTAAAGGAGTTTATTTAAAGACACATCATGGCAAAACTCAAATTGATGCAAGTTCAGGATTATTTTGTAACCCATTAGGCCATGGAAGAAAAGAAATTACAGAAGCTGTAACAAAACAATTAGACACTTTAGATTACGCTCAACCTTTTCAACAAGGTTTTGGTGGATCGTTTGAGTTAGCATCAAAAATTGCAAAACATACTCCAGGTGATTTAAACAAAATGTTTTTTACTATTTGTGGATCAACTGCAGTTGAAACCGCTATTAAAATTGCTGTTGCATATCATAGAGCAAAAGGAGATGCGCAAAGATTTAGATTTGTTGGACGTGAGCGAGGTTATCACGGAATGAACATTGGTTGTGTTTCAGTTGGTGGAATGGTTAATAATGTAAAAACATTTGCAAGTATTTTAATGCCAGGTGTTCAACATATTAGACATACACATTTACCAGAACATAAATTTGTAAGCGGTCAACCTGAAACAGGGGACTATTTAGCAAATGATTTAGAGACTATTTGTCAAAACTTTGGTGGCGAAAATATAGCTGCATGTATTGTTGAACCTATTGCTGGATCAACTGGAACATTAGTTCCACCAAAAGGATATTTGCAAAAACTTAGAGAGATATGTGACAAGCATGGAATACTTTTAATTTTTGATGAAGTTATCACTGGTTGGGGTAGAACGGGTTCTAAGTTTGGTGCAGATGAATTTGGTGTAACACCTGATATTATGACAATGGCTAAAGCTACAACTAATGGTGTTGTACCTATGGGTGTGGTTGCATGTAATGATTACATTTATGATGCGGTGATGGACTCTTCACCTACTGGTGCTGTTGAGTTATTTCATGGATATACTTATTCAGGAATCCCAGTTGCAGTAGCTGCAGCATTAGCTGTTCAAGATATTTTTGAAAAAGATGATATTTTCAATAGAGCTAAAAACTTAGCACCTTATTTCCAAAAAGGATTATTTTCTCTTCAAGATTTAGAGTCGGTAGATAATATAAGAGGATATGGAATGATGGGTGGTATTGATATGAAATTAAATACTAAACCAGGTAAAGCAGGGTATGAATGTTTTAAAGCTTGTTATGAAGCAGGTGTAAACTTTAAAGCAACTGGTGACTGTTTGATTATTGCGCCACAATTTATTTGTGAAGAAAAGCATATTGATGAAATTATTGATAAACTAAGAACAGGTATCACTAACTATCAAAAGAACCAAAAAAACTAATTAGTTTTTAAAAAATTAATAATGAGAGAAATGTTATGAAGATAGGCGTACCTAAAGAAATCAAGCCTCAAGAAAACAGAATAGGGCTTACTCCTGAAAGTGTAAAAACTTTGGTGTCAGAGGGTCATGAAGTTATTGTTGAAAATAATGGTGGTTTTGAAGCGGGTTTTGAAAATGATCAATACACAAATGCAGGTGCTAAAATTGCAAGTACTGCAGCTGATATTTTTGATGATGCAGAAATTATAGTCAAAGTTAAAGAGCCCCAAAAAGTTGAAGTAGATATGATTAGAGAAAATCAAATTGTCTACACTTATTTACATTTAGCAGCTGCAAAAGAATTAACTGAGGGATTAATAAAATCAAAAAGTATAAACATAGCTTATGAAACTGTAACAGATGACAATGGAAGATTACCATTGCTTGCTCCAATGAGTGCGGTTGCAGGTAGAATGTCTGTTCAAGCAGGAGCACATTGTTTGGAAAAAAATCAAAAAGGAAGAGGCTTATTGTTAGGTGGAGCACCAGGGGTTACAGGTGGAACCGTTGTTATTCTAGGTGGTGGAGTTGTTGGAGAAAATGCAGCTGTAATTGCAACTGGTATGCAAGCCAAAGTTCATATTGTTGATAAATCTGAAGCAAGATTAAAACAATTAGTTGAAATGTTTGGAGATAAAATAATTCCCGAACAAAGTGATAAAATAGATTTAAATAAATTAGTTTCAGAAGCAGATCTTTTAGTGGGTGGTGTTTTAATTCCAGGTGCTGAAGCGCCAAAATTAGTTACCAAAGACATGATAAAATTAATGAAACGTGGATCAGTTATTGTTGATGTTGCAATTGATCAGGGTGGATGTGTTGAAACAAGTAAGCCAACAACTCATGGTGATCCAACTTATATAGTTGACGATGTGGTTCATTACTGTGTAGCAAATATGCCAGGTGGAGTTCCAAGAACTTCAACACTTGCATTAAATAATGCAACTTTACCTTTTTTAGTTAAACTTGCTAACAAAGGATATCAAAAAGCACTAAGTGAAGATAAAAACTTTTTAGCAGGACTAAATGTTCATAAGGGCAATGTTACTTACAAAGCAGTTGCTGATGTATTTGGGCACAGCTATGTTGCACCTGAAGAGGCAATCAAAATCTAATTAAATGAAAAAAGCTTTACCAAACAACACTAAAGTTGTTGTGATTGGTGGAGGTGTAGCAGGTTGCTCAGTAGCTTACCATTTAGCAAAATTTGGATGGAAGGATACTGTTTTACTTGAAAGAGATCAGTTAACTTCAGGAACCACATGGCATGCAGCAGGTTTAGTAGGACAGCTTGGTGCAACTGCTACCATTACAAAACTTAGAAAGTATTCACTTAATTTGTACAAGGAACTTGAAAAAAAAACTGAGTTATCAACTGGACTTAAGCAAAATGGAGCTATTACTGTAGCCAGTTCAAAAGAAAGACTTCAAGAATTATTAAGACAAGCAACTTCCGCTCAGCTTTTTGGAGTAAATGTTGAAGTTTTAGATAAGCAACAAATTAAAAAATTATATCCGGTGATCAATGATGATAATATTTTAGGCGGTGTTTATATGCCTGAAGATGGTCAGGCAGATCCAGTAGGGGTCACCAATGTTTTGGCAAAAGCAGCTAGAATGGAAGGAGCTCAAATATTCGAAAAAACTCCTGTTACTAAAATATTAGTAAAAAATAACAAAATATCAGGAGTAGAAACGTCAAAAGGCGTGATTGATTGTGAATATGTGGTCCTAGCAACTGGAATGTGGTCTAGGCAAATTGGAGAAGATATAGGGGTAAGTGTACCATTATATCCAAATGAACATTTTTACATAATAACTGAACCGATGAAAGATCTTCCAAAAAATTTACCTGTTCTTAGAGATTATAATGATTGTTTATATTTAAAAGAGGATGCTGGTAAAATGCTAGTTGGTATTTTTGAACCAGGTGCAAAAAATGCATTTAAAGAAAAAGGAATAGTGCCCAATGATTTTTCTTTTGGAGAGTTCCCAGATGATTTTGATCATTTCGAACCTTATTTGGAAAAATCATTTAAGAGACTTCCAATATTAGAAAATGCTGGAATAAGAAAATTTTTTTCAGGACCTGAGTCTTTTACACCTGATACCCAGTATCTATTAGGAGAAACTGCTGAGGTTAGTAATTTATACACTTGTTGCGGATTTAATAGTATTGGAATTGCAAGCTCTGGAGGTGCGGGTAGAGTAACAGCAGAGTGGATGATTAATGGTTATATGAATGAGGATTTATATTCATTAGATATAAAAAGATTTCAAAAATTTCACTCATCAAAAAAATTTATTATGAATAGAGTAACTGAAACATTAGGAGATTTATATGGAATGCATTGGCCATATAAACAACATAAAACATCAAGAAATCAAAAATTACTTCCTTACCACGAAGATTTAAAAAAAGCTGGTGCATGTTTTGGTCAATCAGGAGAATATGAAAGACCTATGTGGTATGCATTAGATGGTATTAAACCTGAATACGATTATAGTTTTAATTATCAAAACTGGTATCCATCAGTTGAACATGAAAGCAAAAATACAATTAAAAATGTTAGTCTTTTTGAGCTTTCTCCTTTTTCAAAATATGAAATTAAGGGTGAGGGTGCTTATGAAGAACTCCAAAGACTGTGTACCGCAAATATCAAAGATGATATTGGAAAATGTACCTATACGCATATGCTTAATGAAGGTGGTGGTATTGAAACAGATTTAACCGTTGTATGTATTAATAAAAATCATTTTAGAATAATAAGTTCAGCAGCCGTTAGAACTCATGATAAAGCACATATATTAAAAAATTTATCTAAAGATGTTGAGTTTGAAGATGTAACAGACGATTTAATTTGTCTAGGAATTTTTGGACCCAAAAGTAGAGAGTTATTATCAAAAATTACTAATGAAAATTTATCTAATGAAAGTTTTAAATTTGGTACTTCAAAAAATATAGATATTGGATCTTTGAAGGTTTGGACGCAAAGATTATCTTATGTGGGTGAGCTTGGTTATGAACTTTACATAAATAAAGACAATGGAAAAGCAATATATGATTTAGTTGTAGAAACTGGAAAAAATTTTGGTCTTATTCATTGTGGTGCTCATACTATGGATACAATGAGAATGGAAAGTGGTTTTTTACACTGGGGACATGATATTTCTCCTGAAGAAAATCAATATCAAGCGGGACTAAATTTTGCAATTAGTTACAAGAAATCATTTAATTTTATCGGAAAAGAAAAATTATTAGAAATTAAAAACCAAAAATTAGATAGAAGATTTGTGATGTTAATTTTAAAAGATAGTACACCTGGACAACCACTACTATTGCATGAAGAGCCAATATATTTAGAAAATGAAATTATTGGAAAAACTACATCAGGGAACTATTCATTTAACTATGATAAAAACTTATCATTTGGTTACATAAATTCAAAACTTACTAATGAAGAATTATTTAGTAGAGTTCTTTATATAGAGATCGAAAAAAAAAAATATAAAGCTCAAATTCTCCTAAAACCCTTAAAACAGAGTAATTTTAAAGATATTTAATTGAAATTTTGACTTTGTCCATTATAGGTAGTTAATTATTCATGTTATGAAAAAAACTAGTAGACAAATCAACTTATTAGATGTCTCAAAGATTGAACATAAAAGTATTAGATCCGATAAAGTTAAAACTACTGATATAAATATTCTGTTAAACAGAGTTAGACATACAAAAAAAAATGAGTTTAAAAAAAAGATAACCTATTTATTTTTGTTATTTCTAGTAGTTGGTTTTGCAGGTATTTTTTCCTCAGTTTAACTGGCTTTCAATTTTTTAAATTACTAAATTTAAAATTGTTTATTGAAACATAAAAGAATTCTATTATAAACCTTATTGAATTATTTGGCGGGGTAGCTCAGTTGGTTAGAGCGCAGGACTCATAAGCCTGAGGTCAGTGGTTCGATCCCACTTCCCGCTACCATTCTAGAAGCATTAGTCTGTTTTGCGTCTCTGAGGCGTCAATAGATATGGCTGGATATAGAAAAAGAAATGGTAAATGGGAAGTTAGAATAAGAAGAAACAATTCTAAAAACTTATCAAAAACATTTATAAATAAAGAGGATGCTCAACGCTGGGCGAGAGAGCAAGAAAATAAATTAGATAAAGGTATTTTTGAAGATTTAACTATTGCTAGCAAAATTACTCTTAGAGAATTGTTATTACGGTACTTAAACGAAGTAAGCATAAACAAGAAAGGTTATGAGATTGAAAAATATAAAATTAAAAAGTTATGCAGGCATCAGGTATCAGGGTTTAAACTTATTAAAATAACACCATTAGTTCTAAGAGATTTACAAAAAGAATTGATGGAAAATTATAACGCTAGTACAGTTAATAAATATTTAACGCTAGTTTCTATATCTATAAAGTTTGCGCGACAAATACTTGGAATATATCTTTCAACAAATCCTTGTGAGTTTATCAAACGACTTAAAGAACCAGAGTTTATTGGTGAGATTATAGAAAGAGGTGAAGAAAAAGTATTGTTAGAAAAGGCAGAGCTTTCAAAAGCTAAATGGCTTAAACTTGCAATAATACTTGGAATTGATTGTGGTATCAGAAGGGGAGAAATATTAAAAATTCATAGAAGTGATATAGATTTTAATAAATCAACAGTTGTTCTAAAAGATACAAAAAATGGTTCATCAAGAAAAGTGGGATTGTCTAAAAGAGCAATTGAGGAAATTAAAAAACTACCAATAAATATCAATGGCAAACTTATTAATTGCCTGAGGCCTGATACTTTTAACTTTTATTGGCAACAACTTAAAAGATGGACAGGTATAAGAAAACGGTTTCATGCATCAAGACACACCTTTGCAACTAGAGCATCTATGGATGGATGGAGTATTACAGAAATTTCTGCACAAGGTGGATGGAGAGATTTGAAAGTGTTAAAGAGATATACCCATATTTCAGCTGAGCATTTAGCTAAGAAAATTAAATAATTTTTTATTGAAAATTTTTATGAATGGACTCGTTTCGTTCTATTTACAGATTACAATCATTTGATACTAAGAATTTAAGCAAAAAATTATAATTTTAGTCAGAATAAATAATAAAGAATAAACAGATATCCCAAATAAATAATAGAAGTCGGAAAGACCGCAAAATTTAATTCAAGAAGCAACTAAACTGATGAAACAAAGTTTCATACAGATTTTCATCACAATTGCTTCTTGATGAAATAAGAGGGGAGAAACATAAGCGTTTATGCTTATGCCCCTCTCAATAGACGAGAA
>Ga0206123_10002798_pt1 | contig 14890 bp, 9 predicted proteins | sample Helgoland_Spring_2_FD_160086 | JGI IMG/M metagenome (GOLD analysis project Ga0206123, IMG submission 160086) | Pelagic subsurface seawater microbial communities from Kabeltonne, Helgoland, North Sea - Helgoland_Spring_Bloom_20160316_1 | ecosystem: Environmental > Aquatic > Marine > Epipelagic ...
TTGCACTCCTGGGTGCGTTTGCCTCGACCCAGTTATCTAAAGAACCGACTCAGCTATTATTCTATTTGTACCTCATATCCTGTGTAGGAACCCTGCTGATCATTGAGCAGTTGATTCGAAACAGCCATGGCCTCGTAAAAGTAGTGGGATTATCAATTGGCACTTTCTTTCTGTACAACCTGTATCTTTACTCTTATGTATTAATCGCAGGAACTGCAACGGTCGAGTTGTTACAAGCCAGAACCCTGGGGCATACAACCCTTGCCGCAATTCTTTGCCTCGCACCACTTGTCGTTTTGCCAACTGATACAGAAAGAAGAAAGCTGGCACTTTCCAGACCTTCAGCCTTTACAACTTCCAGCCTGATTTTGGCCGGGGCAATCCTGTTGACCGTTTCAATCCTCGGATCTTTGGCGGAACTCATGGGCGGCGAGATCAGCCTGATAGCACAGCCTTTCTTTCTCTTTATCGGCGTTTTGTTTGTGGGATTTTGTCTCGCCTCCTCAACCCGACGCGCCAAAATGCGCGTATTTGTCGATCGCCATTTCTTTCAGGCCAAGTACGACTACTACGATGAATGGAGAAAACTGAGCGATAGACTATCGTTAGGGAAGAACAGAGACGACTATGCCGCCATCGCCCTGCAGGCAATTTTGCCGGTATTTCACTCAAAGTCTGGCGCCTGCTTCATCAACAGTGATGGCTACTCCCGGAATGCTTATTCAACGGGCATGAATTCTGATCTGCGCCCAATCGACATGGAAGAACATAGTGCGTTTTTTGAGAAAATGCTGACCGATGACTGGATTTACGTGCCCGAGGCTACTGAAATCAATAAAGCTAAATACAACGAATACATTCCGACGCACCTTTGTGAGAAAGACCGAGTACTCTTTATCCTCCCACTGACGGGGGAAGACAAAATAAAGGGATTTTTAATCGTCGCCGACGACAACCCTGATCCAATCGCCTCAGCACGGGATTTCAACTGGGAAGACTTTCACCTGTTAAAACTAATCGGCAAGCAGCTTTCAAATTTTGTCGAGTACCAAATGCTAATGAATGAGCGCATGGTGACCCAGCAATTTGACGCCTATCACCAATTTACTACATTTGTCATGCATGACTTAAAAAATCTGATCGCGCAACAGGCGCTGGTTGTCCAGAATGCCGCCAGGTTTATGCACAAACCGGAATTTGTCGAAGACGCCATCGAGACGATTGAGCATTCGGTTAAAAAAATGAACAGAATGGTGCTTAAATTGAATTCAAAAAGCGCCATTGATCTGGATAAAACGGAACTTCAGCGGGTTTCGCTGGCACGGGTCATTGAGGCGGCGCTTACTAAGTGCAGCCAGAAGAAACCCGTGCCCCATGTCACTCAACCCATAGGGGAAATATATGTGGCTGCTGATTTTGAAAACCTGACCATGGCTTTTACCCATCTGTTCAGTAACGCACAGGAAGCATGCGATGATGATGGCAGCATCGAAATAGATGTGCGCCAGTTAGAAACCGAGGTCGAATGCAAAGTCACCGATGACGGTGAAGGCATGGATCAGGAGTTTATTGATCAAAGACTGTTCAAACCCTTTGATTCTACAAAGAAAACCCTGGGAATGGGCATAGGTGCGTATCAATACCAACAGATTTTAAGTAAGATTGGCGGTCGAATTTCAGTCAAAAGTAAATTGGGGGAAGGAAGTTGTTTCACAGTCGTAATACCAATTGCCGTATGAATTTACCTGAAGGTGTCGTCGCCGCTCTAAAGCCCATTTGCATCATCACGATGCTCATACTATTGGCAGGTTGCAATGCACCTCAAGTCGCCACGTCAACGATGGACACTACAAAATCAGTAGACCCAACCAACGCCGGTCTGCTGGATGAGTATCGAATTGGTGTTGGTGATTCGTTACAAATCAGTGTCTGGCGAAATCCGGATTTGTCTGCTTCCGTGGTTGTACTGCCAAGCGGAGACATATCGGTACCCCTTGTAGGGGACATTAGGGCAGCAGGAGAAACAACAGAATCACTTGCGACCCAGATATCCGATGGCCTGAACAGTTTTGTCCGTCAACCTAATGTCACTGTCTCGGTCCTAAGCGCTGTCAGCGCAGAATATTTGCAGAGAGTTCGAATCACCGGTGCCGTCAACGCTCCCCTCTCTGTTTCCTACAGACGAGGTCTAACCGTACTGGATTTTGTACTGCAAGCTGGGGGCTTGACCCCTTTCGCTAATGCCAACAGGGCACTGCTCTACCGTCAGGAAGGAGAAGAGCTAAAAGTTTATCCGGTGAGGCTTGATGATATCCTGAAGAAAGGTGACCTTAAAACTAACTATACGCTCTTACCATCAGACATTATCACTGTACCGGAAAACAGCTTCTAAAATATGAACTCGCTCATCCTTCAGTATCTCAGAGAAATCCACAAACAGGTCAGGAAGAAACTCCTGTGGTTAATTGCGGGTGGTGCGCTTGTTAGTTTTCTGATACTTATGATTGGAATGAACTTTGAGCCAAAATACGAGACTGCTGTCACCATTTTCGCTGACAACCAGAATGTCATCAAACCACTCCTGGAAGGACAGGCTTCCATCACAGTCCCCAAGAATGAACGAATTCGAATTGTTCAGGAAACCATGTTTGCACCAAGATTACTTGACCAGGTAGTGAAATCAACGCTGAACGACCAGGGGGCAATCACTGGCTCTGACGAGATGGAAGAAGCCATGACAAAGCTTCGTAAGGAAATTACGCTATCCGCGCCGGCCAGCAATTATATCACCATCTCCTATAGTCACCCTGACCCTTCGACCAGCTTCAAAGTTGTAAACAAGGTAACCAGCCTTTTTATCGAAGAAAGTGCACAAAATAAACGGGCCGAGAGTAAAAGCGCCTATACCTTCATCGATGAACAGGTGAAATCTTACAAAAACCAACTGGTCGAAGCAGAAAACAAACTTAAGGCATTCGAAGCAGCGAATGTAGACGGCATTGATTCCCAGGTGAATTCCTCCATAGCTGCCCTTAGAACTACAATTGATGAAATCTCGATAGATATCGAAGCAGAGGAAGTCAGAATTGCAGCACTCGAAGTTCAACTTGCCAATGAAACACGATACGCCGCCAATAATTATAACGCACGTGTCTATCGGGACAGACTCTCAAAGCTCGAGTCACGACTTGACACCTTAAGGCTAAACTATCGAGATGAACATCCCGATATAATCGATATGCGCCTGCAAATTCAGGACGCAAAAAAAACCATTGTCGAAGTTGAAGATGCGTCTCAAAACCCACAGACTGGATCAAGCGACCTGACCGGGGAACGAATTCTGAACCCGATTTATGAAGAGCTTAGTGGTCAATTGTCTGAAGCCAAGGTTAATGTGCAAACCAAACGCCATCGACTGGCAGCCAATGAAAATCGACTACAGGAACAATATCAGCGCCGTGTGAGGGTCGCAGCCAATCAAGCGGACTTGTCCGAACTCACCAGAGACTACAGCGTTACCAAAAACATCTACGAGGACCTGCTTGAACGAAAAGAGAGAGCCAGAATTTCCATGACATTGGACCTGGCGGGTCAAGGTGTAACCTACAAAGTGCTTGAACCTGCCATATTTCCAGTACTACCCACAGGTATTCGTTTTCTTCACTTCGTTATTGCGGGTCCAATCTTCGGCATACTGATACCATTAGGAATGTTGATTACATCTATATTTTTTGATCACAGAATCAAATTCTCAGATCAGCTTAACGAATTGTTTCCAGGAATTGTGCTTGCAGTTCTACCTGAAGAAGCCGTGAGATATCAAAACTGGCGATTAGTATCTGCTGCAATAGTAGTCGTTCTAGTTTCGTATACTGGCGCGGCATTTTCATTTCGTTATTTAATCTCATAAGTAACCCGGCGATATACAATTGAACAATAATCCACCTACTAATATCGCTGCTTCCCGTGCAAGACTGCATTCCATTCGGGATATGACGTCAAGTTCATTGCTTTCGGACGAAAAGAAAGAAGAGTTCGGAATCATATATCCAGGTATGCGCGATCGCCATGTTCTCAATATATATAGAGACCTGCGAAACAAATTACTCCGATTATCGGATTACCAAAATTTTGTTTGTCTGATTAGCTCGCTCTCCCCTGAGGGGGATACAGCTAAACTAGCCATGAACCTGGCCGCCGTGTTTGCATTCGACAAATCAAGATCATCAATTGTCATTGACTGCGACACTAATTACAATTTGATAGAAGACCTGGCAAATCTGGAAGAAAGTAATGGTCTGATTGATTTTATCGAAAATGAACTGGACGATGTGTCGATCCTGATTCAGGAAAGCGGTATTGAGCGGCTTAGAATCATACCCGCCGGCAATGTCATTGAAACCAGAACCGAGTCACTCGAATCTATTCGCATGAGAGAAATTGTTGCGGAACTTAAAAAACGCTACCCTGATCGCTACATTTTTATCAATGCACCCAGCATGAAGCTTTCCAGTGAGGTGCAAGTCCTGGCCAATGTCAGTGACAATGTCATTTTTCAGCTGGATTCCGGAGTGGTTGATGAACCTCAAGTCACTGAAGCGGTGGAGATGATCGGCCCGGACAAGGTCGCCGGTATTGTTTTCACAGGTCAGTAACACTTGACCGCCTGCACCACCAAAATCGTTAATACTCAGTCAGAGTTTCACCAGTTGAAAAACGAGTGGAATGAATTGAACCATCAGAGTGCAAGTGACAATCTGTTTCTGACCTATGACTGGATCGAATGCTGGCTTAATTTTATGCCTGCAAATTGCACGTTGTTTATCATCATGGTGTACCGGGACGACAAACTGATTGGTATTGCACCTTTCTACAAGGTGCCTGTTCGTATCTTATGGTTGCTTCGCTCAAAAGTCTTGAGAATTATCGCTGACCAGAATAGCTCAGCAGAATACCAGGACCTCATATTGCATCCTGATTATGCTAACCTGGCAATTTCACACATCGCTAGGGAAATCGTCAGATCAGCTGACGACTGCCTGGGGATATGGATACCCTACTGCGACGATGCCAACGGCTCGACCGAACGATTAAAACAAGTTCTAACTGAAGCTCAATATTCGATCAACTCCAGAAAGATAGAATTCTATCGAATAAACCTCCCCAAAAAGCATGACCAATTTGATGCAATGCTTGGCACCAAGCAACGAAACAACATTAGACGCTATCAGAAGAAACTCGCGGCAAAAAACAACCTGGAGATGGTTAATCTCGCTGATACAATGTCGCCAATTGAAGCATTTTCAATCCTGGAGACATTACATGCTCAACGCTGGCGTGCCCGCGGAGAACCAGGAGCATTTGAACGACATCCTGCCTTCAGGGATTTTATGAGAACATATACACAAAAAGCGGCAGAAACGGATCAGTTATCTGCATACTGTTTGTTACAGGATAATAAACCTATCGCCATTCGATTCGGCTTCAATTACAAAAATACCCTCTACGAAATCCAGTCTGGATTTGACCCATCACTCAATGGTGCCGGCATTGTCGCCATTGACATGGCTATCAAATCTGCAATTACCAAAGGCATTGAAACTTACGACTTTCTTGCTTTCGAGGGTGATTACAAACAGCGATTTGGTGCAATCGAACAACCGGGTACACGCTTGTTTGCTCTTAAGAAAAGCATTTTAGGAAGAATAATTTCGCGTCTGAATCTCTGGCCAACAGGCAGGTACTTACAACTGTAATAGTACTTCGCAATCAAAAAACAAACAGGTTATTGTGATTTGCGTAACAGTAGAACCAGACAATTTAATCAAATAACAATAAGCTAGTGTAGATCAAACATGACTGTATCAAACCACCGAATTACTCAAATTTTTGCTACTTACAGTATGGCCATATTTGCATTCCTTATATTGTGTGCTGCTTATTCAAAGACAATTCTTGAAATTTCTACTGAATGGTCTGGGACAGGTACCTATAGCCACGGATTTCTGGCTCTGGCAATAGCTGGATATATCGTGTGGCAAAATCGTGGCACAGTAAGTAATACCCGCTTTGATTTCCAACCTATTGGTATAATAGCAATTGTTGGTGCCGGTTTTCTTTGGCTCGCCGCTGCACTGGTAAATGTACAATTTGTTCAGGTCTTCAGTTTATTCGCCATTATTCTTGCGACGATGGTTTGTTTATTTGGGTGGCGATCCCTGTGGGAGCTTCGAGTCGCTCTTTTGGCCCTTTTGCTTGTACTACCCATCTGGAATTTCCTGCAGGTCCCACTTCAGGAACTCTCAAGCGATGTCACTGAAATCTCACTTAAAGCGTTAGGCATACCGACTCTACGGGAAGGATTTAAATTTACAGTACCCGGTGGCCAGTTTCTAGTTGAAGAAGCTTGCGCCGGTCTTAGCTTTTTTCTGAGTTCATGTCTGCTAGGTGTACTTTTTGTCAGCTTCAATCATGTCGTTGGCATGAGCCGCTACTATTTTTTCCTGTTTGCGGTTTTGCTCTCGCTGGTTAGCAACTGGATCAGAATACTTGTGGTCATAGTCGTCGGGAACTACACCCAGATGGACCATATTATTGTTCAGGATCACCTGACATTTGGCTGGATACTCTACGCGGTCATGCTAATCCCGTTCTTTGTTGTTGGTCACTATTTTACCCAGGCACCTAAAACTGGTTCAGACGAAACTAAGCCCGTAAACCCGGAAGTAAAGATTGAAAACGGAAAGGTTCAACCTAAACAAATGTTGCTGGTTACCGCTTTGGTTATCGGCGTTATCGTTGCGTTTCCTTTTGTCAGACTGGTTATGAACCAAAATCCGCCGGAGACGGTTTCAGATAGCAGCTATGACACAGCGCTCCGCCAACTCACAAAACCAACAAAAGCAAGACTTACAAGACTCTGGGAACCTCACTTCGCGGGCGCCAGCGCGATCAAACAAACTACGGTAACCTATAATGATCAAGTCGTGGGTGCACTATTTGTGACCTATTCAGACCAGGCACAGGGCAAGGAACTTATCCACGTTCGAAACACTTTGTATTCAAAACATAGCTGGAATAAACAGAGCAGCCAATACGTGGAGCTTGAAGTCCAGGGAACAACCACAAAACAGCAACTTTTGAAACTCAAAGACCGCAGGGGGACCCAACGTTTTACAACTTACTGGTATCACATAGGTGGTCGCATCACTACCAGCGAAAGAGAGGCCAAAATATTTGAACTTCTTGGCATACTCGGCGGTGATAGATCAGCTCAACTTTATGCATTCACAAGCGATACCCTTGCAGCAGGGAAAACAGATACAGAGGTTACGGACAAATTGCTGAAACTGTCTTCAGAACTACAAATCAAGGTTTTGGCAGACTCAAAGTCATGAATAAACCGACTGGATTTCTGGAAAAATCTTATGATCCCTACGACCCCTGGATGGGCCCAAGGGGTGTTGCAATCAGGGATGCTTTTTACAAAGGTAAATTTTTGGGTAAAGTTAGCGCCGCAATCGTTGTACTACTCGATTGGCTCTTTCCCAATTCTTTGCGCCTGTTCCTTAAGGTGCAGCCAAGAAACTACCCCATTACTGTGGCTCAAAAAATCCTGGCGGCAGAGCAAATAGATCAACCACAGATTGCTCTGGCAGAACTGATGAGTACCTCCGTCCCGGATAAATCAAGGTTTGGTAATGCATGGGGATTGGGATTCCCATGGATGTCAAAGAATGGTCTTTACAACGAACATGTACCATTCATCACACACACACCCTACGCGATGGAAGCTTTATGCAAACTGATGAATTATGAAATTTGTCGGGATGAAGCGACAAGAGATTTTTTTGGCACCTGGCAGTTCATGCAAAGCTTGCTCATTTTGCATGAGGATGCCGACACACTAGCCCTGTCCTACGCACCGATTGATGAACCTAGAATAGTCATCAACGCAAATACGTACGCATGTTTTGCCTATTGCCTCCACTCACAAAAAAACCCAACGCACAAAGATGAAGCGAAGTCGCGAGCGATCAAAATCGCAAAGTACGTCGTAGGGCAACAACAGGAAAATGGATCCTGGTATTATTATGCAGATAAGCTACCGGGCAATTTTATAGATTGTTTTCATAGCTGCTTCGTTATTAAGAATCTCATCAAGGCATCGAAATTAGACGCAGAAATTGAACTACTAGCCAGGGAAGCCATTGCTCAAGGCAAAGAGTATATCGACAAAAATTTCTTTGATGAGAAAACCGGACTCGTCAAACGATTTACAGAGCGAGATATTAAAGACCCGTTCATCTGGGACCTCTATGATCAAGCCGAGTACCTTGGAATTCTGATAGACTTATCGGAGTTTGAGAGAGCAGATCAACTGAGAAAAGCTGCTCGGTCTAAATTCTGTCGCGACGACATTTGGTACAGCAAGATCGACTTCCTCGGTCGACGCTGGGGAAAGAATTTTTCACGGTGGGGTATTACGCCCTTCGAATACAGCGAAAGTAAATTAAAAAAATCAGGCCAGGGCAATAAATAGAAATGTGCGGCATATTCGGTTCGACCCTTCAATTAGATGAGCAAGTTTTATCAAATGTAATGAATCTGTTGGACCATCGTGGTCCGGATTCAAATGGCCACAAGCGATTAAATTCAACTGTGTTAAAAGCACCCTTGACGTTCGCTCACACCAGATTGGCAATTCAGGATCTGTCTGCATCGGGTCATCAACCCATGGCATCCAAAGACGGTCGTTGGTGGATCACATTTAATGGCGAGATATATAACCACTTCGAACTTCGGAAAAAACTGTCAGCAGACTTTCGAGGTACCTCGGATACCGAAACCCTGCTTGAGTATGTTGCCGCGTTTGGCATTGAGAAAATGCTGGATGATATCAACGGCATGTATGCGCTCGCTTTGTTTGATTCAGCCAGGAATCTACTTTACGTTGCACGGGACCCATTTGGCATCAAGCCGGTCTATTTCAGCATTGATAATGACGAATTCACTTTTTCATCGGAAGTAAAACCAATTTTGGCCTGCACTAATATTCATGCACCCGAACTAAATCAAACTGCGCTGAATACCTTTCTTCAGCTTAGATACGTACCCTCACCTGACACATTGCTTCAGGGGATTAATCGGCTGAGACCGGGTCATCTAGCGACGTTCGACCTTGAGCACAAAACACTAACAGTACACCCTTTCATTAAGCCAACGTTCAAGCGTTTTGAGGGTTCATTTTCTGATGCTGTCCTTGCGTATCGAAATGAACTATCTAACGCCGTAAAACAACAGCTGATATCCGATGTGCCAGTTGGTGTTCTCTTATCCGCCGGTATCGACTCTGCAGTGATTGCAGCCTTTGCCAGGGAACATACCAGCGATATCACGAGCCATACGGTTGGTTTTGGTGACCACCACGAAGAATGTGAAATTTCAGATGCCGCAGAAACCGCCAAAATTTTAGGCATCCGACACGAGGCAACAACGGTAAACCCAACCACCTTAATCGATTCGCTGGCTGATATCGTCAGCTCTGTTGAGGAACCACTGGGTACGACTTCCATCATGCCCATGTGGTATCTCACGCAACTCGCTAAAAAAAGCGCCACTGTTGTGTTATCCGGACAAGGAAATGACGAACCCTGGGGTGGATACCGAAGGTATCAAATTGAACTCCTGCTAAAACAATTGCCTTTCCTGAAGTCGAGCGTTTTTCGTAAAGCTGGCAACCTGACCCCGATGTTCAAAAATGATGCGGTCCGCCGCGGCCTGCGATGTCTGGGTTACGCCGATGACAGTAAACGATTCGGTAATGCCTACGCTCTGTTTACACCTGAGGAACTGGGCCTGTTAGGCATCCAAAACGACCACCATCCGAAATCCATCGACTACTGGCTGCAGCTACTCGCAAACAGCGACACACTTCAGCCAGCAGAACGGATGATGCGGATCGACTCAAGAATGAACCTGGCGGATGATCTATTATTATATAGCGACAAGGTTGCGATGCAATATGCCCTGGAAGTACGGGTACCAATGCTTGATCCAAATGTTGTTGAACTGGTTGAAAGCTTCCCCTTGCACTACAAGGCGAATCTTCGGCGTACTAAAATTGTTCACCGGGAAATGGCGAAAGACTTCCTGCCAAGAGCCATCATCGAACGACCAAAGAAAGGTTTTCAAGTACCGTTTGGGCTGTGGTGCAAGACAACCTGGCGTGAGTATATGGAGGCTAACCTGCTAAATCCCAATCTGAAAATTAACAGCACTTTAGATAGTGAGGGCATTAGCGCCATCTGGCAGCAGCATTTGTCTGGCAGCTTTGATTATTCCAGACAACTTTTTGCGCTGCTAACCTTAAGCCTTTGGATGGAGAACTATCTTGTAAATGGCACGCAACTAGTGAACCAGCGCCATCTAAATTAAAATTAACTTTACAAATCAACTATCTGGTGAAAATGCGCTAACAACGTTATTCTTCCGCCTACAATTATGCAAAGTCAAAAATTATGAAAATTAGCAAAGCATCTGTTATCGGACTTGGGTATATCGGATTACCAACTGCCGCGGCACTGGCAACACAAAAAGTATCAGTACTGGGAATAGACGTTAACGAATCAACGGTTAACACTATTAATCAGGGTAAAATTCATATTGTCGAACCTGAACTGGATGTGGCGGTACAAGCTGCGGTTACCCGTGGCTTCCTGCGTGCAAGCCTAACACCAGAACCCGCGGATGCATTCCTGATCGCCGTACCCACGCCGTTTAAGGACGATCATGAACCCGATCTCAGTTATATCAAGCAAGCCGCCCAATCAATCGCCCCGGTTCTAAAAAAGGGTGATCTTATTATTCTGGAGTCAACCTCCCCTGTTGGCACAACTGAAATGCTCTCCCAATGGCTCGCTGCTGAACGTTCAGATCTGACGTTCCCACACAATACCGGTGAGTCTTCAGATATTCGGGTCGCCCATTGTCCAGAGAGAGTTCTGCCGGGCCAGGTAATGTACGAACTGGTTCATAATGACCGGGTCATCGGTGGTATCACACCTCGTTGCACAGAAGCTGCAAGAAATCTGTATGAAGTGTTTGTCCGGGGCGAGTGCGTTGAAACAGACGCTAAAACGGCAGAGATGTGTAAGCTTACAGAAAATGCGGCAAGAGACGTCAGCATCGCTTTCGCCAATGAACTTTCTATTATCTGTGACAAGACCGGCATTGATGTGTGGGAACTCATCCAACTCGCAAACCGACACCCACGGATTAATATACTTCAACCTGGCCCGGGTGTTGGTGGGCACTGCATTGCTGTCGACCCCTGGTTTATTATCAGCCAGTCGCGAGATGAAACTCCACTGATGCAAGCTGCCCGAAATATTAACGACAACAAACCCAATTGGGTTATTCAGAAGGTACAGCACTCTGTCGAACAAATCCTAAAAAACACACCAGGAAAGAGCATTACCGACATCACAATCGCATGTTTTGGATTGGCATTTAAAGCGGATATCGACGATTTACGGGAAAGCCCGGCGATGAGAATTGCCGAGAGTCTTGCAAACAGCCATCCCGGGACAGTGCTTGGAATAGAACCTAACATCAGCGAGTTGCCTGAAACCATGGGCAGTTCAAAACTAAAATTTGAATCAACCGAGCAGGCGCTCATGACGGCTGACGTTTATGTGCTACTGGTAGACCACAGGGAATTCAGGCGATTTAATCCTTCGAGTGCAGGTAAAGTTGTCGTTGATACCAGGGGCATTTGGCTGCCATAAATCGGTAGTTTGCAAACGAGTTTTAATTGCAAATGTTGAACTGTAATTGCCGGCAAAATCAATGAAGTATCATCTAATATTCACACTTGACTACGAACTATTTGGTAATGGTTCCGGTTGTATTGACCAGTGTCTGGTTGCACCCACTGATCGATGTGCCGGATTACTGGAAGCAGCGGGTGCCCCACTCACGCTCTTTATCGAGACCCTTGAACTGGCACACTTCAAAGCAAGTTCTCAGCCTCCTATCCATGACCTTTACCCGAAAATCAAGGCACAATTGATTGAATTGGAGCAAAAGGGTCACAAACTCGAACTTCATCTTCATCCCCAATGGATGCATGCCACACAGAATAAAAACGAATGGACCCTCGCTCTGGATAAGTGGCGTATTGGTGATCTATCGACGCCGGAAATTCGCGAATGTATCCAAACTGGTATTGATTATCTCGCTCCTTTTTTGACATCAAATCAAAATCCCACCGTCTTTCGCGCAGGTGGTTGGGCAATGCAACCCAGTAAAAACGTGCTGACTGAACTATTAATGGCTGGTTTAAAAGTCGACTCCACCGTTGCGCCAGGGGCCTACAACCCTTCCCGAGGTGATTGGTTTGATTTTCGTCAAAGTTCAACGAAACCCTTCTGGAAAGTAGCCGATGACATCTGTGTTGAAAGCTTATCGGGGGGTCTGTTGGAAGTCCCGATCGCTACGGAAAATATCGGTCGCCGCACTCACCTCAGAGCGCTCAAGGAAAACAAAACATCGGCCCAATTTCCTGAGGGTTGTGTCGGGAGTTATGCAGGCCCAAATAATAAATTCCAGTCGCTGCAGGGCAAGCTAGCAAAATTAATGAATGTTGGTACCGCAATGCTCGATTTCTCTACTTTGCCGGCCTGGGCAATGATAGAAGTCACGGAACGTTATATGGCGAGGTTCTCCAGTTTCGAGGGCACAGTACCGATAGTTGCGATTGGCCACAATAAGAACTTTTCAAAACAATCCGAAGACAATCTCGAGGCATATCTTGAATGGGCAAAAGTGAGCCCCGACATCGTATTTTCAACCTATAATCAATGGCTAGATACTACCTCTAGTCCAGTCTAGGCCAGTTTTGTCAGTTGTTGCAGAAAGGATTTTGATGGAACCAACGCGATTTTGATTTAAATCAAGTAGTCAATGCTGTTTGATGCTCACAATGATGCCAATTCTCCTCAATTTTGGGCATTTTATCGGAAACTGCCTCGGCCAAATATCCTGCTGGCCTATCATGTATCTACCAGACTTGGGTTATCAGGAAAGATGAAGCGACAAGACACTTCACAATAGTGCACTAGCAGACGATAATGTGACCTGCTTTTTCAATGAACCACAGATGTACCTATTTCATATCAATTTCGGTGATGGTACTGATAATCACTTAGGTCAGCGTGGACTTGAAAAGGAACGGCAAAACAGCCAGGAAGAATTGTAGTTGGATGTGGGTTGACCAGATCCTACATAACCAGGGAATTAAAGGCAGAGACATGGCTAAGAGAGTGAGAACATCGCTAGCAGGATTGATTGTCTTCACGTCAATCGGACTTGTGGGTTGTGGTGGTGGGGGTAGCGAAGGTCCTTTTGGCACAGACCCCCTCCTGGATGATCCGCCCGCCACGTCTCGCTCTCTGGAAGGCTCGGGTCTGTTGGGGATTATCTCTGGTGGTATCGTCTCAGCAATCTCGCCGTCAGACCAATCAGTAATCGCAAACGCGGTGACCTCGGAAGACGGGAGTTTCAATTTGGATATTCCTGTAGCCCACACTGGCCCAATCATTATCGAAATAACACCTGCCACTGATGGCACCAGCTTCTTTCTTTGTGATTATCCTGCCGGTTGCACCGACCCTGCAGATGCCAACAACCTCATACCCTTTGGCGACAACGTGCCCTACAATTCTACCCTATCTGCAGCAGCGTCTGACGCGTCAAATGTAAACCGGATAAATGTGAACCCCATCACAACCGCGGTGGTTGCTCGCGCAGTTGCTCTTGGTGGTGTGACGGTAGCAAATCTTGCACAGGCAAACGCCGAGATGTCGTCGCAACTTTCCATGCTACTTGGTACTGACTTTCCGGACGATATTAGTACAGTACCCAATGTGAATCTTGTTGACCCGATAGCCACGGTCGGCGACCCATTGGCAGAAGCAGGTGTGCTACTAGCTTCACTCAATGCAGGACTTATATCCTTAATCATTCCCGGCGGCGCTCTGGAAGATGTCATTGCCAATCTCAACAATGGGTTTTCACCGGACGGCGAGTTGGGAGCAAGCACCAATTTTAATGGCGGAGAACTTGGGTCCAATGAGCTGTTGTTTGCCGCTGAACAAACAATCTCGTCCCTGGTGATCAATCAACCGCTAGTCGTACAAAATCTCGAAGCAGTCGCCCCAAGCCTTGCCATTACTACACGAGCAGCTTCTCTTAAGACAATGCGCAACACTATTGCGCCAATACCACCTGTTATTTCAGGCTCACCCGCGTTAATCGCACCAGAAGACCAGAACTATCTATTTACGCCTACAGTTGTCGACCCTGATGATACATCCTTCTTATTTACCGTCGAAAATCTACCCTCCTGGGCAAGCTTTGACGCAACCACAGGCACAATCAGCGGCATACCACTCAATTCTGACGTTGGAAATTCCGCTAACACTAGCATTCGAGTATCCGATGGATTTTCGACTGCAACACTGGGGCCCATCACGATTACCGTTGAAAACACCAATGACACCCCTGTCATTAGCGGGTCACCAGCCACTACTGTGGCGGAAAGCAGCCCGTACCAGTTTTCACCAAGTGCCAGCGATGAAGATGTTGGTGATAGTTTGAGCTTTTCCATATCACCGGCAACCCTGCCAGGTTGGCTGACTTTTAATCCTGCTACAGGGAGTTTGACAGGCACCCCGCAGGATGCAGATGTAGGGACGATTGCAGATATCATCGTCACCGTATCCGACGGGCAAGTCCAAACCAGTTTAGCTGCTTTCACGCTCACCGTGACGAACCTTGCCCCAGCCATCAGCGGTACACCTGGGCCAGCACTGGAAGACACAGCTTT
>Ga0206123_10002802_pt1 | contig 14879 bp, 10 predicted proteins | sample Helgoland_Spring_2_FD_160086 | JGI IMG/M metagenome (GOLD analysis project Ga0206123, IMG submission 160086) | Pelagic subsurface seawater microbial communities from Kabeltonne, Helgoland, North Sea - Helgoland_Spring_Bloom_20160316_1 | ecosystem: Environmental > Aquatic > Marine > Epipelagic ...
GAGTAATCAGAGGGCCTGGCTGGACCAGGGATCCTCCTTCCACAGTCACAAAGCTGGGACAGAAACCTTTAACGCAACTCATATCCTTGTTGCAGGCGGATTGATCAATACTACGTTTTCTTCCGTATTCAGTTGTCAGTGGCACAACCGCAAGACAATTGGACACTTTACCGCAGTCGCCACAACCCTCGCATACTAACGGGTTTATTAGCGCTCGTACTTGTGGATCTGGCGCTTCACCTCTTTTTCGTCGACGACGCTTTTCGGCTGCACAGGTTTGGTCATAAATGAGTACCGATGTTCCCTTACACTCCCTCAACTCACATTGTACTTCGTCAAGATTGTCACGATGATTAAATGTTGTACCTGCCGGAAAGTGCGCGCGTTCGTATTTTTCAATATCGTCACTAACGATTGCGATACGAGTGATACCTTCATCGCGAACCTGATGCGCCATTAGCTCGACACTTATTTGCCCATCAATTGGTTGACCACCGGTCATGGCAACAGCATCGTTATAAAGAATCTTGTAGGTGATATTGTGACCGGAAGCCTGGGTGGCCCGAATAGCGAGAAGTCCGGAATGAAAGTAGGTTCCATCGCCTAAATTTTGAAATACATGTTTTGTCTCAGTGAAAGGTGCCTGGCCGATCCAGGTCGCTCCTTCTCCCCCCATCTGGGTAAAGGTTTCAGTTTCCCTGTCCATCCAATTGGCCATGTAATGACAACCTATACCCGCCATAGCGCGACTGCCTATAGGTACAACAGTTGAGGTATTGTGCGGACAACCAGCACAAAAGTGCGGCACCCGTTCGATGGAATCTTTGGGTTTGCTCAGGAATTGTTCTTTCTCCAGCAAGAAACTGAGGCGGTCTTCAATCTTGTCGCTGGTGAAAAATTGGCTGATTCGGCTTGCCAGCGCCCTGGCAATGATGGCCGGGGTCAGCTCACCTGTGGAGGGTAACAACCAATCCCCATTGTGGTCGTGTTTACCAACAACAACGGGACGAACCTCTGAGTCCCAGTTATAGAGCTGACTGGTTAGCTGATCCTCGATCAGCGATCGTTTCTCTTCCACCACCAGGACATCTTCAAGTCCTTCTGCGAATTCCAGGACACCTGTGGGTTCCAGTGGCCAAACCATGCCAACTTTATAAATTCTGAGTCCAATTTCAGAAGCAAGCTCATCGTCAATACCAAGATCCTCAAGCGCCTGAAGTACGTCTAGATAAGATTTCCCCGTGGAGACAATTCCCAATCTTGGTGCAGGTGTGTCCAGCGTAATTTTGTTGAGTTTATTCAGTCGCGCAAATTCCAGTACTGCTTTAAGTTTCTTATTATGGAGTCGCAGTTCCTGTTCAAGTGGCGGATCAGGCCAGCGGATATTGAGATTTTGCTCTGGCATTTCAGGGATTTTGATATCGATTGCGGTAGGATCGAGATTTGTCGAGAAAGACGCATCCACTGTCTCGGCAATTGTTTTCAAACCGACCCAACACCCACTAAAGCGGGACATGGCCCATCCGTAGAGCCCGTATTCAATAATTTCCTGCACGCCTGCCGGGTTCAGCACCGGAATCATGGCGTCCATAAATGCATATTCGGATTGGTGGGGCAGGGTTGAGGATTTACACCCGTGATCGTCACCCGCGATGGCGAGAACCCCACCAAACCGGGAAGTCCCGGCATTGTTAGCATGTTTAAAGACATCGCCTGAGCGATCTACGCCAGGACCTTTGCCGTACCACATGGAAAACACACCGTCGAATTTGGCACCGTTAAACATATTAACCTGCTGACTGCCCCATACCGAGGTTGCTGCAAGTTCTTCATTAACACCGGGTTGGAAGTAAATATTATGCTCTTTAAGGTGTTTTTGAGCTTGCCAGAGTGTTTTGTCAAAGCCTCCAAGAGGAGACCCTCGGTAGCCTGAAATGAAACCCGCCGTCTCCAGTCCTGCTGCTTTATCCAGTTCCTGTTGAAGCATTGGCAGACGTGCCAGCGCCTGGCTACCCGTAAGAAATACCCGGCCGGAGCGCTGGGTATATTTGTCATCAAGACTTACTTTCTTCGTCACCACTTCAAATCTCCTTTTGATCATTCTGCTGTAAGACCCGAGAGATATTTTCGACAGTATTGGCCTGTCTTGTTACCGGTTTTGGTCTCACGCCTCAATAATTTCAATGAGTAAATTTTTAATCACCTTAAGTGTATAAAAATTCACGCTATCGAAAAAACCCGACGAACCAAATATTGTTGGCTCGGCATTACGGGTTCCTAATCTGGATTTCCTAACCAAGGGCGATAGGTTAGGGGTTATGGATTAAGAGCTGGATTAAGAGCTGGATTAAGAGCTATGGAAATTGTTGATACCAATTGTAATCGACCCGGCAGATGTAGGAGCAGTCTGATTGAGTCATTTATCGTTTTGGCAGGGGATTTATGAGGGGAGCTTCGTGCCAGAAAAAAACACGGAAAAAACAAATGCGGCAACCTGAGTGCAAACATAACTTTTACCTTCGACACAGGATCACTGTGTAATAGAGGTTGATTAGACCAATCAGGAGGATCGCTCCTTAATGATCATTTTGTCTGTAGTGACAGGCGGCAATATTACCCATTGCGCGCCAGTCTTCAACCAATAATTCGGGATTTACCTGAAATAGGGTGCAGCAAGCCTCTGGAAAGTTCAGCTTCCGCATCGCCCGAGTTTTCCATCGGTTTATGCCGCGCTGCAGCAACAGGCCGTCTTGCGGGTTGGGTCAGGGCTCTTGCGATAACATCCGAAATTCCTAACATCTTGAGAATTGCCCGGGTCGCGTCCTCAATTGCATCTAGCGGCAGTTTACCGAGCCGAATCTCCCGGTTAATGTGTCGAACCATGGCAAGAATCAGGTTTTGCGTAAATGGGATATTCTCTACTTTGAATCTTCCTGCACTGACACCACGCTCAATATCTTCATAACACTGATTGGCGTCCTGAATAAGTACATACTTCTCATTCAGGTTGACCGCAGAAAGGAATTTGTTCCAGGTTTTATGATTATGTGAACGCCTAAAGCAATGATTGAGTGTGACCGCGACAATCATTGCAGGATCTTTCAGCGACGCTCGAAGTTCATTAAGCTCAATCTCAAATTCAGCCAGCATTTCCTCCGCAATCGCTTCAAAAACCCGGTGTTTGCTCTCAAAATAGTTATAGAAGGTTCCCGAGCCCACACTGGCTCTGTTCGTAATTTCCTGAATCGATATTTTCTCTTTACCACGCTCCAATACCAGTGCTTTAGTCGCCGCAACCAGCGCTGCACGAGTATTCTCACGTTTACAGGATTTTTGCTGTAATACCCGCAGATTAGAATCTGAACCGGCTACCGGGCTTGCATCCAGATTTTCTACCTGCCCGGATTGCGCCTTTTTATCATCAGGCCATTCATCCCAGGATTGACTCCCTGAGTTCCCTGGAATCACTTTATTGTTCTCTGCTAATGTTGGATTTAGCTCTACTGTTGAAACTTCAACTACCATGATTTCTGTCCTTAATGCGGCTGTCCGCTGCGACACTAGTTTGCTAGAGTCTTTCTCTGATTGTTCTAAGGCTAGCAATTAAAGCTGCTTTAAGACTGAATAGATAATGGAAATAGTCAGAAGTGTGATATAGCGCAAACCCTACACGCTGAATTGGCCGCTATTTAGACCCTGTTATAGACGTGAACCCACATTTATCGAGAAACCGTGAGAAATAACCATCAATGAATTTTAATGAGAGCACACAAGCAAAAGAGATCAGAAACGCCGTACAAAAGGTATGTTCACAGTTTGATGACAATTATTGGGCAGAAAAAGATGACACAGGGACATTCCCCGAAGAATTTGTAGCAGCAATCACCCAGGGAGGATGGTTAGGGATTGCAATGCCGACAGAATATGGTGGCGCCGGACTTGGAATACGTGAAGCTGTAATTCTGGCCCATACTATCGCAAGAAGTGGCGCGGGCATGAGTGGGGCATCAGCAGTTCACCTTAACCTCTTTGGTCCAAACCCAATTGTTGTATTTGGTAATGAGCGCCAGAAAGAGCGGTTTTTACCTCCCCTGATTAAAGGTGAAGACAGAGCCTGTTTTGGGGTTACAGAACCCGATGCTGGTCTGAATACAACCAGATTAAGCACTCGGGCTGTGAGGGATGGAGACAATTACATTATTAATGGCCGCAAAATGTGGACCACCACAGCGCAAACTGCAACCAAGATCTTGCTCATCGTTCGAACCACGGATATTGAAGATTGTGACAAGCCCACCGATGGGCTCAGCCTTTTCTACACAAATCTCGACAGAAATTCGATCGAAGTCCGAATGATACCTAAAATGGGTCGCGCAGCAGTTGATTCCAATGCCTTGTTTATCGATGACCTTGTTGTGCCTGTCTCGGACAGAATTGGTGAGGAAGGGGCAGGGTGGAAGTACCTGCTTCACGGGCTTAATCCCGAACGAATTCTAATCGCCGCCGAATCTGTAGGTCTTGGCCAACTTGCCCTCGAACGGGCATCAAATTACGCACGTGAGCGGGTCGTTTTTGACCGTACCATCGGCAAAAATCAAGCCATCCAGCATCCGCTGGCTGTCAACTGGATGGAGCTGGAATCTGCAATGTTAATGGTGAACCATGCTGCATCGATGTATGACGCGGGGAAACCCTGTGGTGCCGAAGCTAATTCGGCAAAATATCTTGCGGCGGAAGCAGGTTACAAGGCTTGCCATCGAGCGGTTTTGACCCACGGAGGTATGGGTTATGCCAGGGAATATCATGTAGAACGCTATCTACGTGAAATTATGATCCCCGTCATAGCACCCATTAGTCAGGAACTCATTAAATCGTATATCGCGGAACAAGTACTAGGGCAGGAAAAAAGTTATTAGAACCTACAGTGTGAACAATAGCGCTTCGCGCAAATGTTCACACTGTAGGTTCAAAAAGCGGCAGTTGTTTTACGAAGTAAAATAACGAGAGCGTACTTCCGATTAGGTATTCTATTTCGAGCGATTGACACTAAAATTCCCAGCGAAACAACAACCGAGATTCCACGCGACCTGGTTTCGCGCAACTACAAAAATCCCCTAATCGGGGTTACGCTCTCGTTATTTCGTGGGTGAAAAAAACACCCGAGATTCCGCGCGACCTGGTTTCGCGCAACTATAGAAATCACCTAATCGGGGTTACGCTCTCGTTATTTCGCGGGCGAAACAACTGCCGCTTTTTGAAGCTTTTTAGCCAGCGTTAGCGCTGGCTAAAAAGCTTCTTCATCCATGATTTCTTGTTTTCTTTGTTTTCGTGCTGCGGCAGCCTTAATTCTGTCTTCTACAATTTTTTCCCGCTCTCGCATCATGCGCTGTCCCTTTGCATCAATGAAGGTGAGAGAGAACTTGCCGGCTCGGATCATTGCAGAAACGGACCTGCCTCCTACCGAGATTACAGTATGATTCGCAGAATTTTTTAGAAAACCGCCAAAATTTAGTTTGAGTGCATGATCCACCAATCCTTTGTACAGACTCAATTCAAGTTCCGACCCTTCGACTTCATACCGAATAGAAATAGGGTGAAGATCCGGCGAGACTGTGATTGAGTGCTCACCATTGCCTAAGTCGGAAAATGGTACCGGCGCTCTGAATGTTCGAGGACTATCAGGCTGAGCTACAAAAGGTACACGTTTACCAAACTCAATACCGAATGCCGAACCAAAAGAGGTACCCTGGGTCGCTATCTGGTCAGCAATTCTCATGAGACTCTGCTCATATTGGGTCAGGCGTGACCGGTCAGAATCCAGAAACTTTTTCCGCAGACTCTTGTTCCTTTGTGCCATGTAGTCCTTAAATGCAAACATGTCGAAGTAATCAATCACCGCTTGTTTGGCGGAAACCCTGATCATATTCTGACCATCAGAGTAGTAACTGTTTCCCGAGTCGATTCCTTCAACAAAATCTGTCGTGGGAGCACCGTATTTTCTGGACAGTAAAGGTATGACTTTGTCTAAATTATCCCCTACATTCACGGAAATCCAAATCGGGTGATTACGATAATTTGTATAGGCCCTGAACCTGGTACCTTTTGCCTGCAATAATTTTGGAATATTCGGTGGCTGTAAAAGATACACATCCATCGTGAAAGGTTTGACTACACCGTAGTAAGCAAATTGCGACGGTCGTTCAGGGGGTTCAATCCAACCCGGGTGACTGAGTACAACATCTTTATCGAGAGGAACCCCAAATAATATACCGAAGGCGCCGGAGATTGTTCCTTCGCCTTTTTTATAAAATGAAGGATCTTCAAGGTCAGGTACCTCGGTGATCTGCTTTTTGGGTGTATCTACAGCGGAAGCTTCCTCCAGTCGAACTGCACTGTCAGGAATTTCTTGCCATTCCTGGGCATGTACCAACTGATCAAAAACAACAAGTAATAGCACCACCAGAAAACGAAACATCAGCAGACTTGATAACCCAGATCTGCTGAACGTTTTTTACATTCCCTTTCTATATTTTGACAGGAAACCGCTGTGCCGGGACTTGGGCTTTTATTACGCAAACATTTTCTCGATTGTTTGGATAACTCAGCGTTTTGAACTGATGAGAGAGATGTTGACCCACGGGAGCAACCATTTGCACCCAGCAGGAATACAGCTAACAGTAAAAGGAGAGGAATTATATTGAGATATTTCACCTGGTAATCCGGATTCTTTAGAGATGGTCAAACACCTCACAAGTATAGAAGGTATTTCACACAGCACACTTATTACACAGTGAAAGTTGTCCTGCGTGATAAAAACCGGGACTAAAACCACAACACCATTCGGAACCTGGAGGAAAGTCCTTTCATATACGATCTACTCATCTTTCGTTCCAGCGGCCTTATGCCTGGCTTTTTGTTCAGCCTTTTGTTCTGCTTTCATTTGAAGTTTCTCCAACAAATCATCAGTGCCATGTTTCAACCCGGAGATAACACCACCCTTTTTGTATTCAGCAAGAATTAGCTCTTCCAGTTTTTTGACGTAATCATCGGAAGTTTTTGCCTTAAAGTTGACACCATTCTCACTGGCTGGTTCTTCATCTCTACTCAATTCAGAACTACCCCGGAGTGCTGAATTGGTTGTCTCATGATCTCCGAAGAGATTGATGAATTCATCGGACTTACCACCAAACTCCATGAGGCGATTGAAATACTTACCTGGTTGTTCTTTTTGGGTCACGATGCCATAAAACACGACCCCTATAGATACGGGGCTTAACAACAAGTCCCGTACACCGTCCATTAATAATTTAAATTGAAAGGAAACCAGTTTTCCCATCAGTCTCCAGTGAGTGTCCTGTTCACCTTCGTCCGGTGCATCTGACTCTGCTTCAACTATCCTGCGATCGTTCATTTCAAAACCTTTTGTCGATATTCACATTATCTTGTGAACTGTTTGTGATGAATCCCAAATCCTGATCTACACTTATTTTATCGCGTACGAGTGTATCTGATACAAATTTTTCACCCTATGGTCCAGTTATGACGCTAGTTGCTTTACCCAAAGGTTTTAACATTGCCTACGATGTGGTTGATGGCCAATTGTTAGACTCGATTCAGACGTTGCCATTCGCCAATAAGGTAGAGGGTAATAATGTTGAAGGTATCCTGGTTTCAGATCACGTGGCAGGATTTGTTCATCGAAATTATACCCACGGGATTTTTCTGGAGTCATACCTGACCCCAATTGATCTTGCCAGCAATGTCGTTTCCCTACCTGTGACACCAGGGGATAATTTTGGGGCAGACCTCATCGGTATTATCAACGCAATACATCAGGGTCATGAGCCAAGTCTGCTGAATATTCAGAGAGGGAGTCAGCGAATATTCAGTACCCTGGTCACAGGACTTGAAGAATGTGTTCTCTGGACAGATGAAAATTTTAAGGTCATAGAGTCTACAGATTCCGCGTCGGAAGTGTTGGGCCTGTCGCGAGAGCAGATTGCTGGTATGACCTTCTCCGAGGCAATTCGCAGTGATAAGGACGAGCTTCACCAAATGCTGACCAAACGCGCGGCAGTCGGGGTTTCGGAGAAGATTGATGTTGAAGGTATTCGTCCACAGGGAACCAAAGCCTATTACAAGATAGGTGCGAGAGAGATACTCAGAAATCGTTTCCAGCTTAATATTATTGATGTTACTTCCCAGAAAGAGTCAGACAAACGATTTATCCAGCTATCAAACTACGACCCGGTCACAGGATTGGCCAATCGCGGCTTACTATTTGAGTTTCTTAACCATGCCATGATGCGGTCCAGACGCAGCGGCACATCCGTGGCGTTGTTATTGCTGGACCTGGATCACTTAAAAGTAGAAGTCGAAAATACCGAAGTCCACACTAATGATGAAATTCTCCAGAAATCTTCTGAACGGATAAGTCACCTGCTTAGCGATCAGGCAATGCTGGCTCGTTGGGGTGGAGATGAACTGGCGATTGTGCTTGAGGATGTTGGTCGCACTGAATCAGTTAGCCGCATGGCACAGAAAATTATTGAGGCCTTAAGCAATCCCTTTGTCATTGAAGACAAGGAATATTTTGCTTCTGCCAGCATCGGTATTGCGATATATCCAGATGCAGACAGCTCGGTTAACGGCGTTATCCAGGCAGCCAGTACAGCCATGTATGAAGCAAGGAAAGATACAGGGGTCAATTCCTACCGGTTCTATCTGGCACATCTACAAAAAGAAGCTGACGAACGGGCACTGGTGGAGCAGGGACTTCGTAGAGCACTGGACAATAATGAGTTTGAAGTCTATTACCAACCCAAGGTTTCCATTAAGGAAGAACGTGTTGTCGGCTTTGAAGCCCTGTTGCGATGGCAACATCCCGAGTGGGCCACGGTTAGCCCTGGTGTCTACATTCCGATTGCAGAAGAATGTGGACTCATCAATCAAATTGGTGACTGGGTGCTTACCGAAGCTTGTGAACGTATGGCGCAGTGGGCTCGCGAAAACAAACAGTTGGAAGATTGTTCCATTGCGGTGAATATTTCAGCTAAACAATTGGCGGACCCAAACTTTGCCGCCAGGGTCGCGACCATACTCGAGAATACTGGATTATCAGCTTCCAAACTGGAGCTTGAACTCACGGAATCATCTGTGATGGAAGATCCGGAGGAGGGCATCAGCCTACTTCAGAAAATACGTGATCTTGGCGTCAAGATTTCGATTGATGATTTTGGCACCGGCTATTCTTCATTGAGTTACCTCCGGCGGTTGCCCATGGATTGTGTGAAAATTGATCGTAGTTTTGTTATTGAGATTGGTTCCGACCGGTCTGCTGAATCAATTATTCATGCCATTCTGGTACTTTCGTCAGAACTTGGGGTCACCAATGTTGCCGAGGGTATTGAGACAACTGAGCAACTGGCATTTTTCGAAGGTTCTCACTGCGATGTTATCCAGGGATACTATTTCAGCAAACCGATTACAGAGCAGGAGGTGGAGATTATGTTCTCTCAACCAAAACCCGCACTGCATGGACACTTTGAGCAGCTTTCGATGGGTAGGTTCTAGCCTGCCCATACGCGCTAATTTTGTGCGTACTTCATTAAAGTGTCCTGATCACCTTCAGCGATGATTCGCACCTGCTTTTTTGTAAGCTGGTACTCGTACATCGGATCGTAATATTCCTCGAGCAAGGCTCTAATCCAGCCACAATGTGCAGCAAAATCATCCGTTGCCTTTGCCCCAAAAGCATCATCCATCATGCCAGATAACTTTTCATGCCTTTCCGGTCCCAAACGTTTTTTGATTGCATTCAGGGATTGGGTAAAAAGTATCTCAAGGGCCTGGTGTGCACCTTCCTCAGAATCAGATTGCAGGAATAGCGCTTGCCACTGATCTGAAATGTACTCGGTTTTAATCCGTTCAACACGATTTTCAATGCTGTCGTGTAGCAGTATGACGGGGGCCTCACTCATTTTTGCCTGCAAAGGCAAGGGCAGGTTTATCCGGCCGATCAGCCGGCTTTCATCTTCAATGAGGACTGGCGACCCTTTTACCTTAAGGAAATCCAGAGCGACATTGTTCTCAAAGTCAATTTGCGCGGGTTGTTCAGTGAGGTGTTTGCCGAAGGCGGAACCCCGGTGATTCGCTCGCATTTCAAGATCCACCTTGTTGGCTACCCTGGCAAGAAATTCGGTCTTGCCGGTGCCCGTTTTACCGGCCACGATAATAAGATCCGGCAACTCATCGAAAACCGAGAGTAGGCTGCGGCGCAGTGCTTTGTAGCCTCCTTCGATCTTTGGCACCTGATATCCTTGCTCCTGGAGCCATTGCTGGGCAAGCGTTGATCTCAGACCGCCTCTGAAACAATAGATTTGAGTACCTGGATTTTGATCAATGAAATCGCACCAACCCCGGATTCTTGACTCCCTGCCGGTGCCACTGACTAACTGGTGTCCAAGTTGCTCTGCGGCTAAAGGTCCGTTCTGTTTGTAGCAGATTCCGACTTGCTCTCGCTCCTTATCATTTAGAATTGGATAATTTCGCGCAAAAGGAAAAGCACCTGCGGCAAACTCAATTTCAGCGCGAACGTCAATCAGCGGCGTATCGGCAACCAGGATTGCTTGAAGTTCCAACAGTCGTTTAGCGTTCAATTCGGTGGTTTTTTGTATGGATTGTTCGTTAGGTAGCTCAGCGGGCATCGTGAAGGATTCGGAAGGTCATTATCAGTCTGTGATTATCGCATGTTGAGTTTGGTCTGTGTTATCGAATGCGGTCATTCCTCATACCGTTGTCCGCGGGTTCACATATTGCTTCACTTCGGCTTTGACACGTCATTGCTTTCGCCTATATAACTTGCGCTCGCTTCAATTTAACATAATATATATTATGCGCACTTGTATATTGTTTGTGCATCGCAAAGAGATCATGCTGCCCCGTCAACTTTTAGAATAAAACACAACAAAGAACCCGCGTCAGGACTTACCCACATCAATTCAATACTGTCCTGCATGCATTGTTTGAACTAACTCAGTATACTTTCGCTGGATCCTGGCAGAACCCTGAACCTGGTGTTTAGTGTGCTGGCTGATTAGGACTTCGGTAATAAAACAACAACAAATGAAATTCAGAATTAGATAAAGGTGAAACGTATGGAATGCCCAAAATGCCATTCAGCAATGGAAGAAGTTACTTACGGTCGTAATATGGTCATTGATCGTTGTACCAACTGTAAAGGGATCTGGTTTGACGCAGGTGAAGCTGAAACGCTGAAAGGTAAATGGATGTCGGAATTTGTCGATAGTGGCGATCCCGAGGTTGGTAGAGAATACAATAAAATTGAAGACGTCGATTGTCCAAGATGCGGTAAGAGAATGAAGAAGGTTTCAGACCCGAAACAACCTCATATCTGGTACGAGGCCTGCGAAGAACATGGTATGTACTTTGATGCGGGTGAATTTACCGACTACAAATACGAAACTCTGATGGACAAGTTTCGAGATTTGATTACAGGAAATCGCAACAAAGGCTAGAAATTCAACCATGCGAATCGTCTCCTTTAATGTCAATAGTGTCAGAATCCGCCTTCACCAGATTGAAGCCGTGATTGAGAAACATCATCCGGAATTCATTGGGCTTCAGGAAACGAAGGTCACCGATGAAGAATTTCCTGTTGAGGCCATCAACGCGCTGGGTTATGAGGTGATTTTTTACGGTCAAAAAACCCACTATGGGGTTGCTCTCCTGTCCAGAATTCCAGCGATTTCAGCGGAAACAGGATTTTCGGTCGATACTGAACTTAGCCAGAGACGCATGGTCGCTGGCAAGTTCAAGCTTGATGACGGTCGAATACTCAGTGTGTTGAACGGCTATTTTCCCCAGGGAGAAAATCAATCGCATCCCGAGAAGTACCCTAATAAGCGAGCTTACTACCACAATCTTTATGAATGGCTATCTGATCATCATCAGCCAGATGATCCGGTTATTGTGATGGGCGACGTTAATGTGGCACCGCTGAATCTTGATATCGGTATTGGTGAACCAAATCGCAAACGGTGGCTAAGAGATGGCAAATGCAGCTTTCTGCCGGAAGAACGTGAATGGCTGCAACACCTGATGAATTGGGGAATGATCGACACATTTCGCCAGATTCATCCCGACGTGGATGACCAATTTAGCTGGTTTGATTATCGCAGCAAAGGATTTGAACGTGAACCCAGGCGCGGACTCAGGATTGACTTAATCATGGCTTCAACTGGCATCTGTAATTTGTGTACAGATGCCGGTATTGATTATGATATTCGAGGTATGGATAAACCCTCTGATCACTGCCCAATCTGGTCAGAATTTGACCTGACCCTCGCATGAGCTGGAGATCGTTTCGGCTAAAACATCCTAGGAATCTGATTCAAATATCAGTGAAAAAGTCACCGGTACCGCAGGCGTAATAGTTGCCAATTTGGCGATGAGCCTGAGCGCTTCGACGCCGCCACCAAGGTCAAATTGACTGGCATTGGCAATAACTGGCCTGGTTGTCACAGCCTGAAACCGCGTTGCCGACAAGCGTGTCACCCTCACAGGCAGCATAATATCTGCACTCATTCCGTGTAGTGTGACTTTTGCAGTCAGTTCCTGTAACTGTGAGGCACCCTCCTCCATTTTTGTCATCTGCATGGGATCAAATTTTGATTCAATGACCAGTACAGGAAAACGTCCGATTTCAAAGAGCATGGAGCCCATCCGTTCGTTGCGAATCGGAATTTGGGTTTCTACGCTTCCAAGGTCGACCTGGACCTGTACGCTCCCCATTGTGGTGGCGCGCCCGCTAAATCGTTCAAAAGTGTGCGATTCAACAATTGCACTATTTTTTGTCGTTGAAAATGCAAGGTCTGACTCGCCTTCCACCAGTTTCCAGTCAGCAAGAGAAGCTGAAGGAAAACCGGCAACCAGGGCAAAAACGATGACAGCGTTAATAACGTTGCCCACTACTCTGCTATTTTTCATCAAACTGTATTCCTCTGGGTAATTTGTTCGGTGACAGCCCCATCCAGGGTCTGCCTGATTGTTTTTAGCCTTTCAATTTTCATCAGTTGTGCTCTGGCCAGGAGATAAATTGCGATGCTGAGACTGTCTGCAAAGATATCTGATAATTCAAAGAACCGATAGCCTGAAAACCACTGGGCTATCTCAATTAGCACCCCATACGTGGCTAACCCAACCCATTTTGGCCAGTATCCGGAGACCGAATAATCGATCAAAAAAGCCAGGGTCATAAACGCTGCAAAGTGATTACTTTTATCCCAGGAGCCTCGTAAAGCAGGTATTTCCAGAGGTGTCAGTGCCAAATAACTAATAGTGCAGAGTGCAATCAGAAAACTGCATCTGAATAAAATTATTGTGCGCCGGGCAGTTAGCAAACTAATTTCTTACCGCATTTATTTTGTCACGGGTTTCAATGGCGTTCGCGCGGGCCGCTTCAGCAAAATCCTCTCCCGTTGAAGCGTAAATTACCCCTCGTGATGAACTCACAATCACCTGCTTCCCAAGTGCTGCATGCATCAAAGCCTTGATGTCTCCCCCCTGGGCGCCAACCCCGGGAACAAGCAAGCTCATATCACCGGTAATTTCCCTGACTCTTGCAAGTTCCGCAGGCTGAGTTGCGCCGACGACCAGCCCAACATTGCCTCTATCATTCCATTTTTCAGCGGCCAGATGAGCCACATGCTCAAAAACCTGACGTCCATTTTCCAGCTTCAGGTTCTGCAGATCAACACCACCGGGATTTGAAGTACGACACAGGATAAAAATCCCCTTATCCTCATAGGCGAGATAAGGTTCAAGGGTGTCGGTTCCCATATAAGGGTTCACCGTGATCGCATCGGCCTGATAACGCTCGAATAACTCCCGGGCGTATTGCTCTGCGGTGTTCCCGATATCCCCCCTTTTGGCGTCGAGCAAAACAGGCACTCCTTTGCTCTGGGCATAGCGGATGGTCTCTATTAAGGCATCTTCAGCACTTTGACTGCTGTAATAGGCAATCTGAGGCTTATAACAACACACCAGGTCAAAGGTTGAATCGATGATTGCCTTATTAAATTCGATAATGCCGTCGGTTGAATCTTTAAGGTGAGACGGTAATTTCGTTTGGTCTGTATCCAGACCAACACACAGGAGCGAATTTTTGGACTTATCCCGTTTCTGGACTCGCTGGAAAAAATTGGGCACTGCTGGCACTGTGATTAGGCCTCCTGGTCGTTGTAACTGACAGAAATGGTCGCTTTAGGTCACTGCTACAAAATTTTGTCATAGGATTGTAGCTTAAAGATGCCTTCGATGCACCCTTGTATAATCCGCTAACATACTGATTTTTAACCTGTATTTCTGTAAGAAGGAAAGTTGGCACGGACTTGGCATGTATCACTGGTAACTAAACAACTGATAGCGTTACTCCGGAGTTAAATTTATGAACAATTCTGCTTTAGTATCCAAAGTTATCGACATTACACAAGCCAGACGCCGTCACTTTTCCCAGGGAGCTGATATGAATAATGCTGGAAATGAAATGAGACAGGAAACCCGCCACTCAAGCCATGAGCGTTTGTTTGTGCAGGTTGTAGAATGTGATGACCAGAATTTGATCGGCACTACCGTTAGCTGTGATTCGGTTGATGTCTCGGCCAGTGGTCTTAGAATATCCTCTGAAACATTTATCCCTGAGGGCAGCCAGGTTGATCTCTGGATTGACGTAAATTCAGGGCCAGGCAAATTCTTTTTGACCAGCGAAGTTCGTTGGGCAAAGACGACAACGGAAGGAACCTACCAATTTGGTGCCCAGTTACGTGACGGTGCGGCTACTGATATCAGTGAATGGCGGG
>Ga0206123_10002803_pt1 | contig 14876 bp, 16 predicted proteins | sample Helgoland_Spring_2_FD_160086 | JGI IMG/M metagenome (GOLD analysis project Ga0206123, IMG submission 160086) | Pelagic subsurface seawater microbial communities from Kabeltonne, Helgoland, North Sea - Helgoland_Spring_Bloom_20160316_1 | ecosystem: Environmental > Aquatic > Marine > Epipelagic ...
ATAAAATAAAACCAGACGACTTTAAAAATAACCCAAAATTACAACCAGGTAAAACAGTAATATATGGGGGTACAAGACATAAAGTATTAGAAAATAATGGATATGTATTGACGTTACAATCAACAGAAAGTGATAAAATAAAAAAAGTAAATTTGAATCAATTTATTAGCCAAGGAGCAATAAAAGAAAAAGAAATGAAAAAAATAAAAGAAGCAGTAGTAGTTAGTAAAATGACATCAAAAGGAGACGCAGCAGACTTAGCCAAAGCAGCTAAAACTACAGTTGATGCAGTAAACACAGCAATAGATTCAGCAAAACTAACAGGAGATGAAGTTACTGTAGCAGAAGAAGATTTAACATACGAACCTGAAGACATGGACAATCCAGATGAAGACTTAGTTATAATTGGTTCAGGATATTTAGACATTGAAAATAAATTTGGAGAACGTCCTTCAATGACTAATGGTGAATATGCAGCAAAAGGTCAAGAAGTTGTTGATGGTGATAGTGAACTTCAAAAGGATGGTGAAATGCCAACATTTGATAATAAAGAGGCTGCTTTAAATTACATTTATCGTCAAATCAATGAAGGAGAATTTACTAACGATGTAGGTAAAGACGATTATGTTGATGATGAAGGTAGAATGGCAAAATCACAAATGTATAAAACAGGTAAATATGCTATGAAACTTCATGATATGCTTGATGATATGGAACAATTACCAGCATGGGTTCAAGCTAAATTAACTAAAGCATCAGATTATCTATCTGCAGTATACCATTATTTAGATTATGAATTTGTAAGACGCGACAGTAATTTAATGGAGCATGTAGACAAATACAATAAAAGAGCATTATTAATGGAAGGTGCCATGAAAAAATTCTTTGAAATGTTTGATAAAGGAAAAACAGACGAAGAAATAGTTCAAGATTATGCTCATAAAGGAACACAAGTTCCAGAAGCATTCGTTAAAAGAGCAAGAAACCAGTATGAAGGAATGAAAAAACTAAAGCTTGAATTAGAAATGAGTGAAAAGGAATTTAGAAATTCATCAGAAAAAATGGTTAATAATGCTGAAGAAGGAATGGAACCAGGAATGGAAGAAAAAACATTAGCATCAGGATTAACTAATGAAGAACCAAACGAAGGAAATAAATTTGGATATGAAATGCAAAAAGCTCAAGATGCTGGAAAAGATTCATTTGAATTAGATGGAGAAGAAATAGAGATAGAAAAATAATGAAACAACTTAGAGAACAAATAAAAAGAGAAATCCACCGTTTAATGGAGGAAAAATATCCTTTACCTCAAGAACTTGTTGATGCCTTAAAACATGATTTAAAACTAAATCCTTTAGTTAGATATGTAACTCATACTAAAGCAGCAGCAACAGTACCACCATCATACGAAGTTTTTCTTACTAATGGACAATCATTTTTACTTATATATAAAGAATACTCATTAGCTGTTAAAATTGAAGCTAAAGAATATTATTTAGGTGATTCAGAAGAATTAGCATTAGCTAAATCTCATCTTAATAGATTACTACAAGAACCCCAAATTAAAGCAGGAGAAGAAACAACAGACAGTGAAGATAGTGCAGAAGCTGACTTTGAAGAACCTACTGAAGAACCAGCTGAAGACGAAGCATAATGGAATTAAAAGAAGCCTTAGGAGAAATATATAAAACAGCAAAGGAGCAATTTGACATTCAAAATACTCCTAAACTTCATCTAAAACAAGATAAGGAAAACGCTGAAGGCATCTTTGGTAAAACAGCATACTATAATCCAGCAGACATGTCTGTTGTTTTATACATTACAAACAGACACGATAAAGACATTTGTAGATCATTTGCGCATGAATTAATCCACCACGTTCAAAATGAAAGAGGTGATTTAGATTTAGGTGATGCTTCTTCACCAACATACGCTCAAGATGATAAACATATGAGAAAAATGGAAATGGAAGCATATTTAAAAGGCAATCTCCTTTTTAGAGATTGGGAAGATAAAGTAAAAAACTAATAAAAAAAATGGCAAAATTTAATTACAAAAAATGGATTACTGAAAACAAGTATGGTAAACTATTAAAAGAAGAAATTACTTGAGATATAGATGCTTATGATGATGCAGCTGATGTGTCTGATGCAGCTGATGATTTCCTACCAGAAGTAAAAAGATTAATTCAACTAGAAATAGGTGATAAAATGGTCGATGGTGAATTAGAAGAGTACATAGAAGCAACAAATGATTATTACTATCATATGGCAAGAAAAAATTCTAAAGGATCTGACCCAGAAAATATTTCAATAACCGCTAAGGAATTTGCATATATGGTAATTGAAAACTGGGAAGAAGACCAATAAATTAAAAAACCAATAACGTTATGAGTATATTAACAAAATTATTTTCAGGGGGCGCAGCCGACCTAGTAAAAGGTGTAGGTGGAGTTATAGATAACTTACACACATCTAAAGAAGAAAAATTAGCTGCAGAACAAAAAATTAAAGAACTAGTTTCAGATTATGAAACAAAAATGGAAGCCAATATCACAGACAGATGGAAAGCATACATGAATAGTGATTCATGGTTAAGCAAAAATGTTAGACCAATGATTCTTATATTTTTAGTTGTCTCTACAGTTTTAATGATATTTATTGACGCAGGAACTATTTCATTTACAGTAGAACAGAAATGGACAGATTTATTACAACTAGTATTAATTACCGTGATTGGTGCCTATTTTGGTGGTCGATCATTTGAAAAAAGTAAAAAATAATGAAATGTAATTGTAAAGAATGTAATTGTGGAACAAGTTGCGAATGCACTTGTTGTAATTGCTAAAAACATACAGTCCGATTCATAGCCGGACGATTTAAAATTAAAAAAGGAGCTGTGGCCCAATCATTTGGTTGGGTCACTTTTTTTTCGTATATTAACCAATAAATAAAGATATAATATGACTAAAGTAGTAATTGTAGGAGCAGGTGTTGCAGGAGTAAATGCCGCTACAAAATTAGTAGATAATGGGTTTGATGGAAAAATTACCATTATTGATATGGGTTTAGATCCATATAGAAGACCAGCAGCAGATGTAATGAGAGGCTTTTTAGGAGCAGGTGGTTGGTCAGATGGTAAATTAACTTATCATACATCCATAGGAGGACAGTTGTCTAAATACACAGGTGATGAAAAGGCAATGGAATTATTTGATCAAGTAATTGATAATTTTAAACGTTTTCACCCAAATCCGTCTGAAGTACAGTGTTCTAACCCAGTAGCTGAACCAGATTTTATTAAACCACATTTTGGTTTAAGATTATTCCCAGTATGGCATGTTGGCACAGATTATTTACATGAAATTGGTAAGAATTGGTATAATTATTTAGTAGAAAAAGGTGTAGAATTTCTTTGGGAAACTAAAGTCACAGACATCGATTTTGATAAAAATATAGTATTATATGATAATGGTTGGGAAGATTATGATGAACTTATTTTTGGTGTGGGTAAATCAGGAATTGACTTTGGAAAACAATTAGCAGAAGAATACGAATTACCCACAGAACCTAAATCAGTACAAATTGGAGTACGTTTTGAAGCACCACAAAAACACTTTCAAAAATTAATTGATGTATCTTATGACTTTAAATTATATAGAAAGTTTGAAGACAAAGGTGTATCATTAAGATCATTTTGTACTAACAATAATGCTGCTTATGTAGCTGCTGAACACACTTACGGAGATATAAGTTATAATGGTCATGCTAAAAAAGACGAAGCATACAGAAACGACATGACTAATTTTGGTATATTAATGGAAATTAAAGGTATTGATAAACCATTTGACTGGTCAAGAGAAGCAGTAGAAAAATTACAACATAAAGGTGTAGGAATGTTTTATTCACCATCACAAAGAGTTCCATCTAAAACATCAGAAGGAGATTATGTAGAAACACACGTTGTAAATAGTATGGACCCTTTATGGGATGCAATTGGTGAATATGCTTCATACATTCACGATTTTATAGATGATATGGAAACAGTATTCCCAACATTAGGTAAAGATTGGGGTATTTACATGCCTGAAGTAAAATATTTATCACCAGAACCATTAGTTAATTACGATGATTTAAGTTTAACTAGGTTTCCTAATGTACATTTCGTAGGTGATGCATTGTCAGCAAGAGGTATTACGGTTTCAGGAGCTCAAGGTACTTATGTTGCAGAAGCATTATTAAAAATAAAACAAGAATTTCCTGATTTCCACGAACATAGTATAGTAAGTTATGAATAAATATAAAACAACAAAAGAACAAAAAGCAGCAGCTTTAGATGAAGAAAGAAAAAATATTGCAAAATGGTTTAAACCTAAAACTAAAGTTAGAAGATGTGCTAAAATTGAAGAAGATGGATCAAAAACAATAGTACTAGTATTAGACATGGGTCATAAAGCAGTATTCCATAATGAAGATGGTCCTGCTTTAATTAATACAGAGCAAAAAAGAAAAGAATATTATTTAAATGGTATTGAATTTACTTATGATGATTGGAATGAAATTATGAAAGGTAAAGAAGGTTTACCATGGTATAAAACAGCAGCAGGAAAAGGAACATCAAGACATTAATATATGAAAATAGGATTTTGTGGTACAATGAGTGTAGGAAAAACTACATTAGTAAAAGCGTTAAAGGAACTACCTGAATTTAAAGATTATACATTCAGAACAGAAAGATCAAAATATCTTATGGAAATGGGCATACCTTTAAATACAGATTCAACTTTAAAGGGCCAATTAATATTTGCTGCTGAACGAGCAAGTGAATTAATGCAAAAAAATATAATCACTGATAGAACAGTAGTTGATGTAATGGCATTTGCTGAGTTATCTACTTCAATGGATTCAGCTCATAAACATTATTTAAGTGCTACTTTATATTATTTAATAAAAGAGTATGATATTTTATTTTATGTGTCTCCTGAGGGTGTAGAAATAGAAGATAATGGCGTTAGAGAAACAAATGCTGAATATAGAATGGCGGTTGACAGTAAAATAAAATCAATTACACAAATGTTTAGACGTAATACTATTACTATTAAAGGTACAACAGAAGAACGTATAGAGCAAGTTAAAAACGCTGTAGCTCAATATGTATAACATATGGCACAATCTAATATAAAACAAATCATAAAGCAAGAGTACGTTAAATGTGCTCAAGATCCAGTCTACTTTATGAGAAAGTATTGTTATATTCAACACCCAACCAGAGGTCGTGTTCAATTTAACCTTTATCCTTTTCAAGAAGCTACCTTAAAATTATTACAAAAGAACGACAGAAGTGTTATTTTAAAGTCTAGACAGTTAGGTATTTCGACATTGTCTGCAGGTATTGCATTGTGGATGATGGTTTTTCAAAGAGATAAAGCTATATTAGTTGTTGCAACCAAACAAGACACAGCAAAAAACTTAGTTACAAAGGTAAAATTTATGTATGACAATTTACCTTCCTGGTTACAAATTGGATTTGTTGAAAAAAACAAATTAGCACTTCGACTAAAAAATGGTTCTCAAATTAAAGCAGTGTCCGCAGCAAGTGATGCTGGTAGATCAGAAGCAATTTCTTTGTTGATTATTGATGAGGCTGCCTTTATTGAAGAAAATAGAATAGAAGACATTTGGGGTTCGTCACAACAAACACTATCAACGGGTGGTAGAGCAATTGTTTTATCTACACCAAATGGCACAGGTAACTTTTTTCATAGAATGTGGATTAAAGCACAAGAAGGAAGAAATGGTTTTACACCTATAAAATTACCTTGGACAGTACACCCAGAAAGAAACCAAGATTGGAGAAATAAACAAGATGATGAGTTAGGACCTAGAATGGCAGCACAAGAATGTGACTGTGATTTTTCTACTTCTGGTAATACAGTATTTGACGTTGATCTTTTATCTTACTATGAAAAAACATTTATATGTGAACCTGTAGAAAAAAGAGGTATAGATGGAAGTTTACACATTTGGGAATATCCCGATTATACAAGAAAATATTTAATTGTAGCCGATGTAGCTAGAGGAGACAGTAAAGATTATTCTGCTTTTCATATTATTGACATTGAAGAAGCCAAACAAATTGGTGAATTTAAAGCACAAATTGGTACAAAAGAATATGGTCATATGTTAGTTGCAATTGCAACTGAATATAATAATGCATTACTTGTAATTGAAAATGCTAATATAGGTTGGAACACAATTCAAATTGTAATTGATAAAGGTTATCAAAATTTATATTATTCACCTAAAGGCGACGCAGCAACAAATGCTGAAGCGTTTTTAGCTAAAGGATATGACATAACTGACACATCAAAAATGGTTCCTGGTTTTACTATGAGTATGAAAACTCGCCCTTTAACTATAGGTAAGTTAGATGCTTACATGAGAGAAAAGTCAGTAATAATCCAAGGACAAAGAACAATGGAAGAACTTCGTACTTTTATTTGGAAAAATGGAAGAGCAGAAGCACAAACGGGATATAATGATGATTTAGTTATGTCCCTAGCAACAGGATGTTATGTAAGAGACACAGCGTTAAAATTTGCTCAACAAGGAATAGATTTAACCAGAGCTACATTAAGAAATTTAGGAAAAAGCACCCCAGGTATTTATACATCAGGTGGGGTAAACAAAAAACAAGCAGGCTGGACACAAGACTTAGGAGATAAAGGACAACAAGATTTGACTTGGCTCCTTTAATATATTTATAACAAACAAAAAAGAATGGCAGATACTAGTTTATTTACAAGATTACAACGATTATTTTCGAGTGATGTAATCATTAGAAATGTTGGTGGGAAAAAATTAAAAGTAATGGATACCGGAAGGATCCAAAAGTATGGAAACCTAGCATCTAATTCACTTTATGATAGATTTACACGTTTACACAAACCTGTAGGATCTTCACTACAATACAACCCCACACTAAATTATCAGTCAATGCGACTGCAACTTTATAGTGATTATGAAGCTATGGATCATGATCCAATTATCGCGGCTGCATTAGATATTATGTCTGATGAAACAACTTCAAGAAATGAATTTGGTCAAGTTTTAAATATTCAGTCAGCTGATGAGAATATTAGAAAAGTATTACATAATTTATTTTATGATGTTTTAAATGTAGAATTTAATTTATCTACATGGATTAGAAATATGTGTAAGTATGGAGATTTTTATTTAAAAATGGAAGTATCTGAAAAATATGGAGTATATAATGTTATTCCTTTATCTGTATATGAAGTAGTAAGAGAAGAAGGAACTGATCCTGAAAACCCATCTTATACTAGATTTACACTTGACCCAAATGGTTTAGCTTCAGGAGCCACAAATACAATTAGACGAGATCAATTTCAATTAGAAAATTATGAAGTTGCTCATTTTAGATTACTTACAGATTCTAATTATCTTCCTTACGGTAGAGCATTTTTAGAACCAGCTCGTAAAGTATTTAAACAACTAATGTTAATGGAAGATGCTATGTTAATTCATAGAATTATGAGAGCACCTGAAAAAAGAACATTTTACATTAATGTAGGAGCTATACCACCAGAACAAGTTGAACAATTTATGGCTGAAACAGTTAATAAAATGAAAAAAACACCTTATATAGATCAACAAACAGGTGATTACAACTTAAAATATAACATGCAAAACATTACTGAAGACTTCTATATACCAGTTAGAGGTAATGACAATTCAACTAAAATTGAAACAACTAAAGGTTTAGATTATGATGGTACCCAAGATATAGAGTATTTAAAATCTAAAATGATGGCAGCTTTAAAAATACCTAAACCATATTTAGGATATGATGAAGGAGTAGAGGGAAAATCAACATTAGCAGGTATGGATGTTAGATTTGCTCGTACAGTTGAACGTGTTCAAAGAATTGTAGAATCAGAATTAACTAAAATTGCATTAGTACATTTATACTCACAAGGTTTCACAGACGAACAATTAGTTGACTTTTCTTTAGAATTAACTACACCATCAATTATTTATGAACAAGAAAAAATAGAACTATTTACAGCAAAAACAACAGTTGCTGGTGAAATGATTGATAAAGGATTATTTTCAAAAGATTGGGTTTATGAAAATGTATTTGGGTTATCTCCTGACCAATATGAAGGAGAAAAAGACCAACAAATAGTTGAAGCATTACATAAATTTAGAATGTCACAACTTGAAAACGAAGGTAATGATCCCGCAGAATCAGGTATATCATATGGTACACCTCACGATTTAGCTTCATTATATGGTAATAAAAGAGACAAAGCAGTAGGACCTGCTCAAGTCCCAACAGGCTATGATGAAAAAGAACCAGGTAGACCAGTAGAACGCCCACAAAATTATGGTTCAGACAAAGGAAATCTTAGTAGAGACCCATTAGGTAAGGGGGGACAATCAGCTCCTAAACCCGAAAAACCATCAGATGGTAATAAGGTTTCTACATTTGAAGCTAAAAGTTTAAAAAAATCTCTTCAAAAACTTCGCAATAAAAAGCAGATTATAAAAGAAACAAATGAGAGTGGAATGCTATCTGAAGAAAACATCAAGCCTCAGAAATAAGTCTATATTTATATATAGATAAATTCGAATTTATAAACAAACAATGAAAGTAAAACATTCTAAGTACAAGAATACTGGAATTTTATTTGAACTCCTAACTAGGCAGTTAACGGCTGATACTATTGCTGGTAATACGCCTAAGGCCTTATCTATTATTAAAAAATATTTTAGTGGTGATTCATCTTTATTAAAAGAGTATAAAATATATCATACATTTACATCCCAAAAATATAAAGAAGACAGTAAAGCAACAATGTTAATCAATACATTAATTGAGGCACACGGAAAGTTAAATAAAGGACAGTTAAGAAGAGAGAAATATAATCTAATAAAAGAAATAAAAAATACATACAACGTAAATAATTTCTTTAAAGCTAAAATTTCTGAGTATAAAGTAATGGCATCTATTTTTAATTTACTTGAAAATAAAAATGCATCACCCACATCTATTGTAGATTCTAAAACAACACTTTTAGAACACATTACTATAAAACCAACAGTAGTAAAAAAAGACACAGTTCTAGAAAATTTTAGTAAACAAGATAGTGACACTAGACTACTAACTTATAAAGTTTTACTTGAAAAATTTAATGACAAGTATAGTGGTTTACAAGATAACCAAAAAACACTCCTAAAAGAATATGTTAACAGCGTTACTAATAGTCCTGCTCTTAAATCTTATCTCAACCAAGAAATCAAAAAAGTTAAAAAAACAATTACTGGATACACTAAAAAAGTGGAAGATAAAGCAGTAGCTGTAAAATTAACTGAAACTAGAGATATGATTAAACCATTATGTAAAAAATCATCAGTTAATGATGATAACGTTATTAACTTGCTTAACTATTATGAATTAGTAAACGAGTTAAAAACAATTCATGGTTAGTCTTGTTGACATATACAATATAGAAGAATCTACATTAACTGAATTAAAATCAGATAGAGATCCTGCTAAGGGAAATAAAGGTAAAACAGATGCAAAAGATTATTATCTTGTAGATGAACCAGCCGACCCAGAAACAGGAGCAGTAAAGTCTAAAGTAGTATATAAACGTTCTTTTAAAAGAATGGTAGCGGATTTAGAAGCAGAAGCAATTGATTTTAAAAAACTAGCAGATGAAAACCCAGACGACATTGTATTATATAATTTGTCTGAAGAATTAAAAGAAGTATTTAATAAATTTAGAACACACGTAAGAAAAAAATATAAAGATGAGTAAACCATTTAACATACACGATTGGCAAGCTAAACAAAAACAATTATCTGAAATAAAAGCACAAGACGTTCCTGGAACAGCTGCTTTTATGGGGAAGAATATGAGAAGTGGTGGAATGAGTAACTCTGAAAAAAACAAAGCTTCAGTAGATGCCTTTTTTAAGGATTTAAGAGATAAAGAAAAAGACTCAATAGTAGCCAAAGGTGATGGAATAGAAATTACTCAGGACGAAATGGATAAACTTCATAGAGATGGTAGAGTAAGACTTAAAGATGGATCTTTACTTGTTTTTCCTTCTAAACCTCTTAATGTAAAAGAAGCTATAGTTGATTATGATTTTTCAAAAGAAGAACTAATTAGAGTTATTAAGCAACTTAAAAGAGGAGCTAGCACTGAAATAGAAATGATTAAAGCATTTGAAAAAGCTTTAGGTAGAGAACTTACAGATGATGAAATTAGAGGATTCAAATTAAAAAAAGACCCAGATTATATAAAAAAATTAAACGCTAAAAATGCCAAGAAAGATGTAGCTGAGGCAAAAAATCCTGAATTACTTAAAAGGGTAAATAGGTTTATTAAAAAATTAGCGGATGATAATAGTTATTCTCTTCAAGCGGCAGTTAATGCTATTATGGGGGTTTTAAGAAGCCAAAACTATGATGGTGTAAATGAACACCACGGAGATGATTTTCCTAAAGATTTACTTGATAAAAAAGTTAGTAGTTTTTTAGATGATTTAAAGAAAAAAACAAAAGAAGGACCAGATTACGAAACAGTAGAAGACATAATGAAAAAACACTTCAGTATAGATGAAATGAATTCATTAGGATCAGCAGGAGCAGGAGCTTCGTTTCAAGCAGGGGATGGTGATGCTTACGCTACACCAAACGCATTTGGAGACGATAAAAAAAAGAAAATGAAAACCTATAAAAGTATAGGATATAAAAAAGTATAATTATGCTATTACAAGAATATAGACCTTTCCAAGTAGACAAACAATTAGTAGAACGTTCTATTAAAGAAAATAAATCACTAGTTGTTACTGGTGTTTTACAACGTGCTGAAGCTAAAAATCAAAATGGTAGAGTTTACCCAAGAGAAATTCTTGAAAGAGAGGTAGAATCATACATGGAAGGTCCAGTAAAAGAAAATCGCGCAATGGGCGAATTAGATCACCCAGAAAGCTCGGTAATTAATTTACAAAACGTATCACATAATATTAAAAGATGTTGGTGGGACGGAGATGATGTAATGGGCGATGTTGAAGTATTACCTACACCAGCAGGAAATATATTAAAAGCATTATTTGCATCAGGCATTACAGTTGGTATATCATCTAGAGGTATGGGTTCAGTTTCAGAAAATTTAGCTGAAGGTACAGTTGAAGTACAAGATGATTTTGAATTATTATGTTGGGATTTTGTTTCAACACCATCAACACACGGAGCATTTATGACTCCAAAAGGTCGTGCTTTACAAGAAGGTAAAGTAGTAGTACCCGAATTTAAATATACAAACGTAAATAACATTATACGCGACATTATCTGTGACAATACAGGTGTGTGTAAATGTTAGTAGTGAACAATTAAATATTCACAATTCTAAAATCTCCACGAAAAAATGTGGGTAGGCCAAAATCTGGTCATATGTATGTCAAGCAATAAAGGTTTCAAAAACAATTAAACTCTATGAGAGATTAAAAACACATAGTACTATACGTACATCAAATTAAGAGGGACAATTCCTGTTTCCTCTTATATTTCAATTAACCCGAATATTAACTAAAACAAAAAAAATGAGAAAATTGATTTTAAGTTTAACTTTAGGACTGCTTACAGTTGCTGGAGTAAACGCACAGGAAAAAGGCGATTGGTACATCGGAACAGGTGACATCGCAAACAAAGCATGGACTGAGTGGTCCGTAAGCCCAACAGTAGGATATGGTTTAACAGAAAACATCATGGTTGGTGTTAATGTTTCACAAGCTGACTCTACTGCTGATATGGCAATTGATTTACATGCAAGATACTTCCACAAAGGATACTTCGCGTATGTTTCAACTACAGGTTTAAACACTGATAATTTATCTATTGGTGCAGGTAAAATGTTTACGTTTCACAGAGGCGTGTTTGTAGATCCTAAAGTGGTTTATGACGCAACGGCTAAAACAACTAATTTACAATTAGGTGTAGGTCTTAAATTTTAATTAACTAAAAAACAAAATTATCATGGAAAAAGTATTTTCAACAGTAAGTGGATTTTTAGGTGGATTAGGGTCATTATTTATGGCTTTAATTCCAGTATCAATTCTTTGGTTTGTCTTAACAGGCGGGTCAGTGTTTGGAATGGATGTAATCGCTAATCTAACTTCATTAGTAAATGGATTTGGTAACGGTGGTTTCGTAGGATTAGTAGTACTAATCTTAGTAGCATCTTTCTTTACAAACAAAAAGTAATATTTAATTAAATATTTCATTAAAGGCGCCCACGGCGCCTTTTTTGGTCTCCCTTCCCCTATTATATGTATGTTCAGAACATACGAGCTTCCCAATAAGCCGTCCCTGACTTATACAAACCCTTATTAAGGTTCCTAATAACCTTATTTCCCGTACAATTTATTAACGAGACTCGAAAGAGAAAAAACCGAAAGAAAATGGCAAAGAACATTTTAAAAGAGGCTATCGCTGACGCTAAGGCAGTTCGTGAAGTTGCTCTTGCAAATGCAAAAGCCGCATTAGAAGAAGCTTTCACACCGAAACTTCAATCTATGCTTTCTGCTAAATTATCTGAAACTTTAAATGAAGAAGAAGAGGAATTAGAAGAAAACTATATGGATGAGGAAATGGACGAAACTATGGACGAAATGGACGTAGAAGAGGAAATGGACGAAATCGCAGGCATGGATGAAGAAGACATGGGTGAAGGAGCTGATTTGGATGAGGAAATTGATTTGGAAGAAATTCTTAACGAATTAGAATTAGAAGAAGGCGCTGAAGCCGAAGAAGAAACAGTCGATGAAGCGAAAGCGGAAGACGACGAAAAAGATTTAGAAGAAATTCATAGTACTAATCCTAAAGCAGACGATGTTCAGCAAGTGATTCACAAAGCTGAAGACATTTATGAAGAAAAAGATTTTAACTTAGATGCACTTCTAGAGGAAATTAACAATTTAGACGAAACAGAAAACGAAGTTAATGAAGGTGACTTTGGTGAAGCTAAGGATGAAGTTGATGAGTATGTAGAACCTAAAGCAAAAGGCGGATTAGGATCAAAATCTGGAGATTTAGTACCTTTAGAAGGAGAAAGCTTTGAAGACTATCAACAAAGAGTTCCAAACTCACCTTGGATTAAATGGTTTAAGGCAGATGCTGCTCGTATTAAAGCTAACTTTTCTGAAGGCGCTTCTGTATATGAAGAACTTGAAGAAACTAAAGAAGCTCTTGAAACAGTTCGTACTGAACTTAACGAAGTTAATTTGTTAAACTCTAAATTATTGTATGTTAACAGAATTTTTAAAGCAAACACATTATCTGAAGGACAAAAACTACGTGTAGTTGAAACTTTAGACAAAGCTGAAACTGCTAAAGAAGCTAAGTTAATATATGAAACAATCAAAGACACTTTCACTGTTGCTAATAACAAGAAAGAATCTTTTAAAAACAAAACGAAATCATTAAAAGAAGGAATCGGAATGGCTTCTAAAGCAGCTGGTACTAGTACCGCTCCTAAAAAAGAAGTAATTTCTGAATCTAATAACATGATGGCTCGTTTCCAAAAATTAGCAAACATTACAATTAACGAATAATTGTATAATATTAATTTAAAAAATTTACAAAAAATGGACAACGTAAATAATTTATTAGCAGGTTCAAGCCCTTATCAAGTCCTTTCCGAGCAGTCAGCTAAATTAGCTGGTAAGTGGGAAAAATCAGGACTTTTAGAAGGAATCGAATCTTCTACAGAAAAGAACAACATGTCAATGTTGTTAGAAAATCAAGCTAAACAGCTTGTAAACGAAGCAAATAACTTGGCTACAGGTGGAAATAATACTAGTATTTCAACTGGAAATTCAGAAGCTTGGGCGGGTGTAGCGCTTCCTTTAGTACGAAGAGTATTTGGAGAAATCGTAGCAAAAGACCTAGTGTCAGTTCAACCAATGAACTTACCAGCAGGTTTAATTTTCTACCTTGACTTCCAATATGGAAATGCTCAAAAAGGTGGATTTTCAGCAGGTGACTCACTTTATGCTGCATCATCTGATTTAACTAAAACTGAATTAAATGCTAATGGATCTAAAAAAGCTCTTTATGGTGCAGGTACTTACGGTTACTCTGTAAAAGACACTAGCACAGCAGCTATACACTTAACTGGTTCAGCTCATGATGATGAAGCAACTTTGGATACATTAATTGGTGCTACTACAGCATCTTATGGACAATTAGACGCTGCTTCTTCAGCTTCAGTTAATTTTGACCAAGACTTCATTGATAATGTTACTATGTCAGATGTAGATGTAATTAGAGTTTCTAATGCTTCATTTACAAATGCAGATTTTAACTCAGTAAGAGCATGGGAAGTAGATGGTTTAACTAACTACAACCAATTTAACAGAACAGGTACTGATTACGTAGAATTATTTGTTGCTAATGCTCCAGCTGATGGAAGTACTGCAATAATTAACTACCTAACAACTCCTGACAACTTAGATGACAGAGGTGATTTTGAGGATACTGATGGACCAGCTGCTAGTACAGTTTCTTCTCTAGACATTCCATCAATCGATGTTCAATTAAGATCTGACACAGTTGCTGCTAAAACACGTAAATTGAAAGCACAATGGACTCCTGAGTTTGCTCAAGATCTTAATGCTTACCATTCAATTGACGCTGAAGCAGAATTAACTTCAATCTTAAGTGAGTACATTTCAATGGAAATTGACTTAGAGATCTTAGACATGTTAATCAGAAACGCTGATACTACTTCTCACTGGAGTGCTAAAATCGCGCGTGAAGTAACTGATTTAGGTGCAAGA